>ERZ778017.1613-NODE-1613-length-21473-cov-5.057008_pt1 | contig 21473 bp, 20 predicted proteins | sample MGYA00375747_ERZ778017 | MGnify/ENA primary metagenome ERZ778017 (study PRJEB29350, sample SAMN05509838) | bioreactor metagenome | biome: bioreactor; material: wastewater | place: South Africa: University of Cape Town | collected 2014-03-17 ...
CCGCCGATTCCCACCTGGCCGGCGGCAGCATCGCCCAGCGCTCGCTCGAAGCGGTGGCCGACGGGCGCATCCGCTTCGTGCCCGAGAGCTGGAAAGCCACTTACGATCACTGGCTGACCAACATCCAGGACTGGTGCATCTCGCGCCAGCTCTGGTGGGGACACCGCATCCCGGCCTGGTACAAGGCCGATGCCGACGGCCAGCCGCTGCACGACGGAAGCGTCTTCGTCGCGCGCAACGAGGACGAGGCGCGCGCGCAAGCGCGCGCGGCCGGATGGAGCGGCGCGCTCGTGCAGGACACCGACGTGCTCGACACGTGGTTCTCGTCGGCGCTGGTGCCTTTCTCCACGCTCGTCGATCCGAACGAGCCCTTCCGCGACGGGCATCCGAACCTGCTGCCCGCGCTCGCGCGCTACCTGCCGTCGTCGGTGCTCGTCACCGGCTTCGACATCATCTTCTTCTGGGTGGCGCGCATGGTCATGATGACGCTCGCGTTCACCGGCGAAGTGCCGTTTCGCGACGTCTACGTGCACGCGCTCGTGCGCGACGCCGAAGGCCAGAAGATGTCGAAGAGCAAGGGAAACACGCTCGACCCGATCGACCTGATCGACGGCATCCCGCTCGACGCACTGGTGGCCAAGCGCACTTACGGGCTGATGAACCCGAAGCAGGCCGCGTCGATCGAGAAACGCACCCGCCACGAATACCCGAAAGGCATTCCGGCCTTCGGCGCCGACGCGCTGCGCTTCACCTTCACCTCGCTCGCCGGCCCGGGGCGCAACATCAACTTCGACCTGAACCGTTGCGAGGGCTACCGCAACTTCTGCAACAAGCTGTGGAACGCCACCCGCTTCGTGCTGATGCACTGCGAAGGGCGCGACAACGGCTTCGCGCCGCACACCGCCGAGCAGTGCGGGCCGGGCGGGTATCTGCATTTCGGCACGCTCGAGCACTGGATCGTCTCGCGGTTGCAGCGCACCGAGGCGCAGGTCGAGCGCCACTTCGCCGACTACCGCTTCGATCTCGCCGCGCGCGCGATCTACGAGTTCGTCTGGAACGAATACTGCGACTGGTACGTCGAGCTGGCGAAGGTGCAATTGCAGGGCGAGGACGAAGCGAGCGCGCGCGCCACGCGCCGCACGCTGCTGCGCGTGCTCGAAGCGGTGCTGCGGCTGGCGCACCCGATCATTCCCTTCGTCACCGAAGCGCTGTGGCAGAAGGTCGCGCCGCTGGCAATGCGATACGGCGAACGCGGCGAGCAGACGCTGTCGGGCGACGACTTGCAGCGAGCGATCGCCGAGCGCCGCTGGTCGATCATGACGCAGCGCTTCCCGCAGGCCGACGAGTCGCGCATCGACGAGCGCGCCGAGGGCTGGGTTGCCGAACTCGAAGCGATCATCGAAGCCTGCCGCGCGTTGCGCGCGGAGATGGGCGTTTCGCCCGCGCAGAAGCTGCCGCTGGTCGCCGTCGGCGACGCGCAGCGGCTCGCCGACTTCGCGCCCTACCTGCGCGCGCTCGCGCGCCTGGAAGAAGTTCGCATCGTCGATCGCCTGCCCGAAGGGTCGATCGCGCCGGTGCAGGTGGTCGGCGAAACGCGCCTGATGCTCGCAATCGAAGTAGACGTCGCTGCCGAACGGCAGCGTCTGGACAAGGAGCTCGCGCGGCTGGACGCGGAGATCGGCAAGGCGCAGGCGAAACTCGGGAACGCGAGCTTCGTGGATCGAGCGCCGGCGGCAGTGGTCGAGCAGGAGCGCGCGCGGCTGATGGCGTTCGGCGCTACGCGGGAACGGGTAAACGAGCAGCGGGCGCGGCTGGGGTAGGCGCCCGCCGAGGGGTGTCAGGGCGGCGCGGCCTGGCCCACAAGGGGGGTGCGCCGCTTCGAACGCTCCCTTCGCCGCAAAGCGCAGCGTTTTCCGGTGGGAAGCGATTTACGTAGCGTAAAACGCCGCATCTTGCAGCGCGTGGCGTAAATGCGCCGGCAATGCGGCCGGCCGCGGACGTCTCGCTGGCCTGCTTGCCGGCTACCGGAGCGCTGTCGGTCTGCCCGGCCTGCGCGCCTACCCGGCGCGCTTCGCCTCGTGCTCCGTCCGCTCAGCGACGCTTCAAATAGAACGTCCACTCGCGTTCGCCGACGTCCGTGCGCACCAGCTCGTGCCCGGTCTGGCGAGAGAAGGCTTCGAAGTCGCGCTTCGAGCCCGGGTCGGTGGACATCACCTTCAGCACCTGCCCGCTGGGCAGGTCGGTGAGCGCCTTCTTCGCGCGCAGGATCGGCAGCGGGCAGTTCAGGCCGCGCGCGTCTACTTCGCGATCGAAGTGCACGTCGTTCTCGGTCATCGGTCTTTCTCGGGAGAAACTGGAGCGAATGCCCCGAGTCTAGCAGCGGGCGCGAGACCTCAGCCGCCTTCGCCACTCGTTCGCCGCGGAAGATCGACGAACTCCACGGGAAGCCCGCGCGCGCGCATCCAGTCGGCCACCGCCAGGCCCGTTCCCGCCCGCCACGGCTTCAGCCGCTCGGGCGCGACCATCCGGTATTCGACGAGCTCCTCCGACAGCGTCACGGTGCCGCGCGCGATCGCATGGTAGGCGATGATCACCTCGTTCTTGCGCACGAAGTCGTAGACGCCGATCAGCGTTGCGCTTTCCACGTCGAGGTCGGTCTCCTCCTTGATCTCGCGCCGGATGCCCTCTTCCGGCGTCTCGCCCGCTTCGAGAAAACCGGTGATCAGCGCGAACATCTTCGCCGGCCACGCGGCGTTGCGCGCGAGCAGGATCTCGTCGCCGACCTGGACGAGCCCGGCGACCACCGGCGCCGGATTGTTCCAGTGGGTGAAGCCGCAACCGCGACAGATGCTGCGCTCGCGCCCGCCCACCGTGTCGACGGCAAGCGGCTGCGCGCAGCGCGGACAGAAGCGGTAATCGGGATGCAGCATCGCGCGGCCGTTCGGCTGCGACCGGCCTACGTTCCCGACCGCGACGCGATCCGCGCCGCGAGCCGCTCGAACCCGGGATAGCGGTCGCGCGCGACGACGTATTTCCGCGCGTAGCGCCCCCACGCTTCGCCGCGCGCAACGGCGCCGGCGAAGCCGTCGCGGTCGACGATCGTCGTTCCGCCGAGCAGCGTGACGCCGCGTGCGAACAGATCGTCGGGCACGCAGCCGCCGCCCGGGCCGACGAGGGCCACCCAGCGCGCTGCGCGCACCGACGCGAGCACCGCGTCGAGCGTGTCGTTCAGCAGCACGGTCGTCGTGGACAGCACCTTCTCGCAATCGGCCAGATCCGCCGGGTCGAGCGTCACGCGCCAGCCGTCGCGTTCGCCGGCGAGGCGGCTCTGCAGCTCGAGCACGACGAGCGAGGCGCCGGCTTCGACGATGCGCGGCACCAGGGGCCCGAACAGCCCGACCATGCCGATGCGCTCGCCCGGCTGCGGGTTCAGCGAGCCGATCGAATCGGCGGCGGTGTCGAGCGCGTAGCCGGCCTGGCGAAAGAAGCGCTGCGAGATCGCGTTGACGGCGGCGAAGCCGAGCGTTCGACGCACGGGATCGTCGCCGAGATAGCCGCGCGCCAGTTCGAGCGCGGGCGTGCCGCGCAGCGAGCGCGCCGGGCTGTCTCCGCGCAGGCGCGCGAAGGTGTCGCCCAGCAGCAGGAACGAAAGGCCGATCGAACCGTCTTCCAGCTCCACGCCGCAGAACTCGGATTCGCGCGATCCCTCGTCGGCGGCGAGCGGAAGATGCACGGCGGCAACCGCAGGCAGGGGCGCGAGCGCGGCGATCGCCTCGATGCGCCCGAGCAGCTGGTGCGCGAACGCGCGCGGGTTCGTCGACACGTTCAGCCGCGCGCGCGTACCCAGTCGGGCACGCCGGCGAGCGCCGCCGGCAGCCGCGCCGGCTCGCTGCCGCCCGCCTGCGCCATCTCGGGCCGTCCGCCGCCCTTGCCGCCGACCTGCTGCGCGACGAAGTTCACCAGCTCGCCCGCCTTGACCTTCGACGTGGCGTTCGGCGTGACGCCGGCGATCAGGCTCACTTTCGCGCCGTCGACCGCGGCGAGCACGATCGCCGCGGTCTTCAGGCGGTCCTTGAGCCGGTCCATCGTCTCGCGCAGCGTCTTCGTGTCGGCGCCGTCGAGCGTGGCCGCGAGCACCTGGATGCCGTCGACCTCGACCGCCTGCTCGGCCAGATCCTCGCCGTGCGAACTGGCGAGCTTCGACTTCAGCCGCGCCACCTCCTTCTCGAGCGCGCGCGCGTGATCGAGCGCCTGGCCGATGCGCGTCACCAGTTCCCCGGGCGCCGCCTTCAGCATCGATGCCGCTTCCTTCGTGCGCGCGTCGAGCGCCTGCACCCAGGCCACCGCGTTCTCGCCGGTGATCGCCTCGATGCGGCGCACGCCGGCGGCCACGCCGCCCTCGGCGACGACCTTGAACAGCCCGATGTCGCCGGTACGCGCGACATGCGTGCCGCCGCACAGCTCACGCGAGCTGCCGATGTCGAGCACGCGCACCTCGTCGCCGTACTTCTCGCCGAACAGCGCCATCGCGCCGCTGCGCACCGCCTCGTCGAAGGGCATGACGCGTGCCTGCGTGGGCACGTTCGCGAGCACCTCACGATTGACGATCGCCTCGATGCGACGGATCTCGTCGTCGTCGAGCGGCGCGTTGTGCGCGAAATCGAAGCGCGTGCGATCGGCATCGACCAGTGAGCCGCGCTGCTGCACGTGCGAGCCGAGCACCTCGCGCAGCGCCTTGTGCATTAGGTGCGTGGCCGAGTGGTTGCGCATCGTGCTCGCGCGTCGCGCCGCATCGACCGACGCGTCGAGCCGATCGCCGATCGCGAGCGTGCCGGCAACGAGCGTGCCGTGATGGCCGAACACTTCCGCGCGCACCTTCTGCGTGTCGTCTGCGTCGAAGCGCACACCGCCGTCCTTCGATGCGAGCACGCCGGCATCGCCCACCTGCCCGCCCGACTCCGCGTAGAACGGCGTGCGGTCGAGCACGACGACGCCACGCTCGCCGGCGGACATCCTCGCCACCGACGTGCCGCCGACGTACAGCGCGACGACGCGCGCATCGGCGACGTCGAGCTGCTCGTAGCCGTGAAAGGCCGTGCGCTCGCCCTCGTAGTCGAGCGCCGCTTCCGCACGGAACTTGCCCGCCGCGCGCGCCTGGCGGCGCTGGCGCTCCATCGCCTGCTCGAAGCCGGCCTCGTCGACGGCCACGCCGCGCTCGCGGCAGACGTCGGCGGTGAGGTCGAGCGGGAAACCGTAGGTGTCGTAGAGCTTGAACGCCGTCTCGCCGTCGAGCACCGCGGGCCTGGACGCCAGCGCGCTCTCGAGGATCGCCATGCCGTTCTCGAGGGTCTCGCCGAAGCGCTCCTCTTCCTGCGCGAGCACCTGCTCGACGCGCACGCGCGCCGCGCGCAGCTCGGGATAGGCCGCCCCCATCACGCGATCGAGGTCGGCGACCAGCCTGTGGAAGAAAGGCTCGCGCCGCCCGAGCTTGTAGCCGTGGCGCAGCGCGCGGCGCACGATCCGGCGCAGCACGTAGCCGCGGCCCTCGTTGCCCGGAATGATGCCGTCGACGATCAGGAACGCGCAGGCGCGAATGTGGTCGGCGATGACGCGCAGCGACGGGCTGTCCAGATCCTGCGTGCCGGTCTCGCGCGCGGCCGCCCGGATCAGATCCTGGAACAGGTCGATCTCGTAGTTGCTGTGCACGTGCTGCAGCACGGCCGCCAGGCGCTCGAGCCCCATGCCGGTGTCGACGCAGGGGTGTGGCAGCGGGGTGAGCGTGCCCGCCTCGTCGCGGTCGAACTGCATGAACACGAGGTTCCAGATCTCGATGTAGCGGTCGCCTTCGGCTTCGGGCGAGCCCGGAGGGCCGCCGGCGACGCCCGGTCCGTGGTCGTAGAAGATCTCGCTGCACGGGCCGCAGGGGCCGGTGTCGGCCATCTGCCAGAAGTTGTCGGACGCGTAACGCGCGCCCTTGTTGTCGCCGATGCGCACGATGCGCTCGCGCGGTACGCGGATCTCGTCGGCCCAGATGCGGTATGCGTCGTCGTCTTCCTGGTAGACGGTGACCCACAGCTTCTCGACCGGCAGCCCATAGACCTTTGTCAGCAACTCCCAGGCGTAGGCGATCGCCTCGCGCTTGAAATAGTCGCCGAACGAAAAGTTGCCGAGCATCTCGAAGAACGTGTGATGGCGGGCCGTGTAGCCGACGTTCTCGAGATCGTTGTGCTTGCCGCCGGCGCGCAGGCTGCGCTGTGCGCTCGTCGCGCGCGTGTAGGCGCGCGTCTCGCGCCCGGTGAAGACGTCCTTGAACTGGACCATGCCGCTGTTGGTGAACAGCAGCGTCGGGTCGTTCGCCGGAACGAGCGAGCTGGACGGAACGACCGTGTGTCCCTTCGATTCGAAGAACTGCAGGAACTTCTCGCGGATTTCGGCCGACGTCATTCTGGCTGGGCAAGCGTTTAGGCGAACCGGATATTTTACCTTGGCGCGTGAAGGGTCACGAAGCGCGATACCGGAGGACGGTACCCCCGAACCCCTGACGGATTTTCTTACACCTCCATGCCCTCGATTGCGATGCGTCTCGTGCTGTGCGCAGTATCACGTTGATCGATAAAGAGTTTTTTGAGCCGAGCGGTTCGGCTCGATTCTTGCTTACCAGATCACCATCCCGGGTGCATAGTCTTCGCAAGGACCGACCTCATGACCAAGACCTTCACGCGAACCGCCTGCATGCTGGCACTCACGCTCATTGCGGGCGGGGCATCGGCGGCGCAGATCTACTGGACCGACTGGAGCGGCTCCGATCAGGACCCGGGACCCGGTTTCAAGGGCGCCGGCACGATCACGACGTCGACTTCGACGGTCAACGTCACCTACACGAATCCGCAGGGCGTCGGGTTCTATCAGACCGGCGCTGCCGGGGAGCCGTATTACTACAGCGGCGGCACCGACGGACCCGGCGGCACTTCGCCTTTCACCAGCAGTGCGGTCGATAATCGACCCGCCACCACGGATATCGTCGCCCTGCGGTATGCGGGGACGCAGACGTTGCAATTCTCGCAGGCGATCGCAAACCCCGTCTTTGCCTACGTAAGCCTGAACGGCAACGGGTACGCCTTCGACCAGGACTTCGACATTCTCAGTTTCGGTAGCCCCTCCGATGGCAACGCCTGCGGGTACTGGGGCTGTGGAACCTCGTACAAGCAGATCGTTACCGTCGGCGGTCAAACGGAGTACCAGCTCCTTGGAACCGGCGAACCGCATGGAACCCTGCAGTTCAAGGGAACGTTCGATACCGTGAGTTGGCGCAGTCTCAGCAACGAGTACTGGAACGGCTTCACCGTAGGGGTTCAAGGTACGGCGATCGAATTCTGCGACGCGAACCCCACGGCGCCTGGTTGTGCGCCTAGCGGTGTACCGGTGCCGGCCCCCCTCGCGTTGCTCGGCCTCGGGCTGATAGGGCTCGCACTCCGGCGGTATCGCCAGTACTGAAACACGATTCGAACGACCCGCGCATTCCTGGCTCGAGGCCTGGAGCGCGGGCGTCCCCTGCGGACCGATCAACGATCTGATCAACGATCTCGCGCAGGGGTTCGACGACGAGCAGGTGCGCGCGGCATGCGCATTGCGCTCGAAAGCGACGACGCCGGCGAGATCCCGCTCGTCGCCAGCCCGATGAGGATGAGCGCGACGCCGCCTTCGTACCGGATGGCGCCGCCGCGCGTCGGCCGGCACACGACGCAGGTGCTGCGCGAGCTGCTCGGCTACGACGACGACGCGATCCGCGCGGCGCAGGGAACGGGACAGGCGAACCTCTGATCGCGCGGCCCGCGGTCGTATCATCGCCCCGTTTCGCGCATTGCCGTCGCACCGGCCGCGCCCGTCTTCATTCCCTTCGCAGGAGTCCTCGATGTCCCGCCTTCCCTCGTCGCTTCGACGCCGCCTGGTCGCGCTGCCCACGGCGATCGCGCTCGCCGGCGCCGCCGCCTTCGCTTCGCTGTCGTCGACTGCGTCGGCGCAGTCGTGGCCCGAGCGCCCGATCCGCTACGTCGTCCCGTATCCGCCCGGCGGCCCGCTCGACCTGGTCGCGCGCGCGCTCGCCGAGAAGCTCGACGCGTCGCTCGGCCAGCGGGTGGTCGTGGAGAACAAGCCGGGCGCTGGCGGCAACATCGGCGCGGACCTGGTCGCGAAAGCGCCGCCCGACGGCTATGCGATCGTGATGGGCGCGGTGGCGACGCACGCGATCAACCCGTATCTGTACGCGAAGATGCCTTACGATGCGAACGCCGATTTCGCGCCGATCACGCGCATCGCGAGCGTGCCGAACGTGCTCGTGATGAACCCGGAAACCGCGGCGAAACTCGGCGTAAACAGTGTTGCCGACCTGATCGCCTACGCGAAACGCAATCCGGGCAAGCTCAACTACGCATCGGGCAGCAACGGCAGCGCGGGGCATCTGGCGGGCGAGCTGCTCGAATCGATGGCCGGCATCGCCGCCGTCCACATCCCCTACAAGGGCGCGGCGCCCGCGCAGTTGAGCCTGCTGTCGGGCGAGACCGACTTCCTGTTCGACAACCTCGCCTCGGCCGCGCCGCAGATCCGCGCCGGCAAGCTGAAGGCGCTCGCGGTGACGACGAGCGAGCGTTCCAGCTTCTTCCCCGAACTGCCGACGATGTCGGAGAGCGGCTTGAAAGGCTTCGACATCGACACCTGGTTCGGCGTCTTCGCGCCGGCCGGCACGCCGAAGCCGGTGGTCGACCGCCTGCACGACGAGTTCGCGCGCGCGCTGGCGAGTCCGGAGATCATCGAGCGGCTGTCGAAGATGGGGGCGAAGCCCGCGCCGATGTCGCCGCAGGCTTTCGCCGAGTTCGTGCGCGCCGAGCAGCAGAAGTACGAGAAGATCGTGAAGGCGTCGGGCGCGCGGATCGACTGAGCTGCGCAACCGGGCTGCGCGACACAGCTGCGCGGCCCGCGCGCGCATCGCCCGGGCTGCGCGCGGCGCTCAGCGCAGCGACACGTTCGCCTGTCGCACGAGCTTCTCCCAACGGTCGAGCTCCGCGTGCATGTCGCGCGCCAGCTCTTCCGACGAGCCGGGACTGGGGATCGCCCCCTGCTTCGTCAGCGTCTCCACCACGGCCGGGTCGCCGAGCGCCTTGCGCGCCCCGGCATCGATTCGCGCCACGACCTCGGCAGGAGTTCCTGCCGGCGCGAGCAGGAACAGCCGCGGCGACGCATCGAAACCGGGCAGCCAGTCGGCGATCGGGCGCCAGCCCGGAGCATCGCGCAACGGGTGCGGACTGGTGACGCCGATCACGCGGATGCGGCCCGCCTTCTCGTGCGACAGCGCGGCGGCCGCGCTGATCACGCCGATCGGAACCTGCCCGCTGATGACGTCGGGGATGATCTGCGCGGCCCCGCGATACGGCAGGTGCACGAGGCGGATCCCCGCCTGCGACTGCAGATACTCCATCGCCAGGTGATGCACGGTGCCGATGCCCGAAGTTGCGTAAATCAGCTCCTTGCCCGCCTTTGACTGGCGCGCGAGGTCCTCGAGCGAGCCGATGCCCGCGCTCGGGTTCACCGCGATCGTCAGCGGCGCGATCGCGACCGCCGACACCGGAACGAAGCTGCGCAACGGATCGAAGTTCACCTTGCTCATCGCCTTCGACGCAATGAGCAGCGACGAATCGGCGAGCATCAGCGTGTAGCCGTCGGCTGCCGACGTGGCGAGCAGCTCCGCGGCGATCGTGCTCGAAGCACCAGGCCGGTTCTCGACGACGACGCTCTGCCCCAGTTGTGCTCCGAGCCGCTCGGCGATCGTACGTGCGATCGCGTCGGCGCCCCCGCCGGCGGAGAAACCGACCAGGATGCGCACCGGACGCGACGGCCAGTTTTCCGCGAGGGCCGGCCGGAACGGCAATGCAGCCAGCGTTGCGGCCGCGGCCGCGATGCCGACGAATCGGCGACGTGCTCGATGACTCATGATGCGAAGCTCCTTCCAGTGCTTTCTTTCGACGACCGAAGACCGTCGGCAGCGTTCAGGCCTTGCCGGCAACTCGTGATCTTCATCGATGCACCCGAATCTGCGAAACCGGCAGGCTACCAGCCTGCGTTATCGTTGTGCGGCGACGCGCGCGACACGCGCGCGCCGTCGGACCGAAAATCGACAGGAGAGCTGCGTGACGAACGCTGCGTACCGCCCCGTTCTCGGCGTCATCGTGCCGCCGGCCGACGGAGCCGTCCCGCCCGAGTTGCCCGCCTTGTATGCGGACCGCATCCGCGTCGTCGGGCGCGGCCTTGCGATACCCGGCATCTCGATGGCCGGCTTCGATACCGTGATCGATCGGGTCGCGCAGTTGTCGCGAGAACTGGCCGCGGACGGCGCAGCGGCCATTGCGCTGATGGGCACGTCGCTAAGCTTCTATCGCGGCGGAGACTGGAACGAGCAGATCACGCACACGATGCGCGCGGCGGGCAGGCTGCCCGCGACGACGATGAGCGATGCGATCGTCGCGGCGCTGCACGCGGTGCACGGCAAGCGCCTGGCCGTGGCCACCGCCTACACCGACGAGATGAACTGCCGACTGCACGAGTTCCTCGAAGCGCGCGGGTTCGAGGTCGCTTCACTCGTCGCGCTCGGATTGTCGGCGGTCGAGCAGGTGCATGCGGTGCGTCCGCACGAGCTCGAGGCACTCGGCGAGCGTGCGGTGCGCGAGGCGAAGAATGCGGACGCGGTGCTGATCTCCTGCGGCGGGCTGCGCACGCTCGACGTCACGATGCCGCTCGAATCGCGTACCGGGCTGCCGGTCGTCTCGAGCGCCGTGGCAGGCGCGTGGGCCGCCGTGCGGTTGCTCGGCGACAGCGGCTGCGCGCAAGGCTACGGGCGATTGCTCGCGCAGTCGCCCGAGAGGGATCCCTGAGCAGTTAGTACCCGCATCCCTCACTCCTTGTCGATCGACCATGACATTCAGGTCGAATGTGCACGTTTCCTTGAACGCGCAAGTTCGAAAAGGAAGTGATCGAGCGGCGGCGCAGCCGGCGCTCTGCCGCCGGGAGTTTCGGCGGACCTTTCCTTACGAGCGTTCTACCCGCCGCCGGGACTTCACGCGGCGAACGATCGAAATTCCGACGCCGCCGAGCGCCAGCAGCGCCACGGTGCCGGGCACCGGCACCGTCCCCACCGGCTGGTCCTGGGGTGGCGACGCATGGGGCGCGGCTGGCGACATGCGCACCGTTCCGTACTGGTTGTCGGCTTGCGCGGGCGCCACGGCGATCGCGAGAGCACCTGCGACAAGAGCGCCCATCGTCATCCTGCCTTTCATTCGTTTCTCCCCTGACAGATTTCTTGCATTATGTAGCAAAGAACGTGCTCAGGGTAATTTCTTCTGATCCTTCAAACACTTGGCGAACAGGCACGCCGCCATATCGAGAATCGGACCGGAAATCGTCAATCAGCGCGACGTGACTTTTTTCCGCTTTTCGCGGCCCGGTCTGGCGCCGGCCAAGGCTCAGGCCGACGAGACGGCCGGCGTTTCCTGCGCCACGGCGAGCAGCCGATCGAGCTTCGCGGGATCGCGCAGCAGGCTCGCGCTGTCGGAGGCGTGGACGATGCGCCCGCGGTCGAGAACGATCGCATCGCGCGTCAGGCCGAGCGCGAGCCGGGCGTGCTGCTCGACGAGGATCACCGCCATGCCGCCTTCGGCGACGAGATCGCGGATCACGCGCTCGAGCTCCTGGACGATGATCGGCGCCAGGCCTTCCATCGGTTCGTCGAGCAGCAGCAGCCGGGGATTCGTCACCAGCGCGCGCGCGAGCGCCACCAGTTGCTGCTCGCCGCCCGACAGCTGTCCACCCAGATTGCCGCGGCGCCGCTCGAGGATCGGAAACTGCCGGAACGCCCGCTCGGGCGTCCAGGCTCCTGGCCTCGCCACGGCGAGCAGGTGCTCCTCGACCGTGAGCGACGGGAACATGTAGCGCTCCTGCGGCACCCAGCCCAGCCCCGCCCGCGCGCGACGGAAGGTGCTCATCGAACCGATCTCGCTGCCCCGCCAGCGGATCGACCCGCCGTGCCGGCGCGCAAGGCCCATCAGCGTCAGCAGAAGCGTGGTCTTGCCCACGCCGTTGCGACCGAGCAGCGCCAGGCTGTCGCCGTCGTCGATCGACAGCGAGATGCCGTCGAGCACGACCGAAGCGCCGTAGCCCGAGCGCAGCCCGTCGAGCACGAGCAGTTCAGCCATGCGTCGCCTCGCCGAGATAGACCTCGCGGACGCGTGGATCGTTGGCGATTTCCTGCGGCGTGCCCTCGACGAGCACGCTGCCCGCCACCAGCACCGTGATGCGTTCGGCGAAACGGAAGACCAGACCCATGTCGTGCTCGATGAACAGCATCGTCACGTCGCGCGGCAGTCGGGCGATCACCTCGAAAAGCTCCGCGCATTCGTTCGACGGGATGCCGGCGGCCGGCTCGTCGAGCAGCAGGATCTTCGGGCGCGTGGCGAGCGCCAGCGCGATCTCGAGCAGCCGCTGCTTGCCGTAGGGCAGGCTCGCGGTGACGACTGCCGCTTCGCGCTCGAGCTGCAGCGAGGCGAGCAGCGCCTGCGCCTCGTCGATCGCGTCGCGCTGCCGCGACAACGCCGACCACAACCGACGGGCGGTGCCGCTTCGCACGCAGATGGCCAGGGTGACCGATTCGAGCACGGTCAGGCCCGGAAACAGCGTGTTGATCTGGAAGGTTCGCGTGACGCCGCGACGCACTCGCAGATGCTGCGCCAGGTGCGTGACCTTCTCGTCGCCCAGATACACGTCGCCCGCGCTCGGCTGCAGGAAGCCGGTGAGCAGGTTGATGAACGTGGTCTTGCCGGCGCCGTTGGGGCCGATCAGCGCATGGCGCGCGCCCGCCTCGAGCGAGAAATCGATGTCGCTGTTCGCATGGAAGCCGCCCCAGTGCTTCGACAGGCCGACCGTGCGCAGCACCGCGCTCATCGGCGCGTTCCCCGCAAGCGCGCGACGAGCATCTCGATGCCGCCGAGGATCCCGCCGCGCGCGAACATCACGATGACGACGAGCAGCAGGCCGATCCAGAACTGCCAGTAGACGGGATCGATACCGGCGAGATAGTCCTGCGCGATCATGAAGACCGCGGTGCCGACGAGCGCGCCGTACAGGCGCCCGGTGCCGCCGAGCACGAGCATGATCAGCACCTCCGCCGAGCGCGTGAAGCCGAGCGCCTCGAGGCCGACGAACTGCGTGGTCTGCGCCAGCAGTGCGCCGGCGATGCCGGCGATGCCGGCCGAGATCGTGAACACTTTCACCTGCATGCGAAGCACCGACGCGCCCAGCGCCGGCATGCGCCACGGCCCTTCGCGAAGCCCGCGCAACGACAACCCGAAAGGCGAATGCACGAGCCGGCGAAGCACGACGAAGCAGACGAACAGCACGGCGAAGCTGTACAGGTAGGCCACGGTGCCGACCAGTCCGAACTCGAACATGCCGAGCAGCTTCCAGGTGACGACGCCCGACAGCCCGTCGACGCCGCCGGTGAGGAACGACGCCTTGTTCGCCGCCTCGTAGAGCATCAGCCCGATGCCGAGCGTGACCATCAGCCGCGTGAGATCGTTGCCGCGCACGACGATGAAACTGACGAGGAAGCCGAACAGCATCGCGACGGCGCCGCCCGCGAGCAGGCCGGTAATCGGCTCGCCCCATCCGTGCACGGCGAGCAGTCCCGCGGTATACGCTCCCAGCCCGAAGAACGCGGCGTGCCCGAGCGAGACGATTCCCGCGTAGCCGAGGATCAGGTCGAGCGAAAGCGCGAACAGCCCCGTGATGAGGATCTGGCTGCCGAGCACGCGATATCCCGGGAAAGCGAACATCGCGAGCAGCGCGAGCGCCCAGAACGCGATCTCGGCCGGCCGCCAGCGCTCCTCGGCGAGACCGGAACGCGCCGCGGAGGCGCGCGCAGCGGATGCGGGCAGCGCCGCCGCCTTTCCGGTCGCGCTCATCGTGTCCTCCCGTACAGCCCGGACGGGAACGGAATGAGCAGCAGCACCATCAGCGCGTAGATCGCGAAGGCGCCGACCTCGGGCACGTAGTACTTCCCGGCCACGTCGAAGACGCCGAGGATCATCGCCGCGATCAGCGAGCCCTTGATCGAGCCCGCGCCGCCCACCGCGACGACGAGCAGGAAATACACCATGTACTTCAGCGGGAAGACCGGATCGAGCCCGAGTACGTCGATGCCGAGCGCGCCGCCCACGCCGGCGAGGCCCGAGCCGAGCGCGAAAGTGAAGCCGAACACCCGGTTCACGTCGATGCCCAGGCCCTCCGCCGCACGCTGGTTGTCGACCGCCGCGCGGATCTGCGCGCCGAAGCGCGTGCGCTCGAGCAGCCAGCCGAGCGCTGCGGTAAGCGCGACCACCACCGCGATGAGGAACAGCCGGTAGATGCCGAGATCCACGCCGAGCACGCGCACCTGTCCGCGCAGGAAGTCCGGCAGGCGCACCGGCTGCTGCGTCGGGCCGAACCACCAGGTGGCGATCGCGATCGACATGAACACGAGGCCGATCGAGAACAGCACCTGGTCGAGCGCGCTCGCCCGGTACAGCCGCTGGTACAGCGTGCGCTCGAGCAGCGTGCCGACCACCGCCGAGACGACGAAGGCGATCGGCAGCGTGACCAGGAAGGGCACGCCCATGCGGTTCATCAGCACCGCACAGGTGTAGCCGCCGACCATCGCGAAGGCGCCGTGCGCCAGGTTCACGAAGTTCATCAGCCCCATCGTCACCGACAGGCCGACGCTGATGACGAACATCAGGCTGCCGTAGGCGAGTCCGTCGAAGAGGACTCCGGCGAGGTTGCCCAGCATGCTACTGCGCTGGTTTGCCCGGATCCTTCACGTTCGGGAAGCTGTCGAACTCGATGTTGTACAGATGCCCGTCGCGCCTCTCGACCCGGCGCACGTAGACCGTCTGCACGATGTCGCGCGTTTCGGGATCGATCGCGATCGGCCCGCGCGGGCTCTCGAACTTCATCTGCTTGAACAGCTCCATCGCCTGGTCGCCGGTGAAGTTCGCGCCGAGCTTCTTCACCACTTCGGCGATCGCGTGCATGCCGTCGTAGCCGCCCACCGCCATGAAGTTCGGCCGGCCGCCGTCGGGATTCGTTTCGGCGAAGGCCTTCAGGAAGGCCTTGTTCTCGGGGGAATCGTGCGCGTTCGAATAGTGGAAGGTATTGATGATGCCCAGCACCGGATCGCCCATCGCGTCGAGCAGGTGGTCGTCGGTGAGGTCGCCGGTGGCGATCACCCGGATGCCCTCCTTCGCCAGTCCGCGCTCCTGGAAGCCCTTCATGAACGCGATGCTGTGTTCACCGGGCGGCACGAAGATGAAGACCGCCTGCGGCCTGGCGTCCTTGATGCGCTGGATGAACGGCGCGAACTCGGGGTTCTTCAGCGGAACGCGCACCGAATCGACGATCTGGCCGCCGCCTTCCTTGAAGGTCTTGCTGAACGCGGCCTCGGCGTCGATGCCCGGGCCGTAGTCGGCGACGAGCGTGTAGACGCGCTGGATGCCGTTCTTCGCCGCCCAGGTTCCCATCGGCGCCGAATCCTGCGGCAGCGTGTGCGAGAAGCGCACCGCGTACGGCGACTTCATCGTGATCACCGAAGTGGCGGCATTCATGATCACCATCGGCGTCTTCGCCTGCGTGGCGACCGGCGCCACCGCGAGCGCCTCCGGTGTGAGGCCGAAGCCGGCGAGGAAATGAACCTTGTCGCGCACGACCAGCTCCTGCGCGAGGCGCTTGGCGACTTCCGGCGCCGGGCCGGTGGTGTCGCGCACGAGGATCTCGACCTTGCGCCCGGCGATCGTGTCGCCGTTCTGGTGCAGCCAGGTCTTCATTCCGCCTTCGATCTGCTTGCCGTAGTCGGCGAACGGGCCCGAGAACGCAGCGATCAGGCCGATGCGGATCGGCTCGGCGGACTGCTGCGCCTGTGCCATGCAAACGGCGCCGGCCATGCCCAGCGCGACGAGAAATCGCTTCATTTCCTGCCTCCTCTGCTTCGCTCGAAGGTGCGACGCAGCGCATCCTGTCGATGAATGGCCATTCAATCAGCCGACTCATCGTAGCGCCCGCGAATGACGCGCTTCCACGATCTGGATCAAGAACGACCGGACGCCCGTCTCGCCCGGGGCGAATCCTTTATCGTTGCGGCTTCGAACGCGCCGCCCTCGCCGGGCCGCGCCGCAACGCATCGTGAAAGGAGAAGCCTGCAGATGAGTCAGCGCCAGTATGATCCGATCGCCTCGCACCGAGTGGCCTTTCTCGGACTCGGCGTGATGGGCTATCCGATGGCGGGCCACCTGAAGCGCGCCGGCCACTCGGTGACGGTCTACAACCGCACCGCGACGAAGGCCGAACAGTGGGTCGGCGAGTATGCGCAGGCCGGTGTCGGGACGAGCGCCGCTGCACCCACGCCGCGGCAGGCCGCGCACGACGCCGACATCGTCTTCGCCTGCGTCGGCAACGACGACGATCTGCGCTCGGTCGTGCTCGGCGAGCACGGCGCACTGGCCGGCATGAAGCCCGGCGCGGTCTTCGTCGATCACACGACGGCCTCGGCGGAAGTCGCGCGCGAACTGCACGCTGCGGCCGGCGCACGCGGCCTGCACTTCGTCGATGCCCCCGTCTCCGGCGGCCAGGCGGGCGCGGTGAACGGCGCGCTCACCGTGATGTGCGGCGGCGAGCCGGAGGTGTTCGCGCGCGTGCAGCCGGTGATCATGGCGTACGCGCGCGCGTGCACGCTGATCGGTGCGCCGGGCGCCGGGCAGCTCGCGAAGATGGTGAACCAGATCTCCATCGCCGGCCTCGTGCAGGGTCTGTCCGAAGCGATCGCTTTCGGGCAGGCGGCCGGCTTGGACATGAAGCTCGTGCTCGAGGTGATCGGAAAAGGCGCGGCCCAGTCGTGGCAGATGGACAACCGCGGCACGACGATGATCGAGGACCGCTTCGACTTCGGCTTCGCGGTCGACTGGATGCGCAAGGATCTGGGCCTGTGCCTGGACGAAGCGAAGCGCAACGGCGCGTCGCTGCCGGTCACGGCGCTGGTCGACCAGTTCTACGGCGACGTTCAACGCATGGGCGGCGCGCGCTGGGACACCTCGAGCCTGATCAAGCGGCTGCGCAGGAGCTGATCCCCCGAGCCGCCGATCGGCGGCCATGACCCCACCCTCCCGAAAAAAGGAAGCAGCGACCATGACTTATCAGACGACCGCCTCCGGCCTGCAATACGAAGAGGTCGTCGCCGGCAGCGGCGACGAAGCGCAGAAGGGCGACGAGGTGCGCGTGCATTACACGGGCTGGCTCTACCAGAACGGCGCCGCCGGCCGCAAGTTCGATTCGAGCAAGGACCGCGGCGAGCCCTTCGAGTTCCCGCTCGGCGCGGGGCACGTGATCCGCGGCTGGGACGAGGGCGTCGCGGGAATGAAGGTCGGCGGCACGCGCCGGCTGATCATCCCGCCGGAACTGGGCTACGGCGCGCGCGGCGCGGGCGGGGTGATTCCGCCGAACGCGACGCTGCTGTTCGAGGTGGAGCTGCTCGGAGTCTGAAGGAGAATCGGGAGATCTCGCGAACGTGAACGCGAACGCAAACGCGAACGCGGCATCGGTCGTTGCCTGCGAATTCCGTCACATCGCCCTTCTTGACAGCTCCGTACGCATCCCGGCGGAACGCCGTGTTCGATCCGGGCGAATCCTCGAAAATTCAAAGGGATACCTGACTCTCTCCTGAATCTGGCACGGGTATTGCTTAACCGCTCCAGCAACAACGCCCGTTCGATACCGGCGTTTGTTGGACGAAATACCAGAAACAGGACAGGAGAGGTAAGTGTCTATTCCGACTCTGCATAAATTGACGGCCGCGGTCACGCTGGGGCTGGCGAGCACCGGCGCGGCGCTGGCCGCGCCGATGGTGACCGATTGGGGATACAGCGTAACGGCGCAATGGACCACCACCGGCGCCGGCGCGCCTGCGTTCACCTCGGGCAGCGGCTCGACCTACACCAGTGCCAACGTTCTCAGTTGGGGAGCAAACAAGAACACGTTCTGGGACAACACGCGCAACGCGAAGCCTCAATACTGGAGCGGAAACAGCGACAACTCGCGCCGCAGCGGGCTGGTGATCACGCCGAACGGCCCCGCGTCGGGCAACAATCTGCAGACCAACGGTGCGGCCCTCGACACCCACACGGTCACCCATTACAACAACACCATCTCGGGCAGTTTCCGCACCCTGCTCTCCGCAACGCTCCATACCACGCTGACGCTCACGCCGTACCTGCCGAATCCGCCCTACGACGGTACCGACTCGTGGGGCCCCGTCGCGCGAGACTTCAGCATCAGCTTCACGGAAACGACGAACTCGAGGCGGTGTGCCGATCCTCTGTCCGCCTCCGAGTGCGACGACCTCTTCGTGCTGGCGGCCGGCGATCTCACCGACACCTTCACCCTGGACGGAATCCTCTACACGATCAGCTTCAACGCACCCGGCCTGGGCGCCCTGGGCGCACAGGCCTGCGCTCTCGCAGGTGCAGCGGCCGATTGCGTCGGGCTGCGCACCCGCGAAGGGAGAACGACCTCGATGACTTTCAACTTCATGATCACCGCGCAAGACCCGCCGATCAACGTGCCCGAGCCCGGCGTGCTCGGCCTGCTCGGCGTCGGCCTTGCCGCCGTCGGACTTCGCGGACGCCGTCGCCGCGCCTGAGCCCGAAACCGTCCGTCTCGAACGCCCCGCTTCGGCGGGGCGTTTCATTCGGACGTCAGAAGCTGTAGCGCGCCTCCGCCCACACCCGGTCGCTGTCGTCGAAGCGGCCGAACATTCCGAGCGGGTTGCCGGCGAAGACGTCGACGCCCGCGCGGAAGCGCAGGTTCGCATCGTATTTCCACGTGAGCATCGCGCGCAGCAGCCGGTCGCTGCGATTCAGGCTGCTGATGCCGAGGAACTCGGCGTCCACCCGATCGGTTATCTCGCGCGAGACGAGCAGGCTCGCACCGTTCTCGTAGCGCTTCATGCCGATGTCGGCATCGTGGTTCAGGAAGGCGCGCTGGAAGAACTGCGCGTTCACCCGCCAGCGATCGCCGGGCGTGAGGTCTACGCCGGCGATCCAGTCGAGCGTGCGCAGCTCGACCACGCCGTCGCTCGCGTCCAGCGGCAGCGTCTGGAAACCGCGCCCCCGCGTGTAGACCGCCTCGGCCTTGAAGACGATGCCTTCGAAGTCCTTCGACACCGTGCCGCCCACGCGCGTGACGAGCTCGTGCCGCGGCTCGTAGAGCACCGTGGGCGTCGGCCCGGGGACGATCGAACGATAGAAGGCCGCCTGCGTATCGGGCGCGCGATAGACGAAGCCGGTCCAGTCCCATCCGCCGACGAGCGTGGACAGCCGCATGCCGATGCCCGAGTTGGAGAGCTTGCGACTGGGCCGGCGCTCGCCGTCGATCGCATAGCCGAGACCGTCGTAGCGCAGCGGAAACGGATAGAACTCGGCGCCCGGCTTGCCGATGTCGTCGACTTCGGGCCAGGGCAGCCAGACGAGCTCGAGGTGCGAATCTCCCTGGAACCACTCGGCACGCGCGGCCCATTGCGGAATGCGGATCAGGTCGAACTCGGGCAGCACCGCGTCGCGCAGGTCCTTTGCCGAGACGACGTCGGCGAAGAACAGCCCCACCATCTCGCCCCAGACGATGTTCTGCTTGCCGACGCGAAACTCCCAGTCGCCGCGCGAGAAATCGACGTAGGCCTCGTGCAGCCGCGCCCAGGCGCGCTGGTCTTCGCGCACCGCGCGCGGATAGTGGTCGGACCACGCATACGCACCGTCGAGGTTCGCGCGCGCCGACAGCCGCCACTTCATCCCGTTGCCCCATTCGCCGCGTCCGGCCAGCTCGCCGAGCGTGCGCAGGTGCGTGAAATGCCCGGGACTCGGCCACGCATAAGCGGTGTCCGCCTGCAGCCAGCCGTTCCAGCGCGTGGGCTCGGCCGCGAGCCCCTGGCCGCCGAGCGAGAGATCGGGAACCGCCGACTGCGCCTGAGCGGGCGCGGCGAGCGCCATCAGCACCGCAACGGCGACCGGCGCCGCGAGCGAAACAAGACGCGAAGCAAGACGCCCGCCCGCAGACGCGGTGGGGCGCCGGGCGCCGGGAACCGGTGGAAGCTCGCTCATTCTTCTTTCTCCTCCTCGAGGATCCTGCCGTCCTGCGGCGTGACCATCGTCCACTTCGCGCCGTGGCGCACGCCGAGACCGATCACGCGCCCGTCCTCGATGCGCACCAGCCGATCGGCGGCGGCGATCACCCGATCGTCGTGCGTCGAGAACACGAAGGTCGTCTTGTACTTCCGGTTGATCGCCTTCATCAGCCGAAGGATCTCGCTGCCGGTTTCGTGGTCGAGGTTCGCCGTGGGCTCGTCGGCGAGCACGATGCGCGGCTTCACCGCCAGTGCGCGGGCGATCGCCACCCGCTGGCGCTGCCCGCCCGACAACTGGTTCGGCCGGTGCTTCGCATGCTTCGTCAGCCCGACCAGATCGAGGAAGCGCGCGACGCGCTCGTGCCTTTCCTTCTTCCCGATCTCGCGGAACTGCAACAACGGATACTCGACGTTCTCCCACGCCGACAACACGGGGAACAGATTGAAGGTCTGGAAAATGAAACCGACGGTGCGCGCGCGGTAGTCGGCGAGCTGATCGGGCGTGCGGCCGCTGACGTCGTGACCGTCGATCACGATGCGGCCCGAGGTCGGCGTGTCGATGCACCCGATGAGGTTCAGCAGGGTAGACTTGCCGCTTCCCGAAGGGCCGGCGATGGCGAGGAACACTCCCTCGTCGATGCTCAGATCGACGTCGCGCAGCGCGTCGACCATCTGGGTGCCGAGCCGATATTGTCTCGAGACGTGTTCGAGGGTGACGAGGGGCATGCGGATTTCCGGTTGCCGGAAACGCAAATCGCCGCTCCCGGGCACTCCGCGAATGTAACCGATCCCTTTACGACGAGCCGAACATGCTGTTGCCGATTCGTGCGCGTGCCGCGCTGTCCCTTTCCCGAACCTCGCATCGCATACGCGAGCTGCTCCTGCTTCTCGCGGTGACGGTAGGCGCGGCGCTGCCGTCGCAGGCGCAGGAAACGCCGCCGCTCGATGCGCCCTCGGGCACGCGCAGTCCGGCGAAGAATGCGACGGGCGCGGCGAAGGACGCCGCCTCGCCGAACGACACCGGCTCCGCCGCTGCGGCGCAGGGCGACGAAGCGCTCGCGCGCAGCATCGTCGAGCGCGCGGACGCCGTGCGATTTCCGAACGAATCGTTCCAGGTCGAAGTGACGGTGAAGTCGCGCAACGGCGACGAGGAACTCGAGCCGCGCGTCTATCGCGTTCGACGATGCAGATCGGAAGAGCACACGTCTGAACTCCAGTCACGCCAATATCTCGT
>ERZ778017.1617-NODE-1617-length-21433-cov-123.652072_pt1 | contig 21433 bp, 18 predicted proteins | sample MGYA00375747_ERZ778017 | MGnify/ENA primary metagenome ERZ778017 (study PRJEB29350, sample SAMN05509838) | bioreactor metagenome | biome: bioreactor; material: wastewater | place: South Africa: University of Cape Town | collected 2014-03-17 ...
ATCGACAGCGCTCGCACGCGAGCGTCAACGCCGAAGCCATTGGAGTGCCGTGAGCGAAGCAACCCCTACCCGAGTGGTCGAACAGGCGCGCGACGCCTTGGCGGCGTTCGTAAAGAACGCGCCAGACGGCACGAAGTTGCCGCCAGAGCGCCAGCTAGCGCAACGGCTCGGGGTCTCGCGCACGACCTTGCGAGACGGCGTAAGCCGCCTTGCGCTCCTAGGGTTGCTCGAGGTGAGGCACGGTGACGGGACTTACGTTCGCTCCCCCACGGCGGCGCAGCTAGCGCCGCTGCTACGACCCCTCGTCGACGGCAAAGGCTCTACGACCATTGAGCTCTTCGAACTCAAACGCCACCTCGAGCCAGCCGTGGCGGAACTAGCGGCCATGAACTGCTCGGAGGCTCAGGCGGCGAACTTGAGGGCCGCCGTTCAGCGCGATCGCAGCGAACTGGCCGGAACTACGCAGGTGGCCAAGCGCACGACGAGGCGCGTGAGTGAACGCCGTCAGCTCCACGAGCTGATCGCGGAGTCGGCCGGCGAATCGCTCCTAGTCGCCTTGCTGTCCGTAGCGAACGAACTGCTGACGCCGCACTTGACGGAACTTCTTAGCCACAGCCAGCGCCGCTTGGCCGTCGAGCAACTCTCGGCTGTTGTTGAGGCGATCGCGGCCGGCGACGCCGAAGCGGCGCGCGATGCCACGGAGCTCTACCTGAGCTCGCTGGCCCGCGCCATGCGCAACGGCCCTAACGCCAGCGCGGCGGTGGGCTGAGCAGGTCGACCTTCTCAGCCGAGGCTGCCGGTTTGGCGCACCATGTAAGCGCCGTCCTTGATCTTGCTGAAGCGCTCGCGGTGCTCGGCCAACCGGTCGAGAGCGCGCGCCACGCGCTCAGGACTCATCCCAAGCCGCTCGGCTAGGTCGAGACTGCGTACCACCGCGGGTGTGCCAGGGCGGCGGAGGTAGCCCTCGAGGAAAGCGATGTCGTCCTCGACGGTGGCCGTTGGCGCCGGGGCCGTGACCTCGTCCTCCGTTGCTTCGCGCGCACTCCGGCGAGCGGCGTGGGCACGCGTTAACGCCTCATCTTCGAGATCGATCAGGGCGTCCTGCAGGGCAGTTGCCGTGGCCACGTGCCTGACCGCACGCTCCGCCTGCTGGGCCGGCTCCGGTGCTGGCTGGCGCGTCGGCTGCAGCTCGGCCTGAGGCGCCGCGTGGCGCGGTACGAACCTTGGCTGCTCGTCGACGGGCGCAGCGCCGGCGCGAGCCTCGGCCTGGCCGAGTTGCGCGTTCCAAGCTGCCCCATCGGTTGGCGCCGCGTAACGCGCCGTGCCGGAGGTCGAAGGGTAGGTCGGGTGGTCGCTTGCCCCTCCCCCATCGCCCAGCGACCGCTCGCGGCCTAGACCGAGGCGAATGCCGATGCGCTCCATGACGCTCCGCCGCGGCGCACGCGCGGGCTCAGGGCCGTCGAGGGGCTCATCGAAGCCGCCCGCGATCTCGACCGCCTGCGGCTCGACGTCAGCTTCTCGACTCGGCACCCAGTCGACGGCTTCCCTGGTCAAGTCGGAGTCTTCTGGCACGCTGATGACGTGGCCAGCGGCAGGCGTGGCCGCGAAGGGCGCTACCGCGCGGTTCCAAGTGGACGCTTGAGCGGTTAGACCGTGTTCAGGCTGAGGTTCCTGTGCTGCGCGCCGCTGGGCCTGAGTCCGCGACTCATTCACAGAGCCGCCGCTAGCGCTGGCGACTGGCGCGTGCGCCCGCGTGGCTGCGCTAACTGCCCTGCGCTCCGTGGACGCCTGCATGGTCATCCAGCCAGCGTTCATGGGAGAGTGGCGCTCTGCGGCGGCCGGTTCGGCTGGCGAATTCAGAGGTTCGTCGTGCAGCGTGCCGTTCGGGGAGCGTCTGAAGGCCCGCACTACCGTGTCCGGGAAATCAGGGTCCTGGGCGTGATCGGCGCTGCCTGCGGCCTGCACGGTGTCGAGCGAGTGCCAATGCGCGTTGGTTTGGCGCGCCCAAACCTCGTGAGCCGACCAGCGGTCCTTCGGTCGCAGTTCGCCGTTGGAGCTCCTGGCAGGCACGCCGCCCTCTATCCGCACCCGTGTGACGCTCCGCGTCTGAGCGAACTGGCCAGAGGTCGGTGCAGCCTGGCCCCGGGTTGGTGCTGGCGCCGCGCTGCGCTGCTGCGCAGCCGTCTTGCCTGGCACGAGCTCACCAACGGCGCCACGGAACCGATCGACGACTATCCCTGGCGTTGACTGCTCCTTGCGCAACGCAGCGGCTTGGGCCACGCCGCGGTCAACCGCGTCGGTCCAATCGGACGCCCTACGCTTCGGCGTTTCGTCGCCAGCTTCCGCGGTCCCACCAGCGCCCGCAGCGGCGTGATGCCTCGGCGCCCTGTCGGTTTCTGGTGCAGCCGGGGCGCGCCGTTGCGCCCGGCTGCCATTTGACGTTTGCGCCTGGCGGTCGCGGCGCAGCGCAGCGATGCGCAGCTCGCCGCCCTCGAACGCGAACTCGAGCCGATCATTGGCGCGCAGCCCGTGCAGGGCGAAATAACCGTCCAAGCCCGTCAGCGTGCGTGGCGCCAACAGCTCGAGGGCGACCTCTCCCCCATCGCTGCGTGCCACCACCTTGCCGACACTGAAGTGAGCGAGCAGCTTGGGTGGCAGTTGCACCGATCCGCTCTTCACGCACCAGCTAGTCAAGTCAAGAACGTAAGTGGAAGCCGCCCGCGACACCGCCGCAGGCGGGTTGACGTGGTTATGCAGGTTCTCCTCGGCGGCCATGCGTATACTCTGCCACAATCGGCGGGTCATGTGGGCAACTTAACTCGTCCTGAACGGGTAGAACGAGTAGCTCGTCCACACATTTGCGGCTCATGAGCATTATCCGTTTGTGGAGAATAGGGTATTTAGTGCGCGCTGCACGACATTACTCGGCGTGGAGGGTGTCGTGTGAGCCGTCGAGGCGCGCCGTGCGTCCGTCCGCCAGGCCAGCCGTCCGCTACGGTGTAATCTGACTGCTCCCCCGCCGCCGCTCGCGCCGCGGGGTCTCTTGGAGTCCCCGCACCATGACGAACCGCCACGCTGCCGCCATCCCCTTCATCCTCGTGACCCTGCTCATCGACGTGCTTGGCATCGGCCTGCTCATTCCCGTACTGCCCGAGCTCGTCACGGAGTTGGCTGGAGGCAACCTGAGCACGGGCTCCGCGTACTACGGGTGGTTCATCGCCGTGTACGCGGCCATGCAGTTCGTCTTCGCCCCTGTGCTCGGCGGGCTGGCCGACCGCTTCGGGCGCAGACCGGTTCTGCTCCTCTCGCTCTTCGGCTCCGCCGCTGACTACCTCGTCATGGCGCTGGCCCCGAACCTCACGATCCTCTTCATCGGCCGCGTCATCTCCGGCATTACTGGGGCCAACATCACGGCCGCCAACGCCTACATCGCGGACGTCAGTTCACCGGCAGAGCGCGCCAAGAACTTCGGGCTGGTCGGCGCAACGTTCGGCGTGGGTTTCATCGTCGGACCCGCCCTTGGCGGTGTCCTCGCAGGGATCGGGATCAGGGCGCCGTTCTACGCCGCGGCCGGCCTCGCCCTCATCAACTGGCTGTACGGCTACTTCATCCTGCCAGAGTCACTGGCGCCGGCGAACCGTCGCAAGTTCTCGTGGAGCCGCGCCAACCCACTCGGCTCCCTCAGGTCGATCGGGCGCCACCTACTCGTGCGCGACTTGACCTTCACGTACGTCTGCATCGGCATCGCGCAGAACGCCATGGTCGCGACTTGGGTGCTGTTCACGACCTACCGCTTCGGGTGGACGCCGGTGATAAACGGCCTGTCACTTGCACTGGTCGGCGCCCTGTCCGTGCTCGTTCAAGGGGTGCTGGTCCGTTCCCTCGTCCCGCGGCTTGGCGAGCGCCGCACGATGCTCATCGGCATCGCGGCCTCCGCCCTGTCGTTCGTCATCTACGGCGCAAGCCCTTACGGTTGGGTCCTCTACGTCGGGATATTCGTCGGCAGCATCGGTGGCGTTACGGGGCCGGCGGCGCAGTCCCTCATCTCGCAGGCGGTGGCCGCTAACGAGCAAGGCGAGGTGCAAGGTGCCCTCGCGAGCCTCCTCAGCCTCACAGGGGTGGTCGGGCCGCTTGCAGGCACGATGCTCTTCGCCTATTTCACCTCCGGCAATGCCCCGATCGTGCTGCCTGGCGCCCCATACTTCCTAGGCTCTGGCCTACTTGTGGTGGCGTTCGCGGTGGCCGCCAGTGCGTTCGCGCGTTTTCCAAGCCGAACCTGACCTATAGTAATCCCGCTTTGGGCGCCGCCGCATGACCACTACTCGCACCGGCCTCTTGCGTGGGCCAACGCCATCACCGGCACGATTGATCGCCACCACTTTCGCTGGCGGCATCATCATCGGCACCCTACTGCTGTTGCTGCCGCAGGCCCACGCACCGGGAGCGCAGGTCTCCTTCCTGGACGCGCTCTTCACCGCCACCAGCGCGCTGTGCATCACCGGGCTCTCGGTGGTAGACATCGGCACGACGTTCAATTGGTTCGGTCAAGTCATCGTGATGTTGCTGATCCAGGTAGGTGGGCTGGGCATCGTCACGTTCGGAGCGCTGTTCGCCATCGCCATGCGGCGGCGCGTCGGTTACCAACAGCGCCTAGGGCTGCAGAACCAGATGCGGACGTTCGAGGTGGGCGGCGTCGTCAAGCTCGTGCGCAGGATCCTCCTCATAGCGGTGAGCGCCGAACTGGTCGGGGCGTTGCTGCTCTGGGCGCCGTTCGCCAGGCACGAAGGTAGCGTGGCCCGCGGGGCGTACCAGGGGCTGTTCCACGCGGTGAGTGCGTTCAACAACGCGGGCTTCTCCCTCTACCCTGACAACCTGAGGGGCTTCGTCTCCGACCCGTACCTGAACCTAGTGATCGCGGCGCTCGTGATCCTGGGAGGGCTCGGCTTCTTCGTCACACTGAGTGTCGTCGCGCGCTTGCGGCTTGGCCGCAAGGCCCGCTTGACGCTGCACGCGCGCATCGTCTTCATGGCGACCGGGCTAATGCTAGCAGGCGGGTTCGTGACCGTCCTAGCCATGGAGTGGAACAACCCAGGGACGCTAGGTCCCCTCACACCGTTCGGGAAGGGGCTCGCGGCCTTCTTCCAGTCGGTCACACCGCGCACGGCTGGCTTCGAGACCGTCCCATACGAGCACTTTCACTCCGCGACGTTGATGTTCACCATGCTCCTGATGTTCATCGGCGGCAGTCCAGGCAGCACTGCGGGCGGCATCAGGACGGTCACTTTCGTCGTCATGGTAGGGAGCGCCTGGAGCCAAGCTCGCGGCCGCGGTGAGCTGACCCTGTTCGGCCGCACGATATCGAGCCGCAACGCCGTCCAGGCGAGCGCCGTCGCCCTCTTCGGGGTTCTCCTCGTTGGCGCGGCGATAACGGTGCTCCTCGTGACGGAGCCGCACTTGCCCTTCGAGAGGACCGCTTTCGAGGCCGTCTCTGCCTTCGGGACCGTTGGCTTGAGCGCGGGCGTGACGCCCCTGCTGTCCGATTCCGGCAGGGTCGTGATCATCCTCCTGATGTACCTCGGCCGCATCGGACCCCTCACGCTAGCTACCGCCCTCGCCAGGAACGTGACGAACGACGAAGTCGAGTACCCTCACGAAGAGGTGCTGGTCGGCTAGGGCCACGCGCCCGGCGGCCGAGGAGGTCTAATGAAGGTCCAGCAGTTCATGGTCATCGGGGCAGGCCGCTTCGGTTCGGCGCTAGCCACCACGCTCTACGAGCTTGGACACGAGGTGGTGGTGATCGACGCGCGCGAGTCAGCGGTCACCAGCATCATGGATCACGTGACGCACGCCGTGGTGGCGGACGCCACGAACGAGGGCGTTCTTAGCAAGTTGGGCGTTGGCAACTTCGACACCGTGATCGTGGCGATCGGGTCGAACCTCGAGGCGAACATCCTCGCCACCGTCGCCGCGAAGGCGAGCGGGGTCAAGCGCATCATCTGCAAGGCAACCACCGAACTGGCCGCGCGCGTGCTCGAACGGGTGGGGGCAGACGAGGTCGTGCGCCCAGAGCACGACATGGGCAAGCGTCTTGGTCAGCAACTCGCGTCTCCGAGCATCGTGGACGCGTTCAACTTGGGCGAGGTTCACGGGGTGGTGGAGGTGGAGGCAGGCAAACGACTAGTCGGCCGCCTCGACGAGTTGCGCCTCCCGAACCGCTTCGGCGTCAGCGTCATAGCCGTGAACCGCGGCGGCGAGGTGAGCATCAGCCCGAGCGCCACTTACGAGTTGCGCGAGGGCGACCGCCTAGTCGTCATCGGCGGCAACGCGGCCATAGACAAGCTACGGCGCTACCTGGTGTCGTAGGCGCCGTTAAGGCCCGACTAGCCTGACAAGGCCGCGCACCCAGGAGCCCATGCCCTCCGCCAGGTACACCTCGAGGCGCCCGAAGGCGTCGTGCTTGAACTCGAGAGCAACCGCCCAAACGCCGTTGGCGGCCCGCCATTCCCCATGCGCTAGCCCGGCCGGGGCGTAACTCTCCACCAACGCGGTGAGGCGTTCGGCTAGGTATGCGACGCCAACGCTGTCGACTTGGAAGCAGACCTCTGGCGCCTCGCGTCCGCCGTCCTCGCAAGGCACTTCGTTGGCGTGGAACGAGAGAAGCAGGTCGCTGAGGACCATGCCGTATGGACTGGCCTCGATGTTGTCGCGCGCGCTGACGCTCGGCGCGAGCAGGACGGCTACCAGGAGAACGCAAGAGAAGATCTTGTTCATAGAGTTGATTCCAGCCGCAGCGCCACCCGCGATGGCGCACCGGACGTAAACAATATTGCCATCCACCTGGCCCGGCATGGTGAGGGGCGCCGCACCATGCCGTCATCCTTCTGGCATCCGGCGGCGGCGCTAGAATCACTTGGGCGCCACGGCCATTGACTGCTGGCGCGGAGATGGAGGCCGACACGCCATGACCCACCCAAGTGAGCCCGTTGGCGCGCCCGGACCCGAACTCGAAGAGTTGCGAAACCTGCTCGAGGACTCCGGGTACTACCGCGTCCTCAAGCGCCTGCTGCCCCGCACCGAGTACGCCGTGCCCGCCTCGCTGCCTGCCGACGCCCGGCTGTACACCGCCCTGTACGTCGACACGGAGACGACGGGCTTCGACGCGCGGTCCGAGCAGATCATCGAGCTTGGCATGCTGGCCTTCGATTACGACGCCGACGGCACGGTATACGGGGTGCGCGAACTGTTCAGTGGCCTTGAGGACCCAGGTAGACCCCTGCCTCAGGAGGTCATGGACATCACGGGCATAACCGACGAAGACGTGAAGGGGCAACGGTTCGACGACGCCCTTGTTCGCGAGGCGCTGAGCGGCGCCGACCTGGTTATCGCGCACAACGCCGCCTTCGACCGCCCCTTCCTCGAGCGGCGCTACCCGGACTTCGAGCGCAAGCCGTGGGCGTGCTCGATCCGTGACGTTGGGTGGCGCGAGCTCGGCTTCGGCTCCAGCGGACTCGAGTTCCTCGCCTTCCGCAGAGGCTTCTACTACGACGCTCACCGCGCCATCTTCGACTGCCGTGCTGGCGTCGAGTTGCTCGCTGAGCCCCTGCCTGACGGCGAGCGGCCAATGCGCATGCTGCGACTCTCCGCCCTCAAGCGCTCGGTGCGGCTATGGGCCGAGGGCGCAGCCATCGCGAAGAAGGACCTGCTCAAGGCGCGCGGTTACCGCTTCAACGGCGCCAGCAAGGTGTGGTGGGTTGACCTTCCGGAGGAGGGGCACCAGGCCGAACTGGACTGGCTAGCCAGCAGTATCTACGGTCGGAGCATCGCCCTGCCCTACCTAGAAGTCGGTGCGCTCGAGCGCTATTCGGCGCGCGTGCCAGAGGCGCTACCCGCGAACGCTGCGCGGCGCTGAGGCCTGCGCGGCGCGCGTAAGGCACGAGAACGCGCGCGCAATTGCGTTATTGCGCGCGCGTTCTCCTGGCGTTGGCTCTGCGCCAACCCCGGTCTTAGTTACTCGAGGCCGAGTTCTCCGCGCTTGGCGTAGACCGCCGCGGCGTCAAGCGTGGTTGCGCGCTGAGCGGCGACTTCCTCGGCCGTGAAGGCGGTGAAGCCCTCTGGCAGTGCAGCGGCGTTATCCCAGGCCGTAGCGGCGTAGTTGAGCACGTCCGCGATCTGCTGGTCGTCGAACATCGACGCCCACGGGGTCATGACGCTGTTGTAGGCCATGCCGTTGACATTGATGGCGCCCTGAAGGCCGTAGAGCACGACGTCGATGGCGTACTCGCGGCCGCCGTCGGCAGCGACGACCTCAGGAAGGTGACCGGCGAGCGGCGGGAAGGCTCCTGGGATGCCCTGACCGGTCAGCTGGTGGCAGGCCATGCAGTTGGTGTTGAAGATGGTTTCGCCTGCGCTGGTGTCGGCCTCGGCGATCGGCGTGCCCTGGGCAACGACGACCGGCACGAGGACCAACACAGCCAGGACCACGGGGGCCAAGATCTTTACGAGTCGCTTCACGAACTACCTCCAAGGCGTGCCGGCTATCCGGCATATAGCTAAGGTGACGACGGGTCTTGGTGGGTTACGCCCCACCACCCGACCCGGCGGCTCCGGAGAAGGATACTACCCGAACACGAGCGCGGCCAGGCCAGGGGTAGCATCTAGGTCGATGGATGAAGGCACGGGAAAGACCCACTCACATGCACTGGGGGCCAACGGCTGGCCCATCGACGGGCTCGGCCCGCACGCGTGCACGCTCGACATGCGCAGGCAGGTGTTAGCGGCCGTTCCGTACTTCTCCGCGCTCGAGCCGTCCGAGCTCGAGCGCGTCCACGCCTCTTTTCACGCCGTTGCCATGGCGGCCGGGGAGACGCTGGTGAGCGAGGGCGACCCAGCAGAGCGCTTCTGCGTCATAGCCAGCGGTCGGGTGAAGCTCAACCAAAGCACGGCGGTTGGCGGTCAGCACCTCCTCGACGTCCTTGGGCCGGGCGCCTCGTTCGGCGAGCTGCCACTGTTAGGGCAGGCGCATAACGCTTTCGGCGCGGAGGCATTGACCTCCGGCTGCCTGTTGGTGACGTCCGCCGAAGAGTTCGGCGAGCTCGTGAGCGCTTTCCCGAAAGTGGCTTTGGCCGTGTTGGAGGACGTCAGCGCGAAGCTGCGCGACGCGCAGTCGCGCTTGCGCTCCTCCGCGGGCGCCGTACCGGTAGAAGCGCGATTGGCTTCCGCCCTACTTATGCTGAGCGCGCGGCTTGGTCAGCCGGACGGCGAGGGCCGCACCCTCGGTGCGCCCCTCAGCCAGGAGGACCTAGCGGCGATGACGGGCTCGACGTTGGAGACCGTCAACCGCGTCTTGGCTCAGTGGCGCAAGGGCAAGATCGTGACGACGGGGCGCAGGCGCCTCTCGATCATCGACGTGCCAGCGCTCGCGGCCATCTCAGAAGCGGGCCAGTGAGGCTGGCGGCTGCTCAGCGCCCCTTGCGCAAGAACTTCTTCAGGGCCGCTAGCGGCCTCGTGTTGAGCACCGCTGCTGGCGTGAGCCATGCGCGCCGCAGCTGGTCTACCCCGTAGCGCATCGTGGCCAGTTGGGCAACGGAGTGCGCGTCCGAGCCAACGCTGATAGTCAGGCCGTGAGCGTGCGCTGCCATGAGTTCGGTGTCAGAGAGGTCGAGGCGCTGGTAGGAGCTGTTGTGCTCGACGGCGACCCCGTGCGCCAAGCAAGCATCAAAGACGGCGCCAAGGTCGATGGCGTACGGGTCGCGTTCGCCCAACACCCGGCCGGTCGGGTGGGCCAGTACGTTCACGGCTGGGTGGCTGACGGCCTTGACGACACGCGCAGTCTGGTCGGCCTCGCTGAGGTCGAAGAACGAATGCACGCTGATGAGCACGATGTCGAGGCGTTCTAGCCACTCGTCGCTCAGGTCGAGGCTGCCGTCCTTCAAGATGTCGACTTCCATGCCGCGTAGGACGGTGATGTCGTCGCGGCCAGCCAGTAGCAGGTCGAGTTCCTCCCACTGCCTGGCGAGCTTCGCCTCGTCGAGGCCGCCGGTCATCGCGAGCGCCTTGCTGTGGTCAGTCAGCGCCATGTACTCGTAACCGCGGGCCACGCAGGCGTCGACCATCTCGCCGACCGAGGCCTTGCCGTCAGACCAGGTGCTGTGCATGTGCAGGTCGCCGCGCATGTCATCGAGCGTTATGAGTTTGGGCAGCTTATGCGCGGCGGCCGCGGTCAGCTCTCCGCGGTCCTCACGCAGTTCTGGCGGCACCCAATCGAGGCCGAGGTGGTGGTAGATGTCCTCTTCCTTAGCACCGGCGACGCGCGCGCCGGCTGCGCCCGGCGTCGCTGGCGTCTCGCTGTTGCCTCCGCCCTCGAAGAGGCCGTACTCGCTCAGGTGCAGGCCCTGGTCGAGGGCGAGTTGGCGTAACGCCACGTTGTGCGCCTTGGAGCCGGTGAAGTAGAGCAGCGCCGCTCCGAAGGAAGCGCCTTCGATGACCCTAAGGTCGACCTGGATGCCGTTCGCTAGTCGCACGCTTGAGCGCGTCTGGCCGCTGCCGAGGACTTCAGTCACTTCCGCGTAGCCTGTGAACTCGCGCGTTACGGCCTCTGCGCCCTTGCCGTCCTTCGTTACCGCCAGGAGGTCGACGTCGCCGATGGTCTCTCGCCTGCGGCGGTAAGACCCCGCCACCTCAACACGTTCAACGCCCTTGACTGCGCGGAGGCGCGCGAGGAGCGGTTCGATGATGGCGTCGACCTCGCCGATCCGCGTGCGGCCGACGTTGCGGTGGTAAGCCTCGATGCCGCGCTGAATGGCCTCCTGCTTCTTGGCTCCGACGCCGGGCAACCCGTCGAGCTTGCCAGCCTTGATGCCCTCCTCGAGCGCCGCAACGCTGGTGATGCCGAGGTTCTTCCAGAGGCTCTCGACCAGCTTCGGGCCGACACCTTTGACGCGCGTTAGCTCGATGAGGCTGACGGGCACCTCTTTCGCCAGTTCGTCGAGTTGGTCCAGCTTGCCAGTGGTGGCCATGTCGCTTAGCTTCAACGCGATCTCTTTGCCGACGCCCTTGATGTCGGTAAGTGGTTCGCCTGCAGCGACGAGGGCCTCGACTGGTTCGGTGAGCGCGAGCACCGCCATTGCCGCGTTGCGGTAAGCGCGCACCTTGAACGGGTTCTCGCCGTTGATCTCGTTCAGGTCAGCGTACTGTTCGAGCAGGCGGGCCATCTCTGCGTTGCTCATGCGCTCCCACCACCGATGCTGGCGCCGTGCTCGGCCAGGAGCGCCTCGAACGCCTCTTCGCTCAGCACGGTGACTCCCAGGGCCTGCGCCTTCGTCAGCTTGCTGCCCGCGCTCTCCCCGGCCACTACGTAACTCGTCTTCTTGCTGACTGACCCGGACGCCTTGGCGCCGAGGCTCTGGACGAGTTCCTCGGCAGCTTCGCGCGTGAACCCCTGCATGGCGCCGGTGAACACGAACGTCAGGCCGCTCAGCGGTTGCTCACCGGCTGGCGCTTCGGCCTCTTCTGTTTGCGGTGTCACGCGTCCGTCCAGCAGGTCATCTAGCACTTTGACGGCGTGCGGTTCGTTGAAGAAGCCGTGGATATGCCCAGCCATGACGGCGCCGATGCCGTTGACCTGCATCAGGTCGTCTACCTGGGCGCGGCGCAGGCGCTCGAAGGTGCGAAAATGCCTCGCGAGGGTGCGTGCGACCGTCACGCCTACTTCCGGTACGCCGAGGGCCGTGATGAAGCGCGCGAGTTCGGGGGTGCGCGACGCGTCGATGGCGTCTTTGAGTTTCTCCGCGGAGCGCTCAGCGAAGCCGTCCAACTCGCATAGTTGCGCGGTGGTGAGGTCGTACAGGTCAGGGAAGCGCTTGACGAGGTCGCGCTCGACGAGTTGCGTGACGGTCTTCTCCCCTAGACCCTCGATGTCTAGGCCTCCGCGACTGCCGTAGTAGGTCAGGCGTCCGACTAGTTGGCCAGGGCACTCGAAAGAGTTGGGACAGACGGTGTACGGGCCACGCCTGATGAGGAGGGTGCCGCACGATGGGCAGTGGCTGGGCATCTCGAACGGGGCGCCGCGCTCGTCGCCAGTGTCGACGCGCTCGACGACTTGCGGGATGACGTCGCCTGCTCGTTCGACGCGAACCGTGTCACCGACGCGGATGTCCTTGCGTTCGATGTCCTCGATGTTGTGAAGGTTCGCGCGGCTAACCGTCACGCCGCCGATGTTCACGGGCCGTAGGAGCGCGACCGGGGTGATGATGCCCGTGCGCCCAACGCCGGCGATGATCTTGAGGACCTGACTGACTTCTTGCCGTGGGATGAACTTGACGGCGTACGCCCAGCGCGGGTGGTGCGCCGTGGTGCCGAGTTGCGCGCGCTGCGCGACGTTCTGCAGCTTGACGACGACGCCATCGACTTCGTAGGCGAGTTCGTCGCGCTTCTCCTCCATCTGCGCGAAGTAGTCGAGGATGCCAGCTACGTGGGCCGTGCTGCTGTTGAGGGGGTTGACGGGGAACCCCCAGCCCGCCAGCGCTGCCAGCAGATCCGCTTGCGTTGCGAAAGTGGCGCCGTCTAGCACGTCGTAACAGTAGATGCTGAGTGGCCACCTGCCCGTACTGCTCGGGTCGAGTTGCCTGACGCTGCCAGCCGCGGCGTTGCGTGGGTTGGCGAACGGCTGCTTGCCTTCGTTGATGAGGGCCTCGTTCACCTCATCGAAGTCGTTGATGGGCAGGTAGATCTCACCGCGCACCGCGACGCTGGCAGGGACAGGGACGCCGCCAGTCCGCAAGCGCAGCGGCACGCTGCGGATGGTGCGCACGTTGGCGGTTATCACCTCGCCGACCTCGCCGTTGCCGCGGGTAACGGCGCGCACGAGCGCGCCTGATTCGTAAACGAGTTCGACGCTGAGACCGTCGATCTTCGGTTCGAGCGAGTAGGCGACCTCCTCGGCATTGCCGCCGATGCCCGTGATGGCGCGCCGCAAGCGCGCGTCGAAGGCGCGCAGGTCTTCTGGCTTGGGGCTGGAGTCGAGGCTGAGCATCGGGTGGGCGTGACGCGCCGTGGCGAGGCCAGCGACTGGAGCGCCGCCAACGCGTTGGGTTGGCGAGTCGGGTGTTACTAGCTCTGGATGTGCCGCCTCGAGCGTGCGCAGCTCGCTGATGAGCTGGTCGTACTGCTCGTCGGAGATCTCGGGCGAGTCGAGCACGTGGTAGCGGTAATCGTGGTGGTTGATCTGGTCGCGCAGGCTGGCCAGCCTGGTTGCAACCTCGGTCGTGACGTTCATGCTGCCATCGTAGTGCCAAGCGCGCGGCTACGCAGCGGCGCAGGGATGCAGCGGCGCAGCGGCCGCTTACCGCTCCGCCCGCTTGCCCATGGTTGAGCCTGCGCGGTGGGCGCCGCGATGGGCGCGGCGGCCGCCGCGCGCGTTGCTGGCCCGCGCCGGGAACGCACGGTAATGAAGGGCACTCGGCTGCACCATGACGTCGCGGCTGGCGGATTCGAACCAACTCGGCAGCTCGCGACTAGCGCTACCCACGCCGCCTTGCTCTGGCTGCTGGCTAGTTGACACCACCACGAACTGGCGCAGGTCGCGCCGCGCAGGGCCGGCTGCGAACCCCTGCCCGCCGAGAACCCGAGCGGCGGCGAGCGCGGCGTTGCGGCGGGTGACTAGGTACTCGATCCCGTCGTGGACGGCAAGCAAGATGCCCATGAGCACGCTGATGCCAAGGAAGAAGGCCAAGATGTAGAGCGTCGGAGCGAGCATGGCTTTAGGCTACCTTAGTTATTAAGGTAGCGGTGTGATGGGGCGCACAACGGGGAGCCGGCAACGGTCCGAACCTCCCGGCCACTCCCGTCACATATCCTCTGCTGGTGGAGCCTCCGAGTACCTGGTTCACCTTGCTCGCGAGCGGCGTTACCCTCGTCGGCGTAGCCTTCGGCCGCCTTCCGGGCGTACCCGTCAGCCGCGCCGTCATGGCCGCAGCGGGCGCGACGGCGTTGCTAGTCGTTGGGGTCATCGACCTAGACGACGCCTGGCGCATGATCAACGGCGAGGTCCTCCTCCTGTTGTTCGGCCTCATGGTCGTCAACGCCGCTTTAGCGAGCGCCGGCGCCTTCAGGCGCCTCACCGGCCTCGTCACGCGCGGCACGCTCGGGCCCAAGCGCCTGCTGGCGCTCCTTGTGCTCAGCTCCGGCGTGCTCTCTGCCCTCTTCCTCAACGACACGGTCGTGCTGATGCTTACGCCCATGGTGGTGCGGGCGGCGCAACGGCTCGGCCTGAAACCACTTCCCTACCTCCTCGGGCTCGCGCTCGCCGCCAACGCAGGTAGCGCAGCGACCATCACGGGCAACCCACAGAACGTGCTCGTGGCCGTCAGCGCCGGAATCGGCTATGGACCGTTCGCCTTGCGCCTCGGCCCGGTGGCGCTGGCGGCGCTCGCCGTCACCTTCTGCACCTTGCTCGTCGCCTTCAGGGGCGACTTGCGCGCCCTGCCACGGCCGCTCGCGCCCCGTGGGCGCGAGGCCACCCCGCACGTGGACCGAGGCAAGTTGTGGTTGAGCGGCGTGACCGTACTCGCCATGTTGGTCGCGTTCATGGCTGGCGTCCCGGTCGCCTTGGCGGCCTTGACGGCGGCGGTCGTTCTTCTCGTAGGCCACGGGCGGGCCGCGACCGTCCTGCTGCGGCGCGTCGACTACGAGCTCCTCGTCTTGTTCGGAGGGCTGTTCGTCGTGGTTGGGGCGTTGGCGAGCACGGGCCTGCCCGCCAAGTGGCTGCTCGGCCTGTTAGGCGGCGACGCCCTGGCGGCAGTTCCAAGCGCCGCCGATCTGGGCCTGCTTACCGTGGTGACCGCCGGCCTCTCCACCCTGGTGAGCAACGTGCCTGCCGTGCTCATCTTGCTACCCGCTCTCGAGGTGACAGCGCTGCCTCACGCTGCTTCGAACGCAGTCGCGATCACGCTCGCGATGGCGAGCACACTGGCAGGCAACCTGACCCTCGTCGCGTCCGTCGCCAACCTCATCGTCGCGGAATCTGCGCGGCGGCTCGGGGTCGAAGTGGGCTTCTTTTCGTACTTGCGCGTCGGGGTGCCGGTGACGCTCCTCAGCCTGCTGCTCGGTTGGCTGCTCGTCGCCTTCACCTGAACGCCGCGGCGGTCGGCCATGAGCCGTCGCCGCTTACAGTAAACTCGGCCTGTGGCTGACCCAGCAGACCTTCTAGCACGCAACCGCGAGTGGGCGGCCAACATGCTAACCGGCGACCCTGAGTTCTTCGACCGGCTCGAGACTCAACAGGCGCCGCGCTACCTCTGGATAGGCTGCTCGGACTCGCGAGTGAGCGCCAACGTCATCGCTGGCCTCGAGCCAGGCGAAGTGTTCGTGCACCGCAACGTCGCCAACGTCATGGCCAACGCGGACCTCAACGCCCTCACCGTCCTCGATTTCGCCGTCTCGGTCCTCAAGGTCGAACACGTGCTCGTAGTCGGCCATTACGGCTGCGGTGGCGTATCTGCCGCGCTCGACGGGAAGGGCCACGGGCTGCTCGACAACTGGCTGCGGCACGTCAAGGACGTGGCCGCCAAGCACTCGAGCATCCTCGACTCGTTGCCGCCTGGCATGCGCGCGAACCGCTTGGCTGAGCTGAACGCCATCGAGCAGGCGCGCAACGTTTGCCACACGAGCATCGTGCAAGAAGCGTGGGCAAACGGCCACGACCTCACGGTGCGAGCGTGGATCTACGCCCTGCACGACGGCATCCTGCGCGACTTGCGCTTCCTAGTGAGAGGGCCGGACGAACTGATGCCCGCCTACCGCCTGTCGCTTGCAGAGAACGCCTAGCCAAAGCCGCCGCCCGCGGCGGCCGCCCACCACGGCGGCGTGACGCCCTAGTTGGCCGTAAGGGCCTTCGTCAGTTGCCGAACTGCGCCCAAGTGGTATGCGCTGTGCGCTAGCGGCACCATCGCGTCTATGAACTGATCTCCCGACCAGTCGGTCATGGCCCCGATGGCGCGCTTGACCTCTAGGTAAGCGGCGAACAGTTCAGCGCGCGCGGCGTCCCACTCGGCAGCGTCGACCACCGAGCGGGCCCAGCTCCCCGGCCAATCCGCGACCTGACCAGCTGCGGTGCTCGGTTCTAGGTAACGGAGCAAGTTCGTCAAGTAGTAGGTGGTGTGGATGACCTGAGCAGCTACCGTAGTCGCGCCTTGGAACGCGGAGCGCGATGCGTCCGCGGCGCTAACGCCGGCGAGCGTATGCCGGAAGCTACCTGCCCGGTCGAGAGCGTAGGTGCCATCGGCGCCAGGTGGCGGCCCCTCGAAGAACTCGTCGAGGAGTGCGAAGAGGCTGGACTTGAAGCTGTCGTACACACCGGCGCGGTTCATGTTGTCCCTTCCGCTTCATGAGGCGTCGCCGCGGCGTTAGCGCCTCATCTCGGGCTATCCTACGTGGCGGTGACCAACGTGACTTTCCCGCTTGACCCGCACGATACTCCCACGGCCAACAGTGCCCACGACATCGCGGCCAACCTGGCCTCCGTCAAGGAACGGATCGCGGCGGCCTGCCGCCGCGTGGGGCGCGACCCGTCCGAGGTGCGGCTACTGCCGGTGAGCAAGACGGTTCCTGAGGACCGTATCCGGATGGCTTACGAGGCCGGCTGCCGGTACTTGGGCGAGAACAAGGTGCAGGAGGCCATGCGCAAACACGACGCGCTACCGGATCTCACCGACCTCAAGTGGTCCGTCATTGGGCACTTGCAGACGAACAAGGCGCGCCACGTTGCGCGCTTCGCGAGCGAGTTCCAGGCGCTCTCCAGCCTGCGGGTGGCCGAGACGCTCGAGCGGCGCCTGGAGGGTGAGGACCGCAGCATCGACGTGTACGTTCAGGTGAACAGCTCGGGCGAGGAGAGCAAGTTCGGCCTGGCACCCGAAGAAGTCCCCGCGTTCGTGCAGGAACTCCCGAACTACCCGCGCTTGCGGGTGCAGGGTCTCATGACGCTTGCCCTCTTCTCGACGGACATGGCGCTCGTCAGGCCGTGCTTCGTGCGCATGCGCGAACTGCGGGACAGGCTGCTGCAAGAGGCGCCAGACGGCGTGAACGTGGCTGGCCTCTCCATGGGGATGTCAGGCGACTTCGAGCTGGCCATCGAGGAGGGCGCCACCGTAGTGCGCGTCGGCCAGTCGATCTTCGGTGCACGCTCACTGCCAGACACCTACTACTGGCCTAAGAACGATTAGGTCGCGGCGTAATCCTGGAGGCAAGCATGGTGGACCCCGCTAAGTTGGAGCCGCTACCCGTCGACGTGGTGTCGGTGCAGTCCATGGTCTGCTACGGCTGCGTCGGGAACAGCGTCGCCGTGCCGACTCTACAAGCGAGGGGCATGAACGTCGTTGCGGTGCCGACGGTCTTCCTCAGCAACGTCCCGCAGTACGACACGTTGAGTGGTGGCGCCATCCCGCAGGAGTGGTTCGAGGGCTTCCTGGCAGACATCCGCAGGCGCGGCGCCCTCACGCACGCGCGCGCCGTGCTCGTTGGTTACCTCGGGTCTCCCGCGCAGGCGGCGGCCCTCGGCGCGTGGCTCGCCGAAGTCACCCACGAGCGACCCGACCTGCTCGTGGTAGTCGACCCGGTCATGGGCGATTACGACAGCGGCCTTTACGTACACCCTGAACTGCCGGCTGCGCTCGGTGGCCTGATCGACGTCGCGACGGGCCTCACCCCTAACGCCTTCGAACTCGAGCGCCTAGCTGGCCGCGGCGCGCTCACCATGGCGGAAACCGTCACGGAGGCACGCAAGCTCCTGCGCGGCCGCACTCGTTGGGTGGTCGTGACGAGCGCAGCGCCAGCCGAAGCGCGCGCAGGCGAAGCCCAAGTGCTTATCGTGACGGCGGACGATCACACCGTCGTGCGCCACCCGCGCGTGGCGTCAGCCGCCAAGGGAACTGGCGACCTCTTCTCTGCGATGGTCGTTCATGGGCTGCTTAGCGGGCGCGACCTGCTTGGCGCCGTGGGCGCCGCCCACGAGCAAGTCGTGAGCGTGCTCGAGCGCACCCAGCGCCTGGGTTGCGCTGAGCTCGTGCTCAACGGCGACTAGGCAAGAACCGAGCTACTTCGACCGCGTAAGCCTGTTAAGGGTGAGGGAGTAGACGACGATCAGCGCGAGCGCAGCGCCGAGCACCGCCAAAGTTGGGAGGACGGCGCGGTCGTTGGCGAGCAGGAGCCGCCCCAAAGCGAGCTGCACGAGGAACCCGCCGAGCGCAGCGAGGTAGACGGCGCGGGTCGCCTGAGGTTGGGAGGTGACGGTGCGCGCCGCCATGATCGAGCGGCCGAAGCCGACGAGTGCGGCGGCGTTGACTACGCCGACGACGGCGCCGAAGAGCCAAGGGCCGTCAGCCCACAAGACCGTGACGATGAAAACCTGCAACGCGGCAAGCGCGGCCGTGATCCGGAAATTGAGCAGAGCGAACATCGACTACCAGCATGACAGGTGAAGGGCGGATAGGCGCTACGTCACCTAGTTCTCACTACCCGGACACTCACCGGGTTATGGTGCCCAATCATCCACTTAGCAGCTATCATCCAAGGCGGTATGGGGGTCGCGGTTTCCAACTGGCGGCTGGCCAGAGCGGTCTCCTCCATCGGCCAGCTTGGCGTGGTCTCGGCGACTGGCATTGACACGGTACTCGTCAGGCGCCTGCAGGACGGCGACAGTGACGGGGTCGTTAGGCGCGCCATGGCGGCCTTCCCCTTCCCCGAGATCGTCAAGACCACCTTAGCGCGGTACTTCTTGCCAGACGGCCGGCCGCCGGGCAAGCCCTACTTGCGCGCGCCGATGCCGACCGTGATCGACAATCACGTCCATCACGCCCTCAGCATGCTCGGCTCGTTCGTCGAGGTGTTCCTCGCGAAAGAGGGGCACGACGGCAAGGTCGGCGTCAACCTCCTCACTAAACTGCAGCTCCCGAACTTGTCTGCGTTGTACGGCGCCATGTTGGCAGGCGTAGACAACGTGCTGATGGGCGCTGGCATCCCACGCGAGGTCCCCGGCGCGCTCGACCGCTTGGCGGAGCACGCTTCCGCGACCTTTCGGCTGGACATCACCGAGCACGACAAGGACGCTAGCGACGCACCGCCGCTGCTGTTCGACCCAGCGAGCTTCGGGGCCACCGGCATGCCTGCGCTCAAGCGACCCGACTTCTTCCCCATCGTCTCAACGCACTCGCTCGCCAGCATGCTTCATAAGAAGGCGAACGGCTCCGTCCAGGGCTTCGTCGTCGAGGGGCCAACGGCCGGGGGGCACAACGCGCCGCCGCGTACGAAGAACGTGTTCGACGAGAGCGGGCAGCCCGTGTACGGCGAGCGCGACATCGCTGACCTAGAGAAGATCCGCGAGCTCGGCCTACCGTTCTGGCTGGCTGGCAGTTACGGCTCGCCCGAGGGACTCGAGCGGGCGCAGGGGCTTGGCGCCGCCGGAGTGCAGGTCGGCACGCTCTTCGCCTACTGCCGCGAGTCCGGCATCACTACTGGCATCAAACGCGCCGTGCTCGAGATGACCGCGGCTGGCCGCGCGCAGGTCTTCACCGACCCGCTCGCCTCGCCGACGGGTTTCCCTTTCAAGGTCGTCGAGATCCCAGGCACGCTCTCGGAGGCGCCCGTTTACGAGGAGCGCCGCCGCGTATGCGACCTCGGTTACCTCCGTGAGGTTTACCGCGACGAGAAGGGCGAGGCAGGTTACCGCTGCCCCGCAGAGCCCGTGGCTGATTACGTCCGCAAGGGCGGTAAGGTCGAGGACACCGTTGGCCGCAAGTGCCTCTGCAACGCCCTCATGGCCGATGTCGGCCTCGGTCAGGCGCGTAAGCGTGGCGTCACCGAGCAGCCGCTGGTGACGAGCGGCGACGACCTCGCCGCCATCGTGCCTCTCCTTGACGCTGATGACGGTTCGTACGGCGCCGCCGACGTGGTCGCGTACTTGCTGGAGCGCGTTGCGGCTCCGGAGCGGGCGGAGATCAGCGCCTAAGCTTTGCCCGCCGAGATCGACTCACGTGCCATCTGACCCGCGGAGTTCCGCGGGTCAGTTATTTGTTCTCGAGAGTCTGACGCGGTAGCTGACGTCGGCGTTCTCGTCGTGGAGCACGCCATCAAACTCCTTGGCCAGCCTAGAGTCCGCGCCGAAGCGCAGCGTGAAGAGCGGCGCGTCCGCTGGGCCGATGTCGGCCGAACCTCGCAAGCTGGGTGGGGGCGCCATCTGCGGGCTCAGCCGGTAGTCGTGGAAGTAGGAGGCGCTTACCGCGCCTGCGACCGCCAAAGCGGCCGCCTGGTCGCCGCTCCACACGAGGTCGCCCGTGAACGCATAACCGCTGAAGGTCGACTCGCCAGTTGGAGGCTCCGCGCTGAGGGTCATCCTGGCGCTGGGGTCGCCGAGGTGAGGCAACAGCTCGACTGCCGTGCCGGGGCGAGTGACCTCAACCTGGCCACTTGCAGTGGCGGCTACGATCTGGCCGTTGACGTCGTCGACGTCCAGGGTAGCCGCGAGGTCCCAGTTGTCCACTTGGCCACCGGCCGCGTCTCGGAGCTTGATCGTCTCCCCCACGCTAACGTCGTTCGCCCACACGGTTCCGGCTTCGTCCTGCCAGACGACGCGGCTGCTTCCGCGCGCGAACCGTACCGCTGCGTCTGGCTTGACTCCAAGTGTGCGCCAAGTTGGGTTCGGCTCGCTCAGATCGAGGGCGGTGAGCGTACCAAGGCAGTTGATAGTCGCGAACCAACGCCCGTCGTCGCTGGCTTCCGCTGGCCAGCCGCCCCTGCACGTGCCCTGGTAGAAGGTGCGCACAGCGCTCGGCGCGGTGGTGTCTACGACGGTCACGTCGCCACGACCGACGTCCCAGAAGGACAGCAGCCTACGGTTGCTGCTCACCTTCATGCCGTCAGGGAACGGCGGCAGTGCCACCGAGCCCTCCGCGGCGCCGGTGGCGAGGCCCCACCAGTGCAGCCACGGGCTCTCTGTGTTCGCGCCCTGGAGCGCGAACAGGCGCCCCGACGCAACCGTCAAGGCAGTGAACGTGGTGGCGGGTGGCAGGGTCACGAGTTGGGTGGTGACGGCTCCGGAGTCAAGGCTCACGGTAGTCACGCTCACGGTGGCGCCGCTACGCTCGAGTTGCACCAACGCAGCGGAGATGGGGTCGTAAGGGGCGTCGGCGAAACCTTGGTAAGGCGCGCCGTCGCCCTCCGCCCACACCCCACCCACACCGCGCTCGTACAGCCAGCTGTTCTGACCCTGAAACATCACGATGCGCTCGGAGCTTGGGGCCGCTACGACGCGTCCGACCCCGCTAGCCAAGCCCGTCTTGATCAGCTGCCACTCCCCGTCGAGCACGCGGGCGTCGTCCGGGAACGCGACCACCACGGGCCGTTCGATCCGACAACCGCTCAGGAGCAGGGCGGCGAGTACGAGCCA
>ERZ778017.1619-NODE-1619-length-21390-cov-4.757581_pt1 | contig 21390 bp, 20 predicted proteins | sample MGYA00375747_ERZ778017 | MGnify/ENA primary metagenome ERZ778017 (study PRJEB29350, sample SAMN05509838) | bioreactor metagenome | biome: bioreactor; material: wastewater | place: South Africa: University of Cape Town | collected 2014-03-17 ...
TGATCTTCTCGTTCCTGAGATCGGTGTCGACGCGCAGACCCAGCGCTTTCGCCTTTTCCGCAACTTCGTTGGCGTAGTCGTTGGCGTCCGAGACGATCGGCGCGACGACGATCTGCAGCGGCGCGAGCCACAACGGAAGATGTCCGGCGTAGTTCTCGATCAGAATGCCGGTGAAGCGTTCGAGCGAGCCGAAGATGGCGCGGTGGATCATCACCGGCGTTTTCTTCTCCGAATGCTCGTCGATGTAGAAGGCGCCGAGGCGGCCTGCGAGGTTGAAGTCGACCTGCGTCGTGCCGCACTGCCAGTCGCGGCCGATGGCGTCGCGCAGGACGTATTCGAGCTTCGGACCGTAGAATGCACCCTCGCCTTCCTGTACCTCCGTCTTGATGCTGCCGTTCGAGCGCCGCTTGACCTCGTCGAGGACGTCGCCCAACGCCTTCTCCGCCTTGTCCCATAGCTCATCGGCGCCGACGCGCTTCTCAGGCCGCAGCGACAGCTTGATGACGATGTCTTCGAAGCCGAAGTCCTTGTAGCAGGCGAGCAGCAGATCGTTGATCTTGAGGCATTCCTCCATGATCTGATCTTCGGTGATGAAGATATGCGCGTCATCTTGCGTGAAGTGGCGCACGCGCAGCATGCCGTGCAGCGCGCCTGACGGCTCGTAACGATGCACTTTGCCGAATTCGGCGATGCGGGTCGGCAGATCGCGATAGCTCTTCAGACCGTGCTTGTAGATCTGGATATGGCCGGGACAGTTCATCGGCTTGCAGCAGAAAACGCGCTCGTCCGGAAGCACGGTCGTGAACATGTTCTCGCCGTAGTTCTCCCAATGGCCGGAAAGCTCCCAGAAGTGCTTCTCCATCATGTCGGGAGAATTCACTTCCTCATACCCCGCACGCTCCTGCTGACGGCGCATGTAGGCGATCAAGGTCTGGAAGAGCGTCCAGCCATGCGGATGCCAGAAAACCGAGCCCGGAGCCTCCTCCTGGAAATGGAAGAGATCCATCTCGCGGCCGATCTTGCGATGGTCGCGCTTCTCGGCTTCCTCAAGCTGATGCAGGTACGCCTTCAGCTCGTCTTCGGTCGCGAAGGCGGTGCCGTAGATGCGTTGCAGCTGCGGATTGTTGCTGTCGCCACGCCAATAAGCGCCTGCGAACTTCATCAGCTTGAACGCCTTGCCGATCTGACCGGTCGAGGTCATGTGCGGGCCGCGGCAGAGGTCGAGCCAATCGCCTTGCTTGTAGATCTTCAGGTCTTCGCCGGCCGGAATTGCGTCGACCAGCTCGATCTTGAAGTTCTCGCCCTTGTCGCGGAAGAACGCCTTCGCCTTATCCCGCGACCAGAATTCTTTCGTAAACGGCGCGTTCCTGGCGATGATCTCCGCCATCTTCTTTTCGATCTTCGGAATGTCTTCCGGCTCGAACGGTTGCTGCTTGGCGAAGTCGTAGAAGAAGCCGTTCTCGATCACCGGTCCGATGGTGACCTGAGTGCCGGGCCAGAGCGACTGCACCGCCTCCGCCATGACGTGCGCGGCGTCATGCCGGATCAGCTCCAGGGCTGCAGGATCGGTGCGCGACACGAAATTGATTGAGGCGTCTTTGGTGATCGGATCGGCGAGATCGGAGAGCACGCCGTCGAGCTGCATGGCGACGGTGCGCTTGGCGAGCGACGGCGAGATCGATTTGGCGATTTCAAGACCCGTGGTTCCCGATTGAACCTGGCGTTGTTTGCCGTCTGGGAACGTAATGGTGACGTCAGTCATGTCGGGCCTCCTTTGCTCACTCGCCGCCAACGGGCGCGGCGTAAGACGATTTCGACAGCGCTAATGGGGTGGGATGCGGCTCAAGTCAAGACGCCACGCGGATGTCGCGACGCGGCCGGGCCCATAAGCCCGCGTCAAATCCCTCGCCTGCCCTGCGGGCATCCTCTCCCGTTCCGGGACAGGGAGCAGAACTTCTTCTCCCTAGGAAGAAGGTGCCCCGGAAAGGCGGATGAGGGGACTTAATCGATGAGCACTGCGGCTTACCGCCAACGACCGTAACGCCAGGGATTGAAAGCATGGCGCTCGGCCCGGATGTCCGGCACTGGATCGACGCCGTGCGTGCCTCCCGGTCCGCAGCGCACGCAGCGCGACAGAGCGAGCCAAAAACCACGCCAAGCCCCGTTCAGTTCGATCGCCTGAAGGGCATACTCAGAACATGTCGGCCAATGGCGGCACTGGCCGCCGACTAGCGGTTTGAACGTATAGCGATAGACGTGGATTGGCGCTTTCAGCGCCGCTTTGGCAATCCGGCTCATGAACTCGCCACGTCATCCAGCTTTTGCGGACGGCTTACTCATAAGTTTAGACAAAGCTCAATCTCCGAAGCGAGCCAAGGGTTTTCGCAGAGACGGCAGTGCAAGGCAGGCCGAAACGGGCGATCGCCGCGTTATGGCGAAGGCGGCGTTTCAGCCGCGGGCGGCTGCGGTTGGGGCTGAGGCTGAGCGTTGGCTTTTGCCGCAGTCAAATCCTTCTGGGCCTGGGCCAACTGGGCCTTCAGGTCATCAACCTGCTTTCGAAGAGACGCGGCTGCCGCTTCTGCAGTGCTCTTGTCCTTTTCCGCGGCTGCCTTCTGCGCGTTCAGATCATCGACCTGTTTTTTAAGAGAGGCGACTGCGCCTTCCGCGTCGGTCCTGCCCTTTTCTATCGTAGCCCTCGCCTGTTCGGCTGCGACTTTCGCTTTTTCAAGATTGGCGTTGGCCTTATTTGCGGCGTCGAGCGCGGCATTCGACTTCGAGGTTTGAGCTTCGGCAGCGGCGAGCTTTGACTTGAGGCCGGCGGCGCTTGCTTCGGCAGCCGCAAGCTTCGCCTGCAGGTCTTTGACTTGCTTGCCCAGCGCCTCAGACTTTGCATCGAGTTCGGAGACTTTGCCCATTGCGGTCGAAACGTCGGCCTTGCCTTCTTCGACTTGTCGCAGCGCATCGGCTTGCGCTGTCTTCAGTCGCGCAATCTCGTCCTGTGAGGCTTTGCGGGCGTCTGCCGCGTCATCGACCTGCTTTCTCAGCGCGTCCACCTCACCTCGAACTGCAGCAAGCTGCGATTCGGCCGCGGTCTTGGCCTGCAGACCATAAATGGAGAGTACGGCCAGGATCGCGATGAGCCCCCATTTGATCGCGCCCATCGGCGAATGGGCATCGCTGGCTTGTTTGGTGCCGCTGCCGCTCTCGCTATCCGCCGCCATCAAGATCTCTCCCATGCTCATTCACTCGCGTCGTGCGGGTATCCTCGTACGCGCGCGTCGCCTGCACCGCCTCGCACTGCAATACTCGGAGGCGGCTCAGACTTCCACTCCACTTTTTTGGCAATTGGCGAGCCGGCCGAAGATCATGTCGAAGCCGTAATGCTAGGAAGCCGCTCTAGCGACGCAATCAATCGTCCGAGAACACCACCGGAGGCATGGGAGGGCCAGCGGTCGAACCGGCCCGGAGCAATAATTCGAGCGTAAAGGTTATTGCCCGGGCACGGTAGCGGCGCGCTTTGCCTCGACCTCGTCGAGGGCACTTTCAACGGCGTCGAACACAAGGAGGGTGGAGGCGTGGCGCGCTTTATAGTTGCGAACGGGCTCCAACGCTCCAAGGTCGCTCCAGCGGCCTGTCGGCGGCGACCCCTCTTCCTTCAACATCGCGCGCATTTGCCGCCCAACGGTACGCAGTTCATCCGGCGTCGAGCCGATGATCTCCCGGGCCATGACCGAGGCCGACGCCTGCCCCAGAAGGCAGGCCTTTACCGATTGTCCGAAATCGCTGACGCGTCCGTCGCGAAGCGACAGGTCTATCGTCACCGTTGAACCGCAGAGCTTCGAATGCGCGGTCGCCCTGGCATCCGGATGATCCAGCCGCTCGGTGCGGGAGATCGCCCCAGCCAATTCCAGGATGCGGGTATTATAGATTTCGTCGAGTTCGACCATAAAGCCTGATTTGTCCCGAGCGCCGATAGTCGTCGAACCGGCCAAAGCATCGTAGTATATAGCGTGTTCCTATATAAGGCGTGCCCGTCCGGAATGCGAGGCTCGGCACATATCCCGCAAGGCTACTGGAGCCAATGACAAATCTTCCACTCTCACCAAATATCGCCACGCTTTTGCCGCGCCGCCCGTCGCGCACGGAAGCCGAGGAAGCGGTTCGCACTCTGATCGCCTGGAGTGGCGACAATCCGGCGCGCCCCGGACTTGAGAAAACACCGCAGCGAGTTGCTGATGCCTTCGGTGAGTATTTCGTGGGCTACGGGCAGGATGCGCTCGCAGAACTTGCCGGGGGCTTCGAGGAGCCGTCCGGCTACAGCGATATGGTGCTCTTGAAAGATATCTCGTTCGAGAGCCACTGCGAGCATCATATCGCGCCGTTCTTCGGCACCGCGCATGTCGCTTATATGCCATCGACGCGGGTCGCCGGGCTATCAAGAATAGCGCGTGTCGTCGACATTTTTGCTCGTCGCCTGCAAACGCAAGAGGCATTGACCAGCCAGATCGCGGCCGCCATCGAGGAAGGCCTGCAAGCGAAGGGCGTCGCCGTCATGATGAGTGCGCGACATCACTGCATGGCGGCGCGCAGCGTGCATCAAACACGGGTCGCAACGGTGACGTTTCGCTTTCTGGGCGAGTTCGAGCGCGATGCAGCGCTGCGCGACCGTTTCATGGCTGCCGTCCGCGGGTAGCTTCCTGCTTTAAACCGGAAAGATCATGTCAGACGTGAGCAAGAACGCGCCGGGGCTCGGCAACGGAGAAACGATAGAGCAGACTCAAAGCTTCCTTCCGAAATTCGGAGCGGACGGGTTGATGCCGGCGATCGTCACCGATCTCAAATCCGGAAACGTCCTGATGTTCGCTCACATGAACGAGGAGGCTTTGCGCAAAACGATCGCCAGCGGTTTTGCGCATTTCTGGAGCCGCTCCCGCTCAAAGCTTTGGAAGAAAGGCGAAGAGAGCGGCAATCTCCTCAAGGTGAACGAGGTGCGCACCGACTGCGATCAGGATGTCGTCTGGATCATCGCTGAGGTCGAAGGCGATGGAGTTGCCTGTCATACCGGAGCGACTTCCTGCTTCTATCGGCGCATCGTCTGGGGTGCGGACGATGGCACGACCCTTGAACATGTTGCGCTACCACGGCCTCTTGGACATGGCTGAGGTGTCCCAAAGCGAGGCTCTTTCAGGTGCTCGCTTGTTCAGGTTCACCGATTGCTTACCTATTGGTAGTGGGGCTTTAAGGCCCGCGCGCTAGCATTCCCAGGAAAGCCCAGGGGCCGGAAAGCGGGCAGCACGTACCGTATACCCGCACGCTGGGTGAGGAGTGCCAAATGACGGGGACAGCGGGTGTAAAGATCGGATTGGCGCTGGGTGGCGGCGCAGCACGCGGCTGGGCTCATATCGGCGTCCTGAAGGCACTCGCCAAGGCAGGCATCGCCCCTGACATCATCGCCGGAACATCGATCGGCGCCGTCGTCGGCGGCTGCTACGCAGCGGGACATCTCGACGATCTCGAGCGTTGGGCAACCGAGCTGACGCCGAAGCGCATCTTCGGATATCTCGATTTCAATTTTGCCGGCACGGGACTGATCAGCGGACAGCGTTTGTGCAGCCGCCTCGATCAGCACCTTGGCGATCTCAATATCGAAGACTTGCATACGCGATTTACGGCTGTCGCGACGGAGATCGGCACGGGACATGAGCATTGGCTGTCGCGCGGGCGTTTGGTCGACGCTGTACGGGCATCCTATGCGCTGCCCGGCGTTTTCAAGCCCGTGAAAGTCAATGGCCGGTGGCTATTCGACGGAGCGCTCGTCAATCCGATCCCGGTTTCGGTGTGCCGGGCACTTGGCGCCCGTTACGTCATCGCGGTCAACTTGAACTTCGACATTCTGGGCCGGGGCAGTGTCATTGCCGCGCCCGAGACATTTTATGCCGACGAAGACGACCAGCTTCATCCGGCTCTCGATGAGATCAAGCCGGAAAAAAGAGGTGTCCGCGCCCTGCTTCAGAGGCAAATCCTCGGTCGCGGCGATGGTGCGCCGGGCATTTCGACGGTTATGGTCGATGCTTTTAATATCGTGCAGGATCGCATCGCACGTTCGCGCCTTGCCGGCGATCCTCCCGATGCGATGGTATCGCCGAGACTACAGGACGTTGGCCTTTTTGATTTCCATCGCGCCGCGGAAATGATCGAACGCGGCCATCATGCCGTCGAACGCCAGCTCGACGATATTTTACGCGAGATCGAAACGAGGGACACGAAGCGCGTCCCAGGAAACGGGCAGCAGGATCGCGCCCGTTCCACAGCAAGCTCCGCGCATACCGCCCTTCAACCTGTCGCCAAGTAGCCGCGCATCGCGGTTACTTCCAGCTCGACCTCGGCCGTGTAGTGCTTGACCACATCGCCAATCGAAACGATTCCGACGAGCGCGTCGTCTTCGATCACCGGCAAATGACGGAACCGACCGCGAGTCATCGTTTTCATGATCTCATCAGTCGTGCAGGTCTTGGTGCAGGAGATGACGTTTCGTGTCATGCCATCGCGCGCCGGCATCGTCAGGGCTTTCGCGCCGTGTTCGGCGATGAGCCGGATAATGTCGCGCTCGGAAATAATGCCGACGACTTCGCCACTATCACCGACGATAACGATGGCGCCAATCTTGCGGCTTGAGAGCCGCAACGCGATCTCTTGAATCGAATCTTCGGGCCGCGCCGTCATCACGCCGCGCGATTTCGATTTGAGTATTTGACCAATAATCACAGACCCAGCCTCCGTTCTTTGGAACGTAGTCCCGAAAAGAAGTCCGAAGACGCCTGCGCTTACCTTAAACCTCGCAAGGCTTACCCGGTCTTCTGCCGGCGTTCGCTGCGTTTTCTCACCTTAATCATATCCGCTCTTGCGGCGGAGTGAGTGAAGGCTGAGGCAATTTAAACCCGAATGCAAGCCTTCAATCGAGTTGCGGTGCAGGCGGATGATTGTTTTGCGTCGCACTATCGAAAGCACTGAACGCGCATAAACCAAAGACATATCCACCGATGTGCGCTTCCCACGCGATGGCGCCTGTTGCACCAAATTTCCCGAAGCCGATCATCGCCAACAGATTCACTCCGAGGAAAACCAGCGACGCCAGCAACACACGCCGATCCGTGAGCGTGCGTATGAGCGACATGCTCGGGATCGCGCGAGGTTTCACGCGAAGAAGATAACCTTCGCCACGATCAATAGCGTTGAACAGGAAACGCATAACGCCACCCATCATCGCGGAGATCGCGCCGGATGCGCCGATCATCGGCGCAGCCAAGCCGGGATTGAATGCAAGGAATAAAAGCGCGCCGGCTATTCCGCCTGCAATCGAGAACAAGAAAAAACGCAAATTGCCGATGCGTGCACAGAGCACGGATCCGAATGCCAGAAGCCAAGCTGTGTTGAATCCCAGATGGACGAGATCCGCGTGGACGGCCATGTGCGTGATGAATGAGGTCACGGCGGCCGTCTCTCCTCCCGGCAGCTGACTCGCGAATCCGGCGTAGCGCGCCGGTATGAACGCGAGGGCCAGAACCCACCATTCGAACCGCTCAGGCGGTAACAGCGAGAGCGCGACATGGACCGCAATCAGGATCGCGAGCGTCGCCAGCACGCCGCCCGGAATGTTGAAAATCGGTTCTTTATGACTCACGTCGCCCCGCTGTGATGGTGCCCGCCGAAACCGCGGCGCTCGTTAAGGATTACTGAACATCTTTTAGCCGGCGGCGGCCGATGCCAAGCCCTCGTCCTTCGGATGGCATGAAGGATGCTCCCCCGTCCATATCTCCGGCGCCTGCTTTATCTCGCGTGTGCCGGAATGGCACGGTTTGAGGTCAGACCTAAACCGCTGCAGGTCCAACGGGGGCGCAGGCTCACATGCAAGAAACCGTCAGCCGAGCACTTTATTCGTACTGGAACGAGCTTAGAGCGGGTCGCATAGCGCCGAAACGCTTCGAGATCGAGCCGTCGTGCATAGGCGGAAACTTGCCTGACACTTTCATTCTTGAGAGCATCGCTCAATCCACCCTCCGCTTCAGGCTCGCCGGAACTCGGGTGTCCGAGGCATTCGGCATCGATTTTCGCGGGCTCAACCTGTTCCAGCTCTTTGATGAAGCCGATGGAAAGATCCTGCAGCGGCAGATTCATTTGAGCGTCTCGAAGGGAGCGGTCAGCGTCATCAAAATCAGGGCTTCAAGTGAGGCCGGGCTATCGACAGATTTCGAAATGCTGCTGCTGCCCCTCTCGCATACCCGCGATTCCATCGATCGGTTCCTCGGGTCGATCGCGCCGGTCGGGAAGCCGCATTGGCTCGGCACCGTGGCACTAACAGAGCGCAAGGTCGTCAGCCATGAGACGGTTTGGCCAGATGGCGCGCCTGCGGATTTCGCCGGCGCGGCACACATTCGCCAGCCCCTGCTCCCGGTCGTCCGAGAGGCCAGGATCGTTCGCTCGGACCGGCGGCAGTTCCGCGTTTACGACGGCGGCCTCAGCCGCCCAACCAACGGATAAGGCCGCAGATTCAGCCCGCATTAGACCTTCGACCAGTGGTGTTCCTCACTCGGAACACGCTGGCGATTATGGGCCGTAGATTAGAGCTTCGTTAAGAACCGGCGCCCATAGTTCTCCCGGGCCGTCGTTATCGCAACGCCAGAACGAGACGATGGACCCAAGGTTTTTGCTGCGGGCCCAAGGATCGGCCATTGGCTATGCAATCGAGTATTCTCCGCGACACGCTGCATCAAACCGATGCGCAGCCAACGGCCATGACGGACCCGCGCCGGCATCGCAGGCTACCGGTTTCCCTCGCCGGTCGTTTCATGCGCGAAGACCGGAACGAGTTCACGTGCGAACTCAAGAACATTTCGGTTGGCGGAGCATTAGTGTCTTCGCCTCATGCCCCGGAAATCGGCGAGCGGGTCATCGCCTATTTCAAACATCTCGGCGGCATCGAGGGCGTGGTTACTCGACGTACGCCAAACGGCTTTGCCTTCGCTTTCAAAGTGACGGAGTACAAGCGCGAGAAGCTCGCCGCCCAGATCATGTGGCTGATCAACCGCGCCGACTTCCCAGAGGATGCCGGCCGGCTCCACGAGCGCATGGGAACTCACGGCCGCCGGACAACGTTGAAGGTCGACGACGTCATTATCGACGTTGAACTGCTTGATCTTTCCGCATCTGGAGCATCGATCGGCACGCCTGCGCGGCCGCCGATCGGCAGTTTCGTGATGGTCGGCAAGACGCGGGCAATCGTTCGACGGCACCACGCGCGCGGTATCGGGCTCCAGTTCCTTGCGCTGCTTTCGCCCGAGGCGTTGCGCGAAAGTTTTTCTTAAACGTTGCGTTGGTTGTGTGATGCCTCAAATCGCCCGCCGAGTTGCCAAAATCCCAAAGTTAAAATTTTATCGATCTTTGGTACGAATGCCGAGGCCGGCATTCATGCTAAAAACAAGTGTCTCGCGTAGTGTATCGTACCGTGTTCGAGGGCGTATCATGAAGTACGGTAGCGTGGCCATGAGTATGGCCGTGAGTTTGATTGCGGCGACGGTTCCGGCAGCGGCGCAGCAAGTTGCAGTTCTAAACCCGGCAATCCGCGCTCCGGAGTACATGCGAATTTATGGCAGCTCGCAGCCTCCTTATGGCTTCGTATCCTTCTGCGCGAGAATGCCAAACGAATGCGTCGTGACGTCGACTAACGAGTCGCGTTTTGAAGCGACGCCGGAACGCCTGAGCGAGCTCGACGTGGTCAACCGCAAGGTCAATCACGACATCGAGCCGGCGACAGACATGGAAGTCTATGGCGTTGCCGAGTACTGGACGCTTCCGAAAACACGCGGCGACTGCGAGGATTATGCGCTTCTCAAACGCCATATTCTCATCGCACGCGGCTGGCCATCCAGCACGCTGCTGATGACGGTGGTTCGCGACGAGAAGAACGAAGGCCACGCCGTTCTCACCGTTCGAACCACGCAAGGTGATTACATTCTCGACAACAAAATTGACGTTGTCCGCCTTTGGAATCAGACGCCGTATCACTACGTGATGCGGCAGTCGTATCTCGATCCGAAGGTTTGGGTGTCGCTCGATCCGAACGATGCGATGACGCCTTCCGCAAGCGCGGGCGTATCGCAATCGGATGTATCGGGATTGGAAGGCATAGAGACGCTGCCGTGATCGGCACATTGGCGGAAGTATTTGAGTTCAAGACGGCGCTTTTCCGCGCCGTCTCAAGGGTCGTCGATGCCTGCCCTTAGACTTTTTGCTGAGGCTTCAATCCAGAGGCGTATCGCTTCCAGTTGGCGACGTAGCGGCGCGCCGCTCCGCCAAAACGCACAACCTCCTCGTCGCTCAATTGCCGGACGACCTTGCCGGGCGATCCCATCACCATGGATCTCGGCGGTATCTCTTTATTTTCAGGAATGAGCGTATTTGCGCCAATAACGCACTCTTCGCCGATCTTCGCGCCGTTGAGAATGATCGAACCGATGCCAATCAAGCTGCCGCGGCCGATCGTACAGCCGTGCAGCATAACCATGTGTCCGATGGTGCAGTCGGGACCGATCGTCAGAGGGAAGCCGGGGTCGGTGTGCAGCACTGAGCCGTCCTGAACATTCGATCGTTCTCCGACCGTAATGAGTTCATTGTCGCCTCGCAGCACTGCACCGAACCAGACGCTGGCGTCCTCTTCGAGCGCGACCTTGCCGAGAACTACGGCGTTTGGCGCAACCCAGAAAGCCCCGCTGGCGGGGGTCGTCACCCCAACGCCGTCCAAGTTGTAGAGAGTCATCGGTCGGGCTTCTCGCGTCTCAAACGCCTTCAAGGTCCATGTCGAGGATGGCCATCTGCAGCTGATAAGACGTTTCGCCGTCTTCCTCTTCGCGATAAAGGGCCGCGACAAACTCGTTGTTGATGAAGACCTCGGCCATATCGTCCTTCTTCGGCTGGGGCCTGACCTCCAGCGTCGAGGCTCCAAACGTTTTGCGCAGATAGGCCTGAAGCCGTGCAACTTCGTCTTTCTTCAATTTACTTTCTCCTGGTGAGTGTCAGAGGCCACCGAAATCCTCGACCCAACCCTGCTCCATCGAGCGCGCGGGCTCGGAGCAACCGGCACTGCCGACGATTTTCGCGGGCACGCCCGCGACGGTGACATTGGGGGGAACCTCCGAGAGCACGACCGACCCTGCGGCGATGCGGGAGCATGCCCCAATCTTGATATTTCCGAGAATTTTAGCGCCGGCGCCGACCAACACGTTATCGCCGATCTTCGGATGCCGGTCGCCGGTTTCCTTGCCGCTGCCGCCAAGCGTTACTGCATGAAGGAACGAGCAGTTGTCGCCGACAACAGCCGTTTCGCCGACGACGAAACCTGTCGCATGGTCGAGCATGATGCCTTGGCCGAAGCGCGCGGCGGGATGAATGTCGACGCTGAAAAAGCGTGAGGCCTGGCTTTGCAGATAGAGCGCGAAGTCGCGGCGGCCGCGTTTCCAGAGCGCGTGCGCAAAGCGATGCGTCACGAGTGCATGGAAACCCTTGAAGTACAGCAGAGGATCAAGGAAGCGCGTGCAGGCTGGATCGCGATCGTAGACGGCAGCCAGATCGGCGCGGAAAATCATGCCGACCTCGTTATCATCTTCGAGGACGCTCAGGAACGTTTGCGAGATGAGTCCGGCGTCGACGTCGTTGTGGTTCAATCGCTGCGCGAGACGATGGCAGACGGCTTCTTCGAGATGCTCGTGGCTCAGAACGGTCGCAAATATAAAACTGCCGAGGGCCGGTTCGGCCTTCATGGCGGATTGCGCCTCGGAGCGGATTTGCGCCCAGATCGGGTCAACGACCTGAACCTTTGGCGTTGCTGTTTTATGGTTCGACACGTGAAGGCCTTTCGCCATAGCTCCTCGGGCGTCCTTTACCCCGTTGGCCTGAATAATTGTTTCACAGCGATTAACGATGCGATGCACCGGGGTCAATCCGTGAACGGCTTTGCATAATATACGTTGCCTATCCCGCGCGCATCTGCCGCCTGAACGGACGTTTGCCGGACCATCAATTGCGCCTTAAATGGCCCGGCAATATGGAAGGGACCGTGGGTATGGCGGAAGCGAATAGCGGCGGCGCGGCGCTAAGGTATGCCAAAGACGGGCGAATTGCCTGGATCACGGCCGACAATCCATCGCGGATGAATGCTCTGACGGGCGCCATGTGGGGGGCGCTGCCTGGCGCGATAGCCTCGGCTGTCGCGGACCCGGACGTGCGCGTCGTCGTCTTGCGGGGCGCGGGCGACAAGGCGTTCTCCGCGGGCGCCGATATCTCCGAATTCGAGAGCGGTCGCACGGGAGACGCAGCGAAGGTCTACGACGCCTTGAACGATGCTGCCTTCGAGGCTTTGATCAATAGCCCGAAGCCGACGATCGCAATGATTCATGGATTCTGCCTCGGCGGCGGGCTCGGCCTTGCTCTTTGCTGCGATATGCGGATCGCAGATGAGACGAGCCAATTTGCAATTCCCGCTGCCAAGCTCGGCATTGGCTACAATGCGCGATGGGTGCGTCCCATTCTTGCCGCCGTGCCGGCCGATCGCGCCAAACAGCTACTGTTCACGGGGCGTAGGTTTCGCTCGGCCGATGCGGAAGCGATGGGGCTCATTACGCAGCTCGTACCGAAGACCGAAATCGAAACCACCGTCAGAGCGCTGGCGCTTGAGATCGCCGAGAACGCGCCGCTGTCCGTCGCGGCGGCCAAGCTCGTCATCGATGAGATCTCACGCCACCCTGAACACCCTGACATGCACAAGCTCGATGACGCCGTTGCAGCTTGCTTCGCCAGCGCAGATTACGCCGAAGGCCGTCGGGCCTTTCTTGAAAAACGCAAAGCGGAATTCAAAGGCAAATGAGATATCTCAGGTTTGTGCGGGCCATCGCAGCTTTGGGCTTTGCCTGTACGACGCCTGCTTTCGCCGGCGACGATGCGCTCCAACACGCCTGCTTCTCGGCAGCGGCGCTCGGCGGCGTCCCAGGCGAGCAGCTGGCCAAGAAAGGCAATCATACCTACGATGCGCCGACGAAGATCGCCGATTTCAAGCCAGCACCGGGCGTAGCGAGCGAACTGCGTGGTTCCATACGACGTGTGAACGTGCCAGCCGGGGAAAAAGTCATCGCGCTGACGTTCGATCTTTGCGAGCAGCGCGGTGAGATCGCGGGCTACGACGGCCGCATCATCGACTATCTGCGCCAGCAGGGCGTCAAGGCGACGTTCTTTGCGGGCGGAAAATGGATGGCGTCCCACCAGACCCGCACCGAACAGCTCATGCTCGATCCGCTGTTCGAAATCGGCAATCACACCGAGACACACGCAAACCTCAGGCTGCTGACGCCAGCAGCGGTACGGCAGGAAGTACTGGCGCCCCAGAAAGTCTATGAAGATACACGCGCACGCCTTGCGACGAACCAGTGCGTGGCGTCTTCACCGAGCGCAATGAGCAGCATTCCCGAGCAACCGAGGCTGTTCCGGTTTCCCTATGGCGCTTGCAATGCGGCTTCGATGGAGGCTGTAAACGATGCAGGCATGTTGGCGATCCAATGGGACGTCGCGACCGGCGATCCCGATCCACACATCTCGGCCGCAAGGATTGCCGAGGCGATGGTGAACGAGGCCAAGCCCGGCTCGATCATCGTCAGTCATGCGAACGGACGCGGATGGCACACCGCCGAGGCATTGCCGATCGCCATTCCGAAGCTCAAAGCCAAGGGATATAAATTCGTCACCGTCAGCGAGCTTATCGCCATGGGCAAGCCTGTGATCACAACGGAGTGCTACGATCGCAAGCCCGGCGATACCAACCGCTACGATTTCTTCTGGGTCTTGCACCGGTCCTTGAATGCGAATGCTAAGACTTCAAAAATGGCATCGGTTCATCCAATGCGCACCCGAAACTTCAAGCGAAGGACTTGGGGAAACACGAAGGTCATACGCAGCGGCGCCGTAAAGTCTCCCAACACGACAAATTGACGTGAGTAGCTTGAGCCAAGGGACCATCCAAATTCCTGGCGTGACGTTTGAGCCCATGTCGCGAGCCACAGCGGAGATGCTCGCACCCCAGCTCGCCAATATCGATCCTTGGGCGCGCTACAATTATACGCCCGCGGCGCTCGCGAGTTTTCTCGCTGCCGGGGAAGCCGATGCCCCTCGTTACGCGATTGCCGTCGGTCGCGCGATCGCGGGCGCCGTCTGCATCAGAAAGAATTGGTTGCGCGGGCCGTACCTGCAATTTCTCGGCATCCTGCCACCCTATCAAAGCCAGGGCATCGGAAGTTCTGTCCTGAACTGGTTTGAAAGCCAAGCACGCGAGGTGGGCGCTCAAAACCTCTGGATCGCGGCTTCCGAATTCAACGTGCGCGCTCTGTCGTTCTATGAGAGACATGGGTATGGCCGCGTTGCCGTCCTTACCGATCTCGTAGTCGAGGGCAGCTCCGAAATCTTGCTACGAAAACGCCTTCCGCGCTGTTGACGTTCGCCTCCTTATACTTTGCTGCGAGATGCCAGCGCGGCGTGGGTTGGCGCGTTTCAGAGGAAGATCAGGGAAGGCAAGAGAAATATTTCGCTGTTCCCATTGTGCACTGCGCTTTCCGCTTTGCGGCCGGAACATGGCGCCTTCGTGGAACGATCGTGCCGCGATGGAAATGGCGAATTTCCTTAATGTATCTGGCGACGTACCAGGCGGCGAAATTTTCGCGCTAGCGAGGAACGAGCAGCCTCGCGCGAGGTTCATCTCATCGACAGTCCGCAGAGAGGTGGGCAAGCCGAGACTGTATCTCTGCATTGCAAAATGCTTTTCTCTTGTCAGCGACGCTCGCCGCTGATTAGCCTCGATAGGCATACAGAAGAAGTCGGACGCGAAATCCATACCCTCTCATGGAGAGGCGACGACAGGACGATGCAGGTGAGTTTCAACCCTCTGCTCTTCTGTCATTTGGTTTCGTAATAGCGGTCGTGCTCGGAATAATCTGAGGACGACCACTGGGAGGAACGCCTGAAACAGTAAACCCGCACCAATCGCTCCAAGGAGCCAACGAGACGGGGAGCTTTCCAGGAGACCGGCGCGAGCCAAATGACCATCGGCGCGGCACTGCGGTGCACGCGCCGATTTTTTATTCGCGCATAGAGTGCGCGCGCGATTACGCCGCTTCTTCTGCCGTTGCGGACTGCCGGTCGTAATTCAGAACCGGTGATAGCCACCGTTCGGTTTCCGCAATCGTCCAGCCCTTGCGCGCCGCATAGTCTTCGACCTGATCGCGCTCAACTTTGCCGACGCCGAAATAGTGGCTGTCGGGATGCGCGAAGTAGAGTCCCGAGACGGAAGCTCCAGGCCACATCGCATAGCTTTCCGTCAACTCTATCCCGGCGGAGTTCTGCACGTCCATCAAACTCCAAATCGACGCTTTTTCGGTGTGATCAGGTTGCGCCGGATAACCGGGCGCCGGACGGATGCCCTGATACTTTTCATGGATCAGATCGTCGTTCGTGAGCTTTTCGCCCTTCGCGTAGCCCCAAAGTTCTTTGCGAACCTTTTGGTGCAACGCTTCGGCAAAGGCTTCTGCAAAGCGATCGCAGAGGGCCTTGGCGATGATCCGGCTATAATCGTCGGTTTTTTTAATATGACGCGCTATTGCCTCGTCCTCGCCGAGGCCAGCCGTTACCGCGAACGTGCCGATGTAATCGGCGATACCGGTGTCATTGGGTGCGATAAAATCGGCGAGCGCCAGATGCGCGCGATTGCGCGAAGGATCACGGGCGATTTGCTGGCGCAGCGTGTGCAGGGTTAGAATTTTTGAACTTCGCGTGTCGTCGGCGTAGACATTGATGTCGTCACCGACGGCATTCGCGGGCCAAAAACCGACGACCCCCGACGCGGTGACCCATTTCTCCTCGACCATCCGCTTCAGCAAGGCCTGCGCATCATCGAAAAGCTTCTTGGCTTCGGCACCGACTTTGTTGTCCGTCAAAATCTGCGGATAACGTCCGGCAAGTTCCCAAGCCTGGAAGAATGGCGTCCAATCGAAATAGGGAACGAGCGACGCCAAGCTGTAATTCGGAAACGTGCGCGCACCGAGGAAGCTCGGCTTTACGGGCTTAAATGCGCTCCAATCGATTTTGAACCTGTTGTCCCGCGCTGCCTTGAGGGTGATACGCTGCTTGCGCTCCTCATTCGCAAGATGGGTCTGGCGCACCTTGGCGTATTCGGCCTTTACGTTTTCGACGAAGGGGCCTTTCTCGGTATCCGACAGCAGCTTGGAAACCACGCCGACGGCGCGGCTGGCATCAAGCACGTAGACGGACTGGCCGCGGCGGTAGTTCGGGTTGATCTTGACTGCAGTATGCACCTTGCTCGTCGTCGCGCCGCCGATGAGCAGCGGGCAGGAGAAGCCTTCACGCTCCATTTCGGCTGCAACGAAGCACATCTCGTCGAGCGACGGCGTGATGAGGCCGGAAAGGCCGATCATGTCGACCTTCTCTTTCTTTGCGGTCTCGAGAATTTTTGCCGAGGAAACCATCACGCCGAGGTCGATCACCTCGTAATTGTTGCACTGGAGAACAACGCCGACGATGTTCTTCCCGATGTCGTGGACGTCACCCTTCACGGTCGCCATCAGGATCTTGCCGGCCGACGGCATCTGATCGAGGCCGGACGCTTTCTTCTCCGCTTCAAGGAACGGCTGCAGATAGGCGACCGCCTGTTTCATCACGCGTGCCGACTTGACGACTTGCGGCAAAAACATCTTGCCGGCCCCGAAAAGGTCACCGACGATGTTCATGCCCGCCATCAGCGGCCCCTCGATGACGTGCAGGGGCTTCTCGGCCTTGGCTCGCGCTTCCTCCGTGTCGATCTCGATGAAGTCGGTGATGCCGTGCACGAGCGCGTGCGACAGACGATCCTCGACGGAGGCTTCGCGCCAAGAGAGGTCTTTCTCCTTGGCTTTGGCGCCGCCTTCGCCCTTGAACTTCGGCGCGGCCTCGAGAAGCCGGTCCGTCGCGTCAGGCCGCTTATTGAAGATCACGTCCTCGCACAGATCGCGCAGTTCCGTCGGAATGTCATCGTAGAGCGTCAGCTGACCGGCGTTGACGATGCCCATGTCCATGCCGGCCTGGATGGCATAGTAGAGAAACACCGAGTGCATCGCCTGGCGCACCGGCTCATTGCCGCGAAACGCGAACGACAGGTTCGAAACGCCGCCTGAAATGTGAGCGAGCGGCATCTTCTTCTTGATTTGACGCGCCGCTTCAATGAAGGCGATGCCATAACCATTGTGCTCTTCGATGCCTGTCGCGACAGCGAAAATGTTCGGATCGAAAATGATGTCTTCGGGTGGAAAGCCAATCTTCTCGGTCAGCAGCTTGTAGGCCCGCTCACAAATCGAGACTTTGCGCTCGACGGTGTCGGCCTGCCCCTCCTCGTCGAAGGCCATCACGACCACCGCCGCACCGTAGCGGAGAACTTTGCGCGCATTCTCCAGGAACGGCCCCTCGCCTTCCTTCATGCTGATCGAATTGACGATCGGCTTGCCCTGCACGCATTTGAGGCCGGCTTCGATGACGCTCCACTTGGAGCTATCGATCATGATCGGCACGCGCGAGATATCGGGCTCGGACGCAATCAGATTGAGGAACGTCGACATTGCCTTCTCGGAGTCGAGCAGGCCCTCGTCCATGTTGACGTCGATGATCTGGGCGCCCGCCTCGACCTGCTGGCGCGCCACTGCGAGGGCTCCGGCATAATCGTTTTGCTCGATGAGCTTGCGGAATTTGGCTGAACCCGTGACGTTCGTCCGCTCACCGATGTTGATGAACGATTGCGCGGCATTAGCTGTGGTCATTTCTGATATCCTTGACGAAATGCGCCCTTCATCGGCTTAGCAGGAAGTCCAAGTCCCTCACCTGCCCTGCGGGCATCCTCTCCCGTTCCGGGAGAGGAAGAATGTCCTCCTCTTCCTTCTCCCTTGGGGAGAAGGTGCCCCGCAGGGGCGGATGAGGGGCTCAGTCTTCGCGTGGCGATCGCGACTATTTCGTCGAGTACACCACCCGCGTTCGATTTGAGGTCCGCATTCCAAATGCGATGGACGCGATAGCCGAGGCCGTTGAGATGCCGCGCTCTCGCAGCGTCTGCTTCCATTTGCTCTGGCGCACCATGATGCGATCCATCGAGTTCGAGGATCAATCGAGCTGCCTCGCATAGAAAATCTGCAACGTATGGCCCGCACGGAACTTGCCTGCGAAATTTCAGCCCGTTCAATCGGCGATCGCGCAGTCTCGCCCATAGCAGACGTTCGTCGTTCGTCTGGCGCTGGCATAGCCGTCTCGCGGTTCTTATCAATGAATCCGTCATCGCTCGTCTGGCAATCCAAGTCCCTCACCTGCCCTGCGGGCATCCTCTCCCGTTCCGGGAGAATAAGGCGCTACAATCATTTCACCCGTGTACGAAGGGTTCGAGGCCCGAGAGGCGCAGACGCGGTTCGGACTTTGGAAGCGTGCGCGGCTTATGTTTTTTGGCATGTTCGGCGATATGCGCGATGTGATCCGGCGTCGATCCGCAGCACCCGCCGATTACGTTGATCAAGCCATCCGCGAGCCAAGGCTCGACTTTACACGCCATGTCATCGGGACCTTCGTCATATTCGCCCATGGCATTGGGAAGACCGGCGTTCGGATAAGCCGAGATGCGCACATCCGCGACGTGCGATAGCTCGGCAATGTATGGGCGCATCAATTCGGCGCCGAGCGCGCAATTGAGGCCGATCGAGAACGGCTTCAGATGGCGCATCGAGTACCAGAAAGCTTCCGCCGTCTGGCCCGAGAGCGTGCGTCCCGAGCGATCGGTGATCGTGCCCGAGATCATTATCGGCAGTTCGAGATCTTTTTCTTCAAAGACTTCGAGCGTGGCAAAGCCGGCCGCCTTGGCGTTCAAGGTATCGAAGATCGTTTCGATCAGGATGATGTCCGCGCCGCCGTCGATCAGGCCTCGCACTTGCTCTTTGTAAGCGTCGCGCAGCTCGTCGAAATCGACATTGCGGTAGCCTGGGTTGTTGACGTCGGGAGAGATCGACGCCGTGCGGTTGGTCGGTCCGACCGCACCGGCAACGAAGCGCGGCTTCTCCGGCGTCTTGGCCGTCCAGGCGTCGGCAGCGCGGCGCGCGAGCTTCGCCGCTTCGACATTTATCTCGTAGGCCAACTCTTCCATGCGGTAGTCGGCAAGCGATATGCGCTGCGCGTTGAACGTGTTCGTTTCAATGAGGTCCGCACCCGCTTCGAGATATTCGCCGTGAATGCTCTCGATCACTTTCGGCTGCGTCAGGACAAGAAGGTCGTTGTTGCCTTTGACATCCTTGGAATGGTCGGCAAATCGTTCGCCGCGATAGTGCTCCTCGCCTAACTTGTGGCGCTGGATCATCGTGCCCATGGCACCGTCGATGACCAGAATCCGTTCCTTCGCAGCTTTTTCCAGTGCTGCCCAACTCGGCTTACGTCTCATATAACGCCTCGCATATTATCGAATCCAATCACGCCGCGTCGGCATTGGTCTTCGCAACCTTCGCCGAACGGAGGCCGAGAAGATGACAGATCGCATAGACTAGGTCGGCCCGATTCAACGTGTAAAAGTGAAACTTCTTCACACCCTCGTCGACGAGATCCATGACCTGCTCGGTGGCGACGGCAGCAGCAACGAGATGGGTCGTGGCGCTATCTTCGTCGAGATCCTCGAAGCGGCGCGCCAACCATGACGGCACGCTTGCGCCTGCTCGCTTGGCAAAGTTTGCGACCTGCTTGAAGTTGTGAATCGGAACAATACCGGGCGAAATCGGCACCCAAATCCCGGCAGCGCGCGCGCGCTCGAGATAGCGCAAGAAGTAGGTATTATCGAAACCGAATTGCGTGATGATGCGGTCGGCTCCGGCATCGACCTTCGCTTTCAGATTTTCGATATCGGCCTCGATCGATGCGCTCTCCGGGTGCTTCTCGGGGTATCCGGCAACTGAAATTTCGAAGTTGCCGATCTTCTTCAAGCCCGCGACGAGATCGGCAGCATTCTGATATCCGCCGGCATGCGGCACGTATTTCGTTCCGGCTCCCTGTGCGGGATCACCGCGCAGCGCAACGATATGGCGAACGCCCTCGTCCCAATAGGCTCTGGCAACGGCGTCGACCTCGTCTTTCGTCGCATCGACGCAGGTCAGGTGTGCTGCCGGTTTTAGGTCCGTTTCCCGGATGATCCGGGTAACCGTGGCGTGCGTGCGTTCGCGCGTCGATCCGCCTGCGCCATAGGTTACGGAGACGAACTCAGGCCGCAGCGGCGCAAGCCGCGAAATGGAAGACCAGAGCGTCTCTTCCATCTTGTCGGTCTTCGGCGGAAAAAATTCAAAGCTGACGACGATATCGCCCGAGCCGAGCAGCTTGCTCTTGCGTTGGGTGCTCTGTGCCATCAACGGGCCTCCTCAAGGGTACCAGCGTGCACGGCAGCCCTGTTCGCTTTTGAAAATGGATCGTCGGGACGCTCGGCAAGCCAAAGCGTGACCGTTAGGATGTCTTCTCTGTCGCCGGGCTGATGGGTCAGATCGCGCACCAGCTTCGGGACGAGCCCCGCCTCCTTGAGCCAACCGCTGATCTGGTCGTGTGAAAATCCCAAGCGCTCGTGCGCTTCGCGTGTTCGTAGAAACTCAAGGTCGTGCGGCGCGAAGTCAACGATCAACAGCTTGCCGCCGGGGGCGAGAACGCGCGCTGCCTCGCGGATCGCAAGAGAGGGATCCGACAGAAAATGCAGGATCTGATGCATCACGATAGCATCGGCCTGCATGTCCGCGATGGACAGAGCATAGATGTCGCCGTGGCGAACTTGGGCGCGCGTGCAGCCGTCCGTCTTGAGCTTCGCCCGGGCATAGGCAAGCATCGCCTGGTTGACGTCGATGCCGAGCCCACGCTCGAAGCGGTCGGCAAAGAGTTCCAGCGCGCGCCCCGTTCCGGTGCCGAGATCGAGGAAAAACTGAAACGGTCCGCGCCCAAGCGCGTCGCGCATCGCGGCTTCGACGTCACCCTCAGCAACATGGAGGGCGCGGATGCGGTCCCAGTCCGCAGCGTGCTTTTCGAAAAAGGCTTGCGCCGCCGCCTCGCGTTCGCGTTTCAACGCGTCGGCGCGCTCTCGGTCCAGCCGAACGGCGGATTCCGCCGGATCGACGTCCGCCACCAAGCGCAACGCCAAGCGGCCTCCGGCTTGTCGATCCGATATGTGAAAGTAGACCCAACTGCCTTCGCGAAAGCGCTCGATAAGCCCGGCCTCGAAAAGCAGCTTCAAGTGCCGGCTGATGCGCGGCTGGCTTTGAC
>ERZ778017.1620-NODE-1620-length-21388-cov-8.288145_pt1 | contig 21388 bp, 17 predicted proteins | sample MGYA00375747_ERZ778017 | MGnify/ENA primary metagenome ERZ778017 (study PRJEB29350, sample SAMN05509838) | bioreactor metagenome | biome: bioreactor; material: wastewater | place: South Africa: University of Cape Town | collected 2014-03-17 ...
TTGCGGGCGGTGCCGAACAGCACCCCGCCGTCGGCCTCGGGCAGGATGCTGTAGACGCCGGCCAGCTCCATGTCACGGACGTTCTGGCGGTCGAACAGGCTGAAGCTGCGGCCGTTGAAGCGCACCGCACCCTCCCAGGTACCGGCCCACAGGAAACCTTCGCGGTCCTGCGCCACCACGTGCACGAGCGGGTGCGGCAGGCCGTCTTCCATGGTCCAGCCGCTGACCGTGTAGTGACGCGTGCCCGGCGCCGCCCAGGCCGCCGGCAGCACCAGCAGCCACAGCAGCGCCAGCAACAGCCGCTGCATCCACGCGCGCGGCGTGTTCCTGCCGCTGTTTCCGGCATTTCCGATCGACAAGCTTCCCCCTGTTGCGGCAACGGGCAGGCCTGCGCCTGCCCGTTGTCAATCTAGCATCGCGGCCACCACGTTGACTGGCGTCAGGCCCGTGCTCCGTCCCGGCGCACCTTGAACCAGGCCGCGTACAGCGCCGGCAGGAAGAACAGGGTGAGCAGGGTCGCCACCGTCAACCCACCCATGATCGCCACCGCCATCGAACCGTAGAAGGCGCTGCGCGAGAGCGGGATCATCGCCAGGATCGCCGCCAGCGCGGTCAGCACGATTGGGCGGAAGCGGCGCACGGTGGCGTCGATGATCGCGTGCCAGCGGTCATGGCCGGCATCGATGTCCTGCTGGATCTGGTCCACCAGGATCACCGAGTTGCGCATGATCATGCCGGCCAGCGCAATCGTGCCCAGCATCGCCACGAATCCGAACGGCACCCGGAACAGCAGCAGCGCCAGCACCACCCCGATCAGCCCCAGCGGCGCGGTCAGCAGCACCAGCGCGGTGCGCGGGAAGCTGCGCAGCTGCAGCATCAGCAGCGCGGTGACCACCAGCAGGAACAGCGGCAGACCGGCCTTGATCGAGTTCTGCCCGCGCGCGGAATCCTCCACCGTGCCGCCGGTCTCTAGCAGGTAGCCTTCCGGCAGCGCGGCGCGGATGCCGTCCAGGGTGGGCAGGATCCGCGCCACCACCGTGGGCGGGGTCAGCGCGTCGGTGCGGATGTCGGCGCGCACGGTCACCGTCGGCAGCCGGTTGCGATGCCAGATGATGCCGTCCTCGAAGCCGTACTCCAGCGTGGCGATCTGCGCCAGCGGCACGCTGCCGCCGGGCGTGGGCACGGCCAGGCTGCCCAGCAGGTCGGGGCGCGTGCGTTCTTCGCCAGTGCCGCGCAACAGGATTTCGATCAGCTCGTTGTCCTCGCGGTAGGTGCTGACCGACAGCCCCGACAGCGAACCGGACAGGAAATGCGCCAGCTGCGCGCTGCTCACGCCCAGCGCGCGGGCGCGATCCTGGTCGATGCGCAGCCGCACCACCTTGCTGGGTTCGCCCCAGTCCAGATTCACGTTGGCCACGTCAGGATCGGCACGCACCCTGTCGGCCACCTTGCGCGCGATCGCCTGCACCTGGCCGATGTCCTCGCCGGAGACGCGGAACTGCACCGGGTAGCCCACCGGCGGGCCGTTCTCCAGCCGGGTGACGCGCAGTTGCAGCTCGGGGAACTGCGGCGCGACCTCGGCGATCAGCCAGCTGCGGGTCGCTTCGCGCGCTTCCAGATCCCTCGCCAGCACCACGAACTGGCTGAAGTTGGCAGCCGGCAGCTGCTGGTCCAGCGGCAGGTAGAAGCGCGGCGAACCGGTACCGACATAGGCGACGTAGTTCTCGATGCCTTCGCGCGACTTCAGCAGCGCCTCGAGTTTGCGCGCCTGCGCATCGGTGGACCGCAGCGAGCTGCCTTCGGCAAGCTCCAGATCCACCATCAGCTCCGGACGCACCGAGTCCGGGAAGAACTGCTGCGGGACAAAGCGGAACAGCGCGAGCGAGACCACGAACGCCGCCGCGGTGGCGCCGATCACCAGCCACCGCCGGCGCAGGCAGAATTCCAGCCAGCCACGCAGGCGACGGTAGAAAGCGCTGTCGTAAGGATCGTGCGTGTGTGCGGCAGCGGCGGGTTCGAATCGCGCGCCCCCGAAACGCTGGCGCAGGCGCTGCATCAAGGTCGGACGCAGGTGCGCATCGTGCAGGTCCGGCAGCATCTTGTCGCCCAGCCACGGAATGAACAGCACCGCCGCGACCCACGACACGCACAGCGCGATCGCCACCACCTGGAACAGCGAGCGGGTGTATTCACCGGTGCTCGACGCCGCGGTGGCGATCGGCAGGAAGCCGGCCGCGGTCACCAGCGTGCCGGTCAGCATCGGGAACGCGGTTGATTCCCACGCGAAGCTCGCCGCCTTCAGCCGCGAGTAGCCCTGCTCCATCTTGATCGCCATCATCTCCACCGCGATGATCGCGTCGTCCACCAGCAGGCCCAGCGCCAGCACCAGCGCGCCCAGCGAGATCTTGTGCAGGCCGATGCCGAACACGTGCATGGCGGCGAAGGTCATCGCCAGCACCAGCGGGATGCTGACCGCCACCACCATGCCGGTGCGCAGGCCCAGCGAGAAGAAGCTGACCAGGAGCACGATGGCGACCGCCTCGGCCAGCACGCGCACGAACTCGCCGATCGCCTCGTGCACGCTCTGCGGCTGGTCGGACACCTTGCCCAGCCGCATGCCCACCGGCAGGGTCTTCTGCAGGCGCTGGAACTCGGCCTCCAGCGTCTTCCCCAGGCGGATGATGTCGCCACCGTCGCGCATCGCCACCGCGATGCCCAGCGCGTCCTGCCCCATGAAGCGCATCTTCGGCGCCGCCGGATCGGCGAAGCCGCGCTTGACGCTGGCGATGTCGCCCAGCCGCAGGGTGCGGTCGCCGGCGCGGATCGGGAACGCGCGGATCTGTTCGACCGAGTCGAACTGCCCGTCCACGCGCAGGCGGATGCGGTCGCTGCCGGTCTCGAAGAAACCGGCCTGGGCCATCGCGTTCTGCTCGTCCAGCGCCTGCTTCACAGCCGCCAGCGGGATGCCCAGCGTGGCCAGCTTGGTGTTCGACAGTTCGATCCAGATCTTCTCGTCCTGCAGCCCGATCAGCTCGACCTTGCCGACGTCCGGCACCCGCTGCAGCTCCAGCTGGATGCGGTCGGCGTAGTCCTTCATCAGCGCGTAGTCGAAGCCCGGCGCGGTCAGCGCGTAGATGTTGCCGAAGGTGTCGCCGAACTCGTCGTTGAAGAACGGGCCGATCGCCTCGGCCGGCAACGTCGCGCGTATATCACCGACCTTCTTGCGCACCTGGTACCAGAGCTCGGGCACGTCCTTCGACTTCATCGAGTCGCGCGCCATCACGATGACCTGGGATTCGCCCGGCCGCGAGTACGAACGCACGAACTCGTACTTGCCGGTGCCCATCACCGCTTTCTCGACGCGCTCGGTGACCTGCTTGGCCACCTGTTCGGCGGTCGCGCCCGGCCACACCGTGCGCACCACCATCGCCTTGAAGGTGAAGGGCGGATCTTCCGACTGGCCCAGCTGGCGGTACGACCAGGCGCCGACCAGCGCCAGCACGATCATCAGGAACAGCACCAGCGCGCGGTTTCGCAGCGCCCATGCCGACAGGTTGAAGCCGCCCATGGCTCAGCGCGTCCCGGCCGCGACCGGGCGATTGCGCCGGTCGACCGGTTTCACCGACTCGCCCTCGCGCAGCAGGTGGCCGCCTGCGGCCACCACCCAGTCACCCAGGCCGACGCCCTCCAGCACCGGCACGCTGTCCTCGCCGTAGCCTCCCAGCCGCACCGCGCGCTGACGGGCCTTGCCGTCCTGCACCACCCACACCGCGGTGGCGCCGCCGTCGCCGCGCTGCACCGCCGCCAGCGGCAGGCGCAGCCCGCTTCCCGCGGCACCGTTGATGAACACCCGCGCGCTCTGGCCGAGCCCGGCGTCGGCCGCCATCGCCCCGTCCAGGGCGACGCGCGCGGCGTAGGTGCGGGTCTGCGGATCGGCCGCCGCGGCGATCTCGCGGATATGCCCGGGCAGGCGCCTGCCGGGCGCACTCCACAGCTCCACCACCGCCGGCTGGCCGGTGTGGAAGTCGCGGATGCTCGCTTCCGGCAGGCCGATGGCGACCTCGCGGCCGCCGTCGGCGGCCAGCAGGAAGATCGGCTGCCCGGCGGCCACCACCTGCCCCGCCTCCGCCTGGCGACTGGCGATCACGCCGTCGCGCGGCGCCCGCAGGCGGGTGTAGTCGTCCTGGTTGCGCATCAACTCGTACTTGGCGCGGGCCGCGCGGTAGGCCGCCTGCTGCGCATCGAAGGCCGACTGGCTGATCAGCTTCTGCGACACCAGCTTGCGGTAACGCTCCAGGTCCCCGCCCAGCCGCGCCATGTCGGCCTGCGCCGCGCTGGCCTGCAGCCGCGCATCACCGGGATCCAGTTCTGCCAGCAACTGACCCTGTTTCACTTCCTCGCCGGCATCGACCAGGCGCCGCACAAGATTGCCGCCGACGCGGAACGCCAGCGCACTTTCCTGGCGTGCGTGCACTTCGCCGGCAAACGCCTCCGCGGACATCCCGGCTACGGCGCCCGGCTGCACCACCAGCACCGTGCGCACCGCCTCGGCGGGTTGCGGGTCGCGCCCGCAGGCGCCCAAGGTGAGCGCCACCAGCGCGCCCGTGGCCAGCGAACGCAGCGTCCACCTGCCGCGCAGCCTCTTCCTGTCCAGCTCCATGCCCGCTCCGTCGGCTTGCGCTCTATATTGAACTGGCGGGTATGGTATAGTTGCCAAACTCCGCAGTCCACTATCCACGGCATGATCCGCAACACCCCCCAGTGCAAGCCCGCTGGTCCCGGCCGACCGAAAGATCTGGCCAAGCGCGCGGCGATCCTGGACGCCGCCAAGCGCCTGTTCGTGCTGCAGGGGTTCGACGGCGTCAGCATGGACCAGATCGCGGCCGAGGCCGGAGTATCCAAGCTCACCGTCTACAGCCATTTCGGCGACAAGGACCGGCTGTTCGCGGAGGCGGTGCGCGCGCACTGCGAACAGGGAATGCCCACCCGGCTGTTCGAACCGCACCCCGGGGTGCCGCTGCGCGAGCGCCTGATCGATATCGGCGAGGCGTTCTTCGCGATGATCATGACCCCCGAGGCGATCGCCGGGCATCGCATCCTGTGCTCGCCGCAGATCACCGGCAGCCACATGCCGGCGGTGTTCTGGGAAGCAGGACCGCAACGCGTGCAGAACAGCTTCACCGCGCTGCTGGAGCGGCGCATCGCCGCAGGCGAGCTGGAGATCGAGGATCCCGCCCGCGCCGCCAGCCAGTTCTTCACCCTGCTCAAGGGCGAGCCACACGCGCAGGCGGTGTTCGGCTACTGCTGCAGCGGCCGCCACGACACCCCGCAGGAGCACGTCGCCGGCGTGGTGGAGCTGTTCCTGCGCGCCTATGCGAAACGCTGACCGGCAGGCTGAACGAAGCCCCGCCCTGCCCTTGGTGGCGGTGACTTCCGGCACTGCGTGCTGGTGTACCGGTACGGCCAGACTGCCCGCCAGACCGGGGCTGGCGGTACTACAATGCTCGGTTCCCCGCAACGGATTTATCCCCGCATGAGCATCGACTTCGCCCGCGCCCGTGAAAACATGGTGGAACAGCAGATCCGTCCCTGGGACGTGCTGGATGTCCGCGTGCTCGACACGCTGGCGCGGATGCCGCGCGAGGCCTTCGTCGCCGAATCGCTGCGCGGGCTGGCGTATGCCGACACCGCTCTTCCTGTTGGCCACGGTGAAACCATGCTGAAGCCGGTGCTGGAAGGCCGGATCCTGCAGGCACTGCTGCCCACCGCGACCGAGAGCGTGCTGGAGATCGGCGCCGGCAGCGGCTACCTGACCGCCTGCCTGGCCCGGCTGGCGCGCGAAGTGGTCGCCATCGAGCGCCATCCAGACCTCGCCGAGGCCGCGCAGGCGCGGCTGGCGGCGCAGGGCTTCGGCAACGCCACGGTGCGCGCCGCCGACGCCTTCGACTGGAACCCGGGCCGCAGCTTCGACGTGATCTGCGTCGGCGCAGCGGTGGCCAGCATCCCGGCGGGTTTCGTCGAATGGCTCAACCCGGGCGGCCGCATGTTCGTGGTGCACGGCCGCTCGCCGGCGATGGATGCGGCGCTGGTGCACCGCACGGTCAACGGCAGCCGCGTCGAATCGTTGTTTGAAACCGACCTCCCCTACCTTGCAGGCGCCGAACCGGTGCCTGCGTTCACCCTGTAATCCGCCAAGGATCCCTCCATGTCGCGTCGCCCGCTCGCCCTCGCCCTTGCCCTCGTCCTGCTGCCGGCCGCGGCGCAGGCAGACGACCTGCTGCAGAGCTACCAGAACGCGCGCAGCAGCGACCCCCAGTACGCCGCCGCGGAATCCACTCGCGCCGTCGCCGCCGAGCGGCCGGTGCAGGCCCGCGCCAACCTGCTGCCGGGCATCGGCGGCTCCGTGAGCAGCAACCGGGTCGATCGCGGCAACGGCGATTCCAGCAATGGCAGCTGGGGCCTCAGCCTCAACCAGTCGTTGTTCAACTTCGGCAACTACACCGCCCTGCAGGGCGCCAAGGCGCAGGACCGCGCCGGCGGCTACAACCTGGAAGCCGCGGGCCAGAACCTGATCACCCGCACCTCCGCCGCCTACTTCAACGTGCTGGTCCAGCTGGAAACGCTGGCCGCCGCGGAAGCCGCGGAAGCCGCGCTGAAGAAACAGTTCGATTTCGCCAGCAAGCGCCTGGAAGTGGGCCTGGCGCCGATCACCGACGTGCACGAAGCCCGCGCCCAGTACGACGGCGCGCGCGCCAGCACCATCCTCGCCCGCAACGCGGTGCGCGATGCCTACCAGGCGCTGGTGGAAATCACCGGCGCCCCGGTCGCCAACCTCAAGGGCCTGCCGGATGACTTCAAGCCGGCGCTGCCCGCGGAGAAGGGCGTCGAGGCTTTCGTCGGCGACGCGTTGTCCAACAACCCCTCGCTGAAGGCGCAGGAAGCCAACCTGGAAGTGGCCCAGGCCGGCGTCAAGACCGCGCGCGCCGGCCACTACCCCACGCTCGGCCTGCAGGCGACCTATGGCAAGGCGATCCCCGGCCTGTACGACAACCCGGCCTTCATTGGTGAGAACAAGGCCAATACCAGCGTCGGCGTGACCCTGAACATCCCGATCTTCGCCGGCGGCGCCACCCAGTCCGGCGTGCGCACCGCGCTGGCCCAGCGCGACGGCGCCGCCGACGCGGTGGAGCAGAGCCGCCGCGCGATCGAGCGCAGCACCCGCGGCGCCTATCAGGCGGTGGTGGCGGGCATCAGCGAAGTGGAAGCGCGCCGGCTGGCGCTGGTGTCCGCGCAGAGCGCCTACGACGCCTCGCAGGTCGGCCTGGAAGTCGGCACGCGCACCGTGCTGGACGTGCTGAACAACCAGCGCACCCTGTTCTCCGCGCAGCAGGCCTATGCCCAGGCCAAGTACAACTTCCTGCAGAGCCGGCTGCTGCTGGAACAGTCGGCCGGCACGCTGGACGTCTCCGACGTCGAGGACATCAACCGCCTGCTGACCACCGACAAGGCCCTCGACCAGACCTTGGCGGCGCGCTGAGTCCCGCCTGACACAACGTGGCGGATCAGAGAGCGGGGCTTGCCCCGCTCTTTCCGTTTGCGGGGCCGGCCGCCGGCAACGCTGGCTCGATCATCGCCAGCGTGCGCGCCAGCGCGCCGCGCCCGTCTTCCAGCAGCCGCGCCGCGTTGGCGGCCAGCTGCCGGCGTGCGCCGGCATCGTCGAACAGCGTGCGTAGCGAAGCGGCCAGCGCCGGCGCATCGGCGACGATCCGCATCGCGCCCGCCTCGCGCAGGCGCCGCGCGATGTCGGCGAAATTGTGCAGGTGCGGGCCGGTGAGGATGGCGGTGCCGGTGGCCGCAGGCTCCAGCAGGTTGTGCCCGCCGATCGCCTGCAGGCTGCCGCCGACGAAGGCCACCTGGGCGCAGGCATAGAAGCGCAGCAGTTCCCCGAGGGTGTCGATCACGAACACCCCGGTTTCCGCCCCCGGCCAGCCCTCCTCGCTGCGCGAAGCCACCGCGAAGCCGGCATCACGCGCGCCCTGCACTGCGGCGCGGAAGCGTTCCGGATGTCGCGGTGCCCACAGCAGCAGCGCGTCGGGATGGCTCCCGCGCAGCGCACGATGGGCGCTGAGCACCGGGGCCTCCTCGTCCTCGTGGGTGCTGGCGGCGATCCATACTGGCCGCGCCACACCCAGCGCTGCCTGGAATTCATCGACGAAGGCACCGCTGTCCACCGCCGCCATGTCGAACTTCAGGTTACCGGTGACCTGCATGCGCTCGGGCAGCGCGCCCAGCTCGAGGAACCGGCGCGCATCATCCTCGGACTGCGCGGCCACCCGGTGCACGCTGCCCAGCGCGCGCCGGATCAGCGGCCCGAGCACGCGGTAGCCGCGCAGCGAGCGCGCCGACAACCGCGCGTTGAGGATGTAGGTGGGAATACCGCGGTCGCGGCAGCCGAACAACAGGTTCGGCCACAGTTCGGTTTCCACGATCAGCGCCATCACCGGCTGGAAGCGGTCGAGGAAGCGCCCCACCGCGCCGGGCAGGTCATACGGCAGGTACACGTGGGTGACCGCATCGCCCCACAGCGCGCGCACCCGTTCGGAGCCGGTGGGGGTGATGGTGGTGACCACCAGCTGCAGGTCGGGGCGCAGCGCGCGCAGCCGGTTCACCAGCGGCGCCGCGGCGTTGACCTCGCCCACCGACACCGCGTGCAGCCACAGCGGCGCCGCGGGCACTGTTTCGGGATAACTGGCGTAGCGCTCGTCCCAGCGCTGCAGGTAGGCACGTTGGCGGAAGCCGCGCCAGACCAGGTGGTACAGCGTGATCGGCACAAGCAGGTACAGCGCGGCCGAATACAGGCCGCGCAGCACGCGTTCGGTGAGATCGGCCTGCATGCCGTACAGGATAGCGAAGCCGCCGCATCCGCGGCCATGCGCGCAGGCCGCGGCAACGCATCACGCACTAGAATCCCCGCATGACTTCGACTCCACCCGACCGCCCGTCGTTCGCTCCGCGCCACTGGCCGGTCTGGCTGGGCGTTGGCCTGTGCATGGCGCTGGCGCGCCTGCCCTGGGGACTGCAGCGCGCCATGGGCGCCGCGGTCGGCTGGCTGGCACTGCGCCTGCTGCCGGACCGGCGCGAGGCCGCGCGCACCAACCTCGCGCTATGCCTGCCGGAACTGGATGGCCCCGCGCGCGAAGCGCTGCTGCGCGCCAACTTCCGCGACGTCGGCATCGGCCTGTTCGAATTCGCCCGCGCCTGGTGGGGCGAGGTCGCGCCGATGCGCGCCAGCGCCCGCATCGAGGGCTTGGAGATCCTCCAGCGCCTGCAGGCCGAAGGCCGCGGCGTGCTGCTGGTGTCCGGGCACTTCATGACCCTGGAATTGTGCGGCCGCCTGCTGTGCGACCACGTGCCGCTGGCCGGCATGTACCGCAAGCACCGCAGTCCGGTGATGGAATGGGCGGTGCTGCGCGGCCGCCTGCGCTATGCCAGCGCGATGTTCGGCAACGGCGATACCCGCGCGGCCATCCGCCACCTCAAGCGCGGCGGCGTGCTCTGGTACGCGCCCGACCAGGACATGCGCGGCAAGGACACCGTGTTCGCGCCGTTCTTCGGCATTCCCGCCGCCACCATCACCGCCACCCACCAGTTCGCACGCATGACCGGCTGCGCGGTGGTGCCGTTCTTCCACCGCCGCGAGGGCGCGGACTACGTGCTGCAGGTGGGCCAGCCGCTGTCGCCGTTCCCCACCGACGATGCGGTGGCCGACACCGCCGCGGTCAATGCGGCGATCGAGGCGATGGTGCGGCAGGCGCCCAGCCAGTACCTGTGGCTGCACCGGCGCTTCAAGCGCCAGCCGGACGGGCGCTCGCGCTACGACTGAGGCGGCACCGCCGGCGCCTCGCGGCCCCACAGGCTGCCGGCGTACAGGGCCGCCAGCAGCAGCAGCACGCTGCCCCAGAAGGTCGAATACGCGGCCAGATGGGTATTGAGCGGAAACACGCTGACCGCCAGCGCCAGCATCGCCGGACGCGCGCGTTCGCGCGCGCCGGCATCGGCATAGCACCAGGCGCGCCAGCCCAGCGCGGCGCCGGCCAGCCACAACAACAGGCCGATGATGCCGGTTTCGCTGAGCACTTCCAGCACGATCTGGTGAGCATGGAAGGCGGCGCCGGTGCCCCAGGCCGCCGGTTTGCCCGGTTGCGGGTCGCAGGCGGGGAACTCATCGCGGAAGGCGCGCGGACCGACGCCATTGAGCGGATGCTCGCGCACCATGCACAGTGCCGCCGACCAGATCCGGCCGCGCCCGGACAGCGCAGCGTCCACGCCATCCGGCTGCGCGGTCAGCGCCAGCGTGGTGCGCTGCACACGCTCGCGTACCTGCGGCGACAGCGCATTGGCCGCCACCAGCATCAGCGCACCGGCCACGAACACCGCCATCAGCTTGCGCCAGCCGAGCGCGCGCCAGCCGGTCCACAGCAGCACCAGCCCGTAGGTCAGCCATGAGGCCCGCGAGCCTGCCAGGATCACCACCAGCCCGATCGCCGACGCCGCGGCCAGCCAGCCCAGCTGGCCCAGCCGCTGCCGCGCTGCCGCCAGCGCGAACGGCGACAGGCTGGCCAGGACGATGCCCAGCTTGAGGTTGCAGGGCCCCAACACGCCTGCCAGGCGGTCCGCCGCCTCCGCTTCGCCGGCAGTGCACATGCCGTGGCCACTGACCACATGCTTGGCCTGGTCCAGCAGCCAGAACAGCGGGCTGGTGCCGGTGGCCGCCTCGACCAGCGCGTCCAGCGTCCATGCCAGCGCGATGACCGCCAGCCCACCGAAGGTACGGCGCCGGCCTGCCTCGCTGGCGACGGCCGCCGCGGCGACCCACAGGAACGGCAGGTAACGCAGGTCGGTCAGCACCTCGCCGAAGGCGTGCAGGCGATCGCGTGCGTCGATCGCGGCGATGAGTTCGGGCAGCCAATAGGCGGCGAACAGCACCGACGTCAGCGCCCACGCCGGCCCGCTGAGCAGCGCACCGCCGCCGCGGAAGCGGCTGCCGACCAGCCGCACCAGGCCGGCCAGCGCGCCCAGCACCAGCACCGCCTCGGCAATCCCGCGCGCCGGCCACAGGGCCACGAAGGTCAGGACCCAGGCAGGCGCCCAGCGCCATTCGGCCAGGCCGCCGGGCTGCATCGTCTGTGCGTTCATGCGTCCACCATCGTCCGGTACAGCGTCAAGGTCGCCTCCTGCATCGCCTGCAGGGTATAGGGCATCGCCGCTGGCGGCGATGGTGGTGCAGCCAGCAGCGCGCACGCGCGCGCGGCAAGCTGGCCGGCGTCGAAGGGCGCGACCGCGCCCGCCGGCTGCAGTTCGGCCAGCAGCTCACCAACGCCACCATGCGCCCAGCCCAACACCGGCCGGCCCACCGCCAGCGCTTCGACCACCGTGCGCCCGAACGCCTCCGGTTTGCGCGACAGCTGCAGCACCAGGTCGCAGGCCGCGTAGGCCTGCGCGATGGCCGCGGTCGGCGCGGTCATCGCCAGCATCGCCTCCACGCCAGCGGCGCGCGCCAGCCCCGACAGTTCCGTGACGTAGTCCTCGCGGCCGGCCTGGAGCGCGCCGGGCATCCACAGCCGTGCATCCGCGCCTTCTGCGCGCAGCGCCGCCAGCAGGCCGATAGCGTCGGCATGGCCCTTCAGGCGCGTACCGCGGCCCGGCAGCAGCAGCATCGGCCCATCCCCCCCAAGCTGCGGATGCAGCGCCGCGACCTGCGCACGCGCGGCGCGGTCCGGTAGCGGCGCGGGCGGGAACGCGGCCGGGTCGATGCCGCGCGGAACCACCACCAGCCGCGCCGGATCGACCTTGGGGTAATGGCGCAGCAGGTAGTCCCGCACCGTGCGCGACACGCAGACCACGCGCTCGCCGCGGGTCATGATCGCGCTGTAGCGCGACGGCGAATTGAGTCCGTGTGCGGTGGTGACGAAATGCGGCCGACCGGCATGGATTCCACGCAGCGCCATCCAGCCCAGCCAGGCCGGCAACCGCGAGCGCGCATGCACGATGTCGGCACCACGCAGCACCCGCCGCAACGCCGGCAGATGACGGAGGACCAGCGGCGATTTGCGCCCGATCGGCAGCAGCACGTGCTCGGCGCCCAGCGCCTGCAGCTGCGGCAGCAGCCGGCCGCCGGCGGACACGACCACGGCGCGATGCCCAGCGCGCACCAGCGCATCGGCGATTTCCAGGGTGGAACGTTCGACGCCGCCGGCTTCCAGCGCCGGCAGCAGCTGCACCACGGTCAGGCGGCGCATCGCGGGCGCCGCGGGCTCAGTCGACGAGGACGTAGACGCTGCCGCAGTACGGGCACTGGCTGCGCCCGCCATCCTCGACAATCGACAGGTACACCCGCGGATGCTCGTTCCACACCGCCATCGACGGCAGCGGGCAGCTCAGCGGCAACTCGGCGCGATGCACCTCGTAGGTCTGCTGGGCGCGGGCGGACGCGGGGGCGGGCGAAGCGGGCTGTGCCATGGCGAATGCAACGGGTTGCGGGAACCCGGCCAGTTTAGCGCGCATCCGCCATCCCCGCTGTCGCGGGGATGGCGGGCACGGTCATGCGGGGAGATCGAACAGCAGCACGTCGCTGGTTTCAGCAAGACCGCGCAGTGCCAGCGCACCACCCTCTTCGGACAGTCCCAGCGCATCGCCGGCGGCGAGCACGCGCTCGCCCACCGCAACCTCGCCGATGGCCACATGCAGCCAGTAGCGGCGCGCCGGATCCAGCGCCGCTTCCAGCGCGTCGCCCGGCAGCAGGCGGGTGGCGCGCAGGCTGGCGTCCTGGCGAATGCCGATGCTGCCGTCGGCGCCATCCGGCGAGGCCAGCAACACCCAGCGTCCGCGCCGCGCGTCCGGCGCGAAGTGCTTCTGGTCGTAGGCCGGCGCGTGGTTGAGCCGCGCCGGCTGGATCCAGATCTGCAGGAAGTGCACCGGCGCGGCATCCGAGCCGTTGTATTCGCTGTGCTCGATGCCGTGGCCGGCGCTCATCCACTGCACGTCGCCAGCGCGGATCACGCCGGCGTTGCCGGCGCTGTCCTTGTGCGCCAGCGCGCCGTCCAGGACCACGCTGATGATTTCCATGTTGGCGTGGCGATGCGGGGCGAACCCGCCGCCGGCGGCGACGGTGTCGTCGTTGATCACGCGCAGGACGCCGAAGCCCATCCACGCCGGGTCGTAGTAATGCCCGAACGAGAACGTGTGGTGGCTGTGCAGCCACCCCATGTCCACTTCGCCGCGGGCGCCGGCAGGGCGTTCGACGATCATGGCATCAGCCCTGCGCCGGCGCGGCGTCGGCGGCCGGCGCGTCGGCCAGCGTGCCTTCGGTGGTGATGCGCAGCTGCACGTCGTCGCTGACGTTCGGCGCGTAGGCGCCCACGCCGAAGTCGGTGCGCTTGATGGTGGCGGTGGCGGAGAAGCCGATCGCCTGCTTCTTCAGCATCGGGTGTTCACCGGCGCCGTTGAGGGTCACGTCCAGGGTCACCGGCTTGGTGATGTCCTTGATGGTCAGGTCGCCGGTGACGGTCAGCTTGTTGGTGCCGGCGGCCGCCACGCTGGTGCTCTTGAAGGTTGCATTCGGGAACTTGCCGGCGTCGAAGAAGTCGCCGCTGGCCAGGTGCTCGTCCAGCTTGTCGACGAAGCTGTCGATGCCGGTGATCGGCATGGTGACCTGGACGCTGGACTTGGTCACGTCGGCGGCGTCATAGACCAGGGTGCCGTCGCTGATGCCGAAATGCGCGCTCGGCTGGGAGAAGCCGAAATGGGTCCACTGCGCCAGCACGTCGGTGTGGGTGGGGTCGAGCTGGTAGGTGCCGGACACCGCGGTGATCGCCTCGGCGACGGTTGCGGCTTCGGCGGGCGCCGCGACCGCGGCATCGGCCGGCGCTGCGGCGGTGGCGGCGGGCTCGGCCGGCTTGCTGCAGGCAGCGACGGCGGCGGCGATGGCGAGCGGCAACAACAGGTTGCGGATGGTGGTGTTCATGCGATGACTCCGGAATGGGCGGGAAGAAGAAACGGATGACGGATCAGGCGATGTGGCAGGCTTCGTCGAAGCCCAAGCGCGGGGAACGCGGGAAGATGCTGGCGGGGTCGCCGTGGCCGAGGTTGACCAGGATGTTGGAGCGGATCGGCGTGCCGGCGAAGAAGGCTTCGTCGACCTTGGCATTGTCGAAGCCGGTCATCGGGCCGCAGTCCAGGCCCAGCGAGCGCGCCGCCAGGATCAGGTAGGCGGTCTGCAGCGCGCTGCTGCGCATCGCCACCCACGCCAGGTCGGCTTCGTCGCGGTGCTCGAACCACGGCTTGGCATCGGTGTGCGGGAACAGCACCGGCAGCTTGTCGAAGAAGCGCATGTCGTAGCCGACGATGGCCACCACCGGCGCCTCCATGGTCTTCTTGAAATTGCCTTCGGACAGCGCCGGGCCCAGCTTGGCCTTGGCCTCGGCCGACTTCACGAACACGATCCGCGCCGGCGTGGTGTTGGCCTCGGTGGGGCCGAACTTCAGCAGTTCATAGAGCTGGTGCAGGGTCTCGTCCGAGACCTCGCCGGTGAAGGCGTTGTAGGTGCGGGCGGTGCGGAACAGCTGGTCGAGCGCGGCACCGGGAAGCGGCTGGGACATGGCAATCTCTGTATCGTGAGGGCGATGGCGCACAGTGTATGGTTCCACGGGCGCATGTAATGCAGCATATTCGGAACGAATAGATGCCAACCATGCAACGACGCTCCGCCGCGCCTCTCCCATCGGCAACCCTGGCGATCCACGACGGCCGCGCCGGCAACGCGCGCCAGGCCTTGGCGCTGGCTCATGCGCTGGACAGCCGCCCGAGTGAGGTCACGCTGCAACCGCGCGCGCCGTGGCGCTGGCTGGCCCCGCGACGGCTGCCCGGTGCGGAAGCCGCGCTCGGCCCGGTGTTCCGGACGGCCTGCAGTGCGCCGCCCACCGTTGCCATCGGCTGCGGCCGGCAGGCGGCGTTGGCCACCCGCCTGCTGCGCGCACGCGGCGCGAAGGCGGTGCAGATCCTCGATCCGCGCATCGCCAGCCGGCACTGGGACATCGTGGTGGCCCCCGCGCACGACGGCCTCCAAGGGGCCAATGTCATCGCCACGCTCGGCAGCCTGCACCCGGTCGACGACGACTACCTGCTGTGCGCGATCGCCGCATTCCCGTCGCTGGCCACCCTGCCCACCCCGCACAGCGTGCTGCTGGTGGGCGGCCCGACCCGCCACGCGCCGCTGGACGATGCCGACTTCGCGGCGCTGCTGCAGCGGCTGGCCGCGCAGGCACGGGCCGAAGGCGGCAGCTTCAGCGCTGTCGCCTCGCGGCGCACGCCCGTGGCCTGGCGCCACGCGCTGGCGGGCGTGGATCCGCACCTGCCCGGCCTGCGCTGGCGCGACACCGGCGACGGCGCCAATCCCTACGCCGGGCTGCTGGCCTGCGCCGACCGCATCGTCTGCACGCCGGACTCGGTGAACATGCTCAGCGAAGCGGCGGCCACCCGCGCGCCGCTGTACGTGTGGTCGCCGCAGGCTTTGCAGGGGCGCCCGCGGGCCTTCCTCGATGCACTCATCGGAAGCGCGCGCGCGCGCGCGCTGGACGATGCGCTGGCACCGTTCGCCGCCGAGCCGCTGCGGGAAACCGCGCGCGTCGCGCGGGAGATCCGCCAGCGTCTGGGCATGTAGGCGCACCGCAGGGGCGCGACGCGCCTTGCACGATTCCGATCCCGCGAGAGCGGTCGCGCCCTTTCAGTGCGCCCCCACGAATCTGGGGGATGGATTCGGTTTACGCCGCGTCGAACGCCAGCCCCTGCGCCTGCACCGCCGCCACGATCGCAGCGCAGGCGCGCTCGATGCGTTCGTCGCGCGCGGCGCGGCGGGGACGGCGGTCGAGGGTGCAGCGCAGGCCGGTGTCCAGCAGCGCGGCATGCGCCTCGCGCAGCGCGGCGTGGGTAGCCGCGTCCAGACTGCCCCCCTGCAGCGCGGCTTCCAGCAGGGCGCTGGTGGCCCGCGGCGCCAGCAATCCGGGGCTCGCACCCGCATCGCGCAGCACCAGGAACTGCAGCAGGAACTCCAGATCGACCAGCGCGCCTTCGCCCTGCTTGAGATCGAGCATGGCAGCATCACTGCGGTCCAGTTCGGCGCGCATCTTGCGGCGCATCGCGGAAACATCCTCGGCCAGCTTGCCGCCATCGCGCGGCTGCGCCAGCACCTGCGCGCGCAGGGCGTCGAAGGCCCCCGCCAGCGCGGCGTCGCCGGCGATCGCACGGGCGCGCACCAGCGCCTGATGTTCCCATGTCCACGCGCGGTTGCGCTGGTAGTCGGTGAAACTGGCCAAGCTCGATACCAGCAACCCCTTGGCACCGTCGGGACGCAGCCGCACGTCGACGTCGAACAACCGGCCGGCGCCGGTGCGCACGCCCAGCAGCGAGACGATCTTCTGCCCCAGCCGCGCGTACCAGCGCGGCGCATCCAGCGGCCGCGCGCTGTTGGACGTGGCGTCCGCAGGCGCATCGAACAGGAACACCAGGTCGAGGTCGGAGCCGAAACCCAGCTCTTCGCCGCCCAGCGTGCCGTAGCCGAGCACGGCGAAGCGGCCGCCGTCGACGCGGCCGTGCGCGCCGCGCAGTTCGTCGTCGGCCAGCTGCAGCACGCAGGCGACCACCGCATCGGCCAGCCACGCCAGGTGGCGGGCGCAATCCTGCGCATCGATGCGGCCATCCAGCAGCGCCAGCGCGAAGCGGAAGCTCAGCGCCTGCCGCACTTCGTTGAGCGCATCCAGCGACGCCTCCATGTCGTTGTCGCGCAGCGCCGCCGCGCACTGGGCCTGCATGGTCGCGCGATCCGGCAGTTCGCCGCCCACGCGCACGTCCAGCAGTTCGTCCAGCAGCAGCGGATAGGCGGCCAGGCGCTCGCCCAGCAGGGCGCTGCGCGCCAGCGCGCTGGCCAGCCGCGCCAGTGCCGCCGGCTGCTCGTCCAGCAGCGCCAAGTAGCTGGCACGGCGCAGGATGGTGTGCAGCAGCGGCAGCACCCGGCGCAACACCGCATCGGGCGTATCGGAAGCGGCGGCGTGCTGCAGCAGCGCCGGCAGCACCCGATCCAGGCGCGCGCGCGCGGCGTCGGAGAGGTCGCGCACGCCGGGCGTGCGGGCGAAATCGCAGAGGCTGGCGTGCAGCTCGGCGGCATGCTCGAAGCCGACCGCCTCCAGCTGCGCGGCTTCGCCGTGCTCGGGCAGCGCCCGCCAGTAACTGGCGAGTTCGTCGCCACCGGAGATGCGGCGACGGCGCGGCGCCAGCAACGCGCCGAACTCCTCCGCCACCTTCGCCCGCTGCGCCGCCAGCGCGACATCCAGCGCCTGCCAGTCCGCATAACCCAGCCCGGCGGCGAGGCGCGCGCGCGCCAGCCCGTCCTCGGGCAGCGCATAGGTCTGCGCATCGGCCAGCATCTGCAGGCGGTTCTCGAGCCGGCGCAGGAAACGGTATGCCACCGCCAGTGCCGATGCCGCGTCGGTTTCCATGTGCCCCGCCTGCGCCAGCGCCTGCAGCGTCGCCAGCAGGTGTCGGCGGCGCAGCGCCGGCTCGCGGCCACCGCGGATCAGCTGCAGCGCCTGCGCCAGGAACTCGATCTCGCGGATGCCGCCCGGCCCGCGCTTGATGTCGCCGGCCATGTCCTTGCGCGCCACTTCCGCGGCGATCATCGCTTTCATCGCGCGCAGCCCGTCCAGCGCACCGTAGTCCAGATAGCGGCGATAGACGAACGGCCGCAGCGCATCGAGGAAGCGCTCGCCGGCGGCGATGTCGCCGGCCACGCAGCGCGCCTTCTGCCAGGCGTAACGCTCCCAGTCGCGGCCCTCGCGCTGGAAATACAGCTCCATCGCCGCGAACGACAGCGCCACCCGCCCGGCGTTGCCGAACGGGCGCAGACGCAGGTCGACGCGATGGCAGAAGCCATCCGCGGTCACCTCGTCCAGCAGTTTCGCCAGCTGCTGGCCCAGCCGCGCGAAGTAGTCCTGCGCATGCAGGCTGCGCGCGCCATCGGATTCGCCCTCGTGTTCGTAGGCGTAGACCAGGTCGATGTCGGAACTGAAGTTCAGCTCGCGCCCGCCCAGCTTGCCAAGGCCGAACACCACCAGCCGCTGCGGTGCGCCTTCGGCATCGCGCACGCTGCCGAAGCGCCGGGCGAAATCCGCCTCCAGCGCGTCCAGCGCCAGCCGCAGGCAGGTTTCCGCCAGCGCACTGCTGCCGGCGAGGACCTCCTCGACATCGGCGCACTCGACCACGTCGCGCCACACCAGCCGGGTCGATTCCGCCTGCCGGTAGCGGCGCAGCAGGCGCGCCCATTCGCCCTGGTTGCCCGCCTCCAGCATCGGCGCAGGCAGCGGGGCCGCCGCATCGGTCTGCAGCCGGTCCAGCAGGTCCGGCTGGCGGACGAGCGCATCGATGGCGAAGTCGCTGGCCACCGCCAGGCGCGCCAGCGCCGCTTCGTCGGTAATCGCGCAACCGGCCGCGCGCAGGCGCTGCAGGGCGCGCGCGGACAGGGCCTGCATCTCGGCGGAAAACACATCGTCCATGCGCCGATTGTGGCATCGCCGACGCACCGCTATCGTGCCCGCCCATGAGCGAACTGCTGGACCTGGCCGCGCTGATCCGCGCGGAGACCCCCCTGCTGGTGATCGAAACACCCGACGAAGCGCGGGTGATGGAACTGTTCCGGCAGTCACTGATGCACGTCTGGCGCGCGCTGTATCGCTGGAGCGTGACCGAAGGCCTGCGCCGGGTGGACATGGACGGCGAGGACGAAAGCGGCTTGGCACCCGATCTCAGCGCCACCCTCAACGCGATGCGCGAGGCCAGCCAGCGCGGCGTCTACCTGCTGATGGACGCCACCCCCTACCTCGGCTACGCCAGCTACCAGCGCGCGCTGCGCGACCTCATACAGCGCCGCGGCAGCCAGCCGCACGTGATCGTGCTGGTGGGCACCAGGATCGAGCTGCCGGAGGCGCTGGAACCGTTCGCCGCGAGGTTCTCGCTGCGCCTGCCGGACGCCAACGCCCTGCTCAAGCTGGTCAAGGACGAAGCCCGCGACTACGCCGCGCAGAACGGCGGACGCCGGGTGGAGGCCGACGCCGATGCGGTCCGGCAGATCGTGCGCAACCTGCACGGCCTGACCCTGACCGACGCGCGCCGGATCGCCCGCCACCTGATCTGGCGCGACGGCGCGCTGGGCGCCGACGACCTGCCGGAGCTGGCGCGGCTGAAGTTCGAGCTGCTCAACAAGAGCGGCCACCTGCACTACGAATACGACACCGCGCGTTTTTCCGACGTGGGCGGCGCAGCGCGCCTGAAGCGGTGGGTGGAACAACGGCGCGCCGCCTTCGTGCAGGACCCGCCCCCGGCCGGGCTGCCGCCGCCGCGCGGCGTGCTGCTGCTGGGCGTGCAGGGCTGCGGCAAGTCGCTGCTGGCCAAGGCGGTGGCCGGCGGCTTCGGCGTACCGCTGGTGCGGCTGGACTTCGGCACCCTGTACGACAAGTTCCACGGCGAAACCGAGAAGAACCTGCGCACCGCGCTCGCGTCCACCGAACAGCTCGCGCCCTGCGTGCTGTGGATCGACGAGATCGAGAAGGCCCTGGCGACCGACGGCGGCGACGGCGACGGCGGGCTGTCGCGGCGGGTGCTGGGCTACCTCCTGACCTGGATGGCCGAGCGCAAGGCGCGCGTGTTCCTGGTCGCCACCGCCAACCAGGTGCAGCAGCTGCCGGCGGAACTGCTGCGCAAGGGCCGTTTCGACGAGATCTTCTTCGTCGACCTGCCCGATGCCGCCACCCGCGCGGAGATCTTCGCCCTGCACCTGGACCGGCGCCAGCTGGCCCGCGAACACATCGACCTGTCGGCGCTGGCCGCGGCGGCCGAGGGGTATTCCGGCGCCGAAATCGAACAGGTCATCGTTAGCGCGCTGTATGCCGCACACGCCACCCAGGCCGGGCTGGACACGCATGCGCTGATGCAGGCGATCCGCGAGACCCGCCCGCTGTCGGTGCTGATGGCCGAACAGGTACAGGCGCTGCGCGAGTGGGCGCTGCCGCGCACCGTGCCGGCGGACTGAGCACGCCGACCCGCTACTGCGGCGGGACCCACGGCACGTCGTCCTTCTGGTCCAGGTAGCGGATGCGCGTGGCCCGGCCGCTCTGCAGCACCAGCCCCTCGCGGGCAGGTGGCAGCAGTACCGCGGTGGGATGCGTGGTGTTGGCGCGATACAGCCACGACACCCCGCTGCGCAGGTCCACCAGCTCGATCTTGCCGGCGATCCGAGCGCTGCCGCCGGCCACGCCAGCCAGCACCAGCCAGTCCTCGCCGCGGGTGTGTATTGCCTGGTGCACGCCGAGCAGTGAACTGGAATACGCATGCTCGCGCCGCCAGGTGGCGACATCCCAACGCACGGTTTCGTGCTGGTGACCTCTGTACAGCGGCGGCACGTTGTCGCCCATCGCCTCGGACAGCGCCGGCGAATGCTGCACGCTCACCAGCTTGCGGCCGTCATCGAGCAGCTTCACCGCCAACACGCCGCGACGTGGACCGTGCCCGTGTGGCGCGTGCGTACCGGCGATTTCCAGCCGGGCGCCGCCCTGCGGCTCCCGGTGCAGCCGCAGCAGCGCGATCAGGCCCTTGTCGGTGCCGGCGGCTATCAACCCGGACGCCTGGTCCCAGTCAAGCGCGGTGATCCCGCCGTCCGGCTGCAGGCGAAGGGGTGTGCCCACCAACATGCGTCGTGCATGGTCGTAGATGCGCAGCTCGTCGTAGCTGGCCAGCAGGTACAGCCCGCGCAGCGGCGTGGCGGACACCGCGCCCGGCAACCAGTCGGCGCCGCGGAAGGCATGCAGCAACTCGCCGCTGCGCGCGCTCCAGACTTTCGGCCCGTTCTCGCGCTCGACGATCTCACCCGCGTCGATGTTCCCGAACCCGGAACTGCTGATGACGATGCCGTCCTGCGGGCCGAACGCGATCCCCTGCACGCGCAGCGCATGCGCCTGCCGGGCGATGCGTGCATCCGGCCGGCGCACGTCCCACAGTTCCAACCTGCCGGATTCGCGGCCCACCGCCAGCAGCTTCATCTCGGGGGAATACGCGGCGACGCGGGCGTCGTCATCCAGCCCGCGGTTGGCGTCCACGAAGGACTGGGTGAAGTCCCGGCTCACGCCCGAACAGGCGGCCAGTGCAAACGAGAGCAGCAATCCACAGCAACGCAACATGGCTGGTGTCCCGGCAGATCCCGGATCGAACCGCTCCCGGCCAGACCGCAGGCATAAAAAAGGTTCTTCTCCCAACTGAGGGGAGAGGCGCACGGCCGACCGGGCAGACT
>ERZ778017.1622-NODE-1622-length-21350-cov-10.559615_pt1 | contig 21350 bp, 28 predicted proteins | sample MGYA00375747_ERZ778017 | MGnify/ENA primary metagenome ERZ778017 (study PRJEB29350, sample SAMN05509838) | bioreactor metagenome | biome: bioreactor; material: wastewater | place: South Africa: University of Cape Town | collected 2014-03-17 ...
GCTCGAGAGCGCCGAGCACCAGGACCGGGCGCTCCCAGAAGCAGCCCACGACCGCACTCGGCCAGGTGCTCGAGCACGTGATGCTCGAACCGGCCAGAACACTGAACGGGGGCGACGGACTAGCGTCTACGTCTTGCGCGCTCGCGAGCGACATCGTCGCGAGGAACGTGATGAGGAGCAGGTGCAGGCGGCGCACTCAACTCTCCAAGCGCGCCGCCCCAGGCTTTGGGAGCGCCTTCGCGCCCTGATCCAGGAGAGTCGCGCCGAACCCGGCAGACACGCCGAACGCCAACCACTCAACCAGCGTGCTGCCGACACCCGCGTAACCGCCTGCGCCCAGGGCGACAGACAAACCAGCGCCGACGGCGATGCTCGCGAAGATGACGGCCACGCCGTCGAGTTGCTTGAGGATGCTGGCCCTGAGGAACTGCACGGTGGCCCACACGACTGCGCCGAGCGCGCCGGTGCTGAGCACCCACGTGGCGGGGTCGCGCATGTCTTCGGACAAGCCGATGACGTTAGCGAGCAGGGCGAGCAGTAGGGGGATGATCTTGGTCATGCTTACCTCCTGAATAGGACGGTCTTATTCCGTCTTATTGGGTCTTATTGCTGTTGGTGCGGGTGCGCTGTATCCCGAGCGCCGGGAGACTGGACCACCTCTCTCACGAGATCAAGGTGCTGACTGCGGTCAAGGCGTCCTCCAATCGGTGGTGGTTGGCGCTCCCCCGTTGGGCATCCGTGGGGGAGCGCCGTCCTCAAAAGCGCTCATGCTGGAGCCAGGATTCTGGCGTGCGGCTGTCGCTTCAGCCTGGAATCACCCCCTTAACTGCGTCTGGGAATGCGCCGCATGAGGCGGCGTTGAAGCCAACTGACGATGCGCGGCGGCCTCACTCCCGCACTCGCGCAACCAAAGTCCACGGCCGCGCCGCATACGGCGTGACGGACAGGCTCCCGTGGCCCAAGTGAATCGACGTGGGCCTGAACTTCGGGTGAATTTGCTCAAGCACCATGCCGCGGCCGATGAGGACGCCAACGTGCCCTACGGGTTTGGCGGCGTTGTGATCGAACACGAGGTCCCCAGCGCGCCGGAATGCGCTAGGGATGGCCCAACCGAGGGCTTTCGCGCTTGCCTCCATGTCGGCCGCGTACGGGTCTTGCCTTGCTTCCGCGAGGCGCTGAGCGGGTGTCAGCTCGCCACCGCGACCGCTGGTGCCAGCCACCAGGAAGCGTTTGTAGAACTCGGCGCGGCCGTCGAACAGGCCCCACTCGACGACCATGCGCACGAACTTGAGGCAGTACCCGGACTCTTGCGGCAAGTTCGGGACCCGCTTGTTCGCCGCGGCGACAGCCGCTTTCACGATGCGCTCGTTCACCGTCAGGATGACCAACTCCAATCCACGAGAAAGCCCCGCACAAGGGCGGGGCGCGTGAGTCCCCCGTGAGCGCCGAGGCGCTATTGTCGGGAGCATGAGAAAACTAGTGGGGATAATCGGGGTACTGCTCGCCCTAACCGCGTGCGGTCAGACCAACGACCTTCGCAGGCCAGAACCGCAACTCGCGCCCATCACCAGCATGAGCGGCGCGATACCCGCCGAGGCCGGACAGTATGGGCTGCTGACCTTCAGCGCATACGCCACTGCGGAGACGCAGCATTACTCGCGGCCAGCCGTTCCCTTCCAGTTCGGGCCGGACGGCTCATTCAGCGTCGAGCTGCCCACGACGTTCGATAACGATCTCGTGTGGGCGGATGTGGGCGAGTGTGACTTGGCGGGAACGGCCTTGCTGGGGTACGTAGCCGCCGCTAGTGAGCCGTTCGTAGACAACGCGGTACCCCTAACCGCAATGCGTGATGCTTACCGTCTGGAGGCGCCAGACGGCACGCTCGCGCTCGCGTGGTACTCGCCTACCGACCGGCGCGTGCAATGCGAACTCCTCGACGACCGCACGACTTACTCCGACCACCTCACAATCGACTTGCGGTTGGTTGCGGGCTGGAACGAGGTCGCGTACACGCTCGACGGCGGGCGCGGGCTGTTCCGCAGCGGGCGCGTGCCCGATGCGGAGTGGCGGGCGTTTCTGGAGTAGACGGCGGGCATGTCATGGGTCGACAAGTAGATCGACGATGCCAAGGATATTGCTGGCGGTGGTGGTGGGGAAGCCGTTGCCGTTCTGGGAGCGTCCGCCTACCCAGGTGATGCGAGGGTCGAGGGTGCGGCCGCTGGCGTACCGGACGTTGCGCGACCCGGCCGCACTGCCGCGCATCGTCACGATGTAATCGGTGTTCGCGGCGAGTGTGACGGGCGCCGCGAAGTCGGCTGAGGTCCAGGTGTCGGCTGCGGATGGTGTGACGAGGAGGTTGGCGATTTCTGCCTCGTCGCTGACGCGCCAGATTCGTACGCGTTCCTGGTCCAGGCTGGTGAATGTCCTGACGCGTGCGCCCCTGACGGTCAACGGGGTGTCGCCGACTGTGAATCGCCAGCCCAACTGTTCGCCTGTGGTGAAGAACCCGAGGCCGGTGAGGTTGGTGATGAGCGGTGTCGGAGGGCCGCTGGGGCTGCCGCCGCCGCCTCGACTCAGCCCTAACTGCGTTAGGAGGCCGAGCGCGCTCACGCTAGGCCGCCGCTCAGGAGCCACGTGTTCGTGTCGAGTTTGGTGAGGGACGCGGTGGCCCACTGCCCGGAGAGGTCGTCGTCGCCTGGGGTGACGCCGTTGATGGTCACGCCGCTCGCGCCAGCGACGCTGACAAGACCAGCGCCGAGTTGCGCGAGGGCGATGACCGTGCCGACCGCGAACGCGACGGATGCGTTCGTGGGCACGGTGAGGGTGATGGCCGACCCGTTACTGAGGGTCACGAGCTTGCCAGCGTCTGACAAGACGAGCGTGTACGTAGTGCCGGTCTGCGCGTTGATGGCGAGGACCTTGTCGCCCTTGGCATCCAAGGCGGTCTGCAGGTCGGTCTGGTCAGAGAGCGTGCCGGTGATGCTCCCCCACGCCCCGCCCCCGCCGCCTGCGCCGCTGATGGCGAGGATGAGCACGGCGGTCGTTGCGCTGGTGGCGATGAGGACGGGCTTATCCACCGTGCCAGCCGAGGTGCCCAGCGAACCATCGTCCTGGAGGTAGTAAAGTTCCCCCGGCGTCAGGCCTGAGAGCGTCGAGGCGACGCCTGCCGTCTGGTACGCGAACGTGCCACTATCGGGTACGGCAGTCACGACCCCCACAGCCTCTGCGTTACCCGCCGTGTCCGCCGTTGCCTTGACGTAAGCGGTGCCGTCGAAGCGCACCACGTGCCCGACGCTGAGGCCGTGCGCGGCTTGAGTCACGCCGACCGTGATGCCCGCGCCGAGGAACGTGCGGAGCGCGGCGAGGGTCACGCGCCTGTCACGCGTGCCGACGGCCTCGCTCACGTCAGCCATGAGCACCACGTCATCGCCTGCGAGCGTGGTTGCTAGGGTCGAGTCAGTCCACCGCGCCATTAGCTCACCTCCACAAGGTCACCGTTATCAAGCTGAAAGAAGTCCCCGTTATCGAGGAGCAACCAGTCCGTGCTGGTGTCGATCACGATCTCCGTGACGGACGCGCTGAACGAGCTGGCCATCGCTCCATGCGTGCTGCTGAACGAATCGCTGTAACTGCGGTTCTCAATGACGGCTCGCTCGCCCGTCGGCAAGTCCACGAGCCTACCGATGTGGTCGAACTTCACGGGGTACTTGTTCCATTCCGACTGCTGCACGTCGCGGATGGTGCGCGGATTGACGTTCCACAAGACGTAGGACTGCGCGGCCGCCTGCGCCTGTTCGGGCGTCAGTTGGAAGATGTTGCTCTGCAACTGCGCGAGGCGCTCACCGTACTGGGCGCGACTGTTCGCAATGGCGTCACCGCCGCCATCAGCCGGGATGCCCACGCCGTCCTGCCCGAACTCGCTCGTAACGCTCTCATTCGAGCGCACCCAGGCGGTGCCAATGATGTCGAACTCCAGGAGATACGCCAGGTAAGTGCGGCCCAGAGGGTGGAACTCCGCGTAACTCGGAACGCTGACTGGCACGACGTCAATGGCGACGCTCGTCACGCGCATGAGTCGCCACGTGGCCGTGACACTCTGGGCGCGACTCGTGTGCGTGATGCTTACCTCCGCCGACTGCCCGACCGCCAGCGTCACGCTCGGGGACGCTGTGCCCTCCGTCGAGAACGCTGACGCGGTCGTGCGGTTCCATGACCCGAACGCGGTGACGCCGACGTTCACCGTCACGTTGTTCCCGCCGTCAACTAGCACAGTGAACGGGATCGTGCGCCACGGCTGGAACTCCTCCGCGTCGTCCGGGATGACCGCTTCGCCATCCAGGACGCTGCGTTCGATGCCTAGCCCGCCAATCGACACGACGAACGCGGGTGGCCTGAGTGTTTGGTTGTCCGTGAACTCCCAGCCTTGGCTCGTGACGCGTGCGCGGTTGATGACACCGCGCGGGTCCGGGTCACCCTCCGAGATGGCGATGAGGTCCCGCCACGTGAGGGTCACGGCGGGGTCCTCCGGCGCGTCCGGCCCCACCCGCGGCACCAACTCGATCGTCCCGCTGCTGGTCTGCCGCACAATGGTTCCCGGGAAGATGCTCAACCACTCGTCGAGGATGTCCCGCATGCTCCTGCGGTCCGTGCCGTCCTGAGGGATAACGACCGCCGCCGTCGTGAGAATGCCAGCCGATGCATTGTCGATGTAGTACTGGCGGGGGTCACTGACGGCGCCCGGCTCGAGGATGCGCAGGTCCGGCACCGGCTCGAACAACAACCACGGGTGAGCACTAGACCAGGAGTTCAGCACGTGCTGGATGGCCTGCTGCGCCGTCACGACACCACCCGATTCTCCAGGGATGCTCGCGGCCGGCAGCATCAACGCCTCCGGGTATACGCGCGCCATGCGCCCAAGGTTCGTCTCGCCGTCGACCGTGACGAGCATCTCCTGGTTACGCGTCGGCAAGGCGTAGTAGCGCAGTGCGACGTCGTCTGGCGTCAACGCCTCACGGAACGCCCGCAGCACCCCGGCAGGCACGTCCGACCCGTACGGGAAAGCCTCACTGATGCCCAACTCCACCGCCACCGCCTGCGTTGCCTGGAAGAGGCTCCCGGCGTCCTCACTGATACTCGACCGGATGCGCGGCTCCGCCCACCCAGGTGGCGGCCATGCGCATCCGGCGCCAGTCATGCGCGACGCAGCATCGGGAATGTGAGTCTCCACGAGACTCCGGTACGCCGCGTCGCGCTCAGCTTGCCCTGCCGGCGGTGGCACCCGGACGCTCTTCGCAGGCGGCCCAAACGTGGCATCGCACGGCGCGTGGCAGTAATCGAACGTGTCGAACGCGCAGTCCGTTATGCTCGGGTTCCCCAGGCTGTCCACGACGAGCGCGAGCCACGTCTCATTCGCGCCGCCGCACGCGAGGCTGGTGGCGTACTCGCACGAGCCAGGCGCGCCTGGCTCGTCGTACGGCGGTTGCCCCCACGATGGCGGTTCTTCCCCATCGGGACACGTGAACGTATCAACCCAGTACCGCAGACGCTCAGTCATCGTGATGCGCCCAATCGAACCCGCTTCGGCGTGTTCCAGCGTGACGTTGCGGAGGCGCTGGTTCGGCGCTAGAGACGCCACGACGCCCGCGATGAGATTCGCGCGCGCGGCGGCGACGATCGGCGCCATGAACGCTACCGCTTGCGCTTTCCAGGTTGGATCCGGCGGGTACGCGCAACCTGACGTCCAGGCGTTATCGACGCGTTGCACAACGTGGCCATCAGCGTCGTACGTTTCCCAATAATCAACGTACGCGCCGTGCTGGGCGCCACAATCTCGACCGTAGTCTTGCCAGTAGAACCACTCCACGTACACCACGAACAGCGATTGGGTTGAAGAGACGGAACAACTCATTGGTCAGACGCTGCTTTCTGTGGTGACACTCCCACCGGCCCGTACGTGCAACCGGTGGCACCGGTGCAGGACCAGGTCGACGCGTTGCGCCATCGGTGCCGTCGCCGCCGTGAACACCACGTTCGTGATGATGCCGACGACCGTAACGGTCTCCTTGTTGTTCGCGGCGCCACGCTGGTACAGGTCGAGGACCACCTGCACGAGCTCGCCTTGTCCGATGGCTGCCGCGACCAGATGACCGTCGAGGGTCATGCTTGGTTCGCCGTTCAGGAGCACGCGGGTCTCCAAGACTTTCAGGTTGGCGTGCGCGGCCCTGACGCCGCTCCCCATGACCGAGATCGCGTAACGGAGCTGCGACTCGTCGCGCAACTGGTCAACGGCCTGCGCGTTAGACAACTGCACCGTGAACGACGCGAACGCAGGCGGTGTGAGCGGGCTACTAAACGTGAGCATGACTAGGCTCCTGCAATCCCGAGACGCTGCTCGATACGGTCAAGGCGCGGACCCAAGTGACGCCTGTAGATGGACTCGAAGAGGCTGTCCGCTTGCCGCGCGAACGCCTGCTCGTTCGCCGGGTCCCTGGGCGCTCCGTTGTACGTGTTGCTCTGGTTGACCGTGAAATTGATGTTGATGGCCGGCACAGACCGCGCCTGCTGTTGTTCGCGACGGCGACGCTCCTCAGCGTCACGACTGCCGCCACCAGCCAACGCGCCGATGAGCGTGCCGAGCAGGCCAATGCCACCAGCGATGAGCGTAGCGGGGTTAATCATGCCGCCAAAGAGGCTGATGGGCTCCATTCCTATCGAACCGACTATCGAGCCTGCGCCTGACAAGCCACTGCGGATGATGCCCACAACGTCGCCGTCCTGGAACGCCTTGATCGCCGCATCACCGAACGCGAAACCCGCGCTAACCACGGTATTGGCGAACTGATCAGCGGCCTGCTCCCGCTCGCGGTTGATGCGCGCGGCATTCGCCAAATCACTCTGGTTGTCCTGCCGCGGGCGGAAACCCTGATACCCACTCGACGGCAAGGCGACGCCCGGCACGCTCGGCAGGCCGCCCACAGGCGACCACATCGGCGCGCGCTCATTCTGTTCTGCCGCACGCGCCGCATCCTGCGCGGCGCGATCCAACTTCAGGATGCCGTCCGTGAGTTCGTTGATGGCGGCGACACTCAACGGCGTGAGAGTCGTCAAGGCATCCACCGCCGCCCGCACCTCATCCACCCCAACGCGGCCATCATGGAACGCCTGCACCGTGTCACGCGCCACCGCAGCCGCCGCGTCACGACCAGTCAACACCTGCAAACCGCCCCGGTCAGCGGCGCTCGTGCCCGCCAACCCAACGCGACCCGCACCGTACTTCGCGACCGCGCCAGCGAACACGCTCATGCGAGCCGTCTCATCATTCGCGGCCTTGATGGTCGCCGTCAGGCTGCTAGCGGTCGTCAACCACCGCCCCAGCTCGTCGCCGCTGTCAGCCAACGAGTCGATGTAAGCGCGTTGCGCTTCCTCGGCGGCCCTGGCGTCAGCCTGCGCCTGCGCGGTGTCAGCCCTGATGGCCGCCGCCTGCCGCCGCAAGTCGGCGTTGATGGTCAACGCCTCTCGATGCCCAGCCACGCGCGCCTGACGGTCAACCTCAGCCGCGTCACTCATGGCCTGCATCGTGTCCGCCATGATGGCCGCCGCCAGCGCCCGCAAGGCGGCTCTGGCGGCGGGGTCTGGTGGCGCTGCGGCAGGCACCGGCTCGCGCGCCTGTAACGCCGCGGTGTCGCGGCGAGCGCGGAGCGCCGCCAAGTCGCTCGCGCTCACTTGCCCGTGGAACTCCGTGAGCGCTTCCGTGATGGCGTTGTCGATGAGGCCGACGCGTTTCTGCGCCGCTTCGCGGTACGCGGCTGGGGTGCCTTCGAACGCCGCGCGGCGCATGGCCTCAGTGCCGGCCTTATCAAGCTCGGCGAGGACGTCGCTCCAGACGCGCGCCGCGCCACCGGTGCCAACGCCAGCGCCACTGCCGCCGCCGGGTGGCGGCACGGTAGTCGGCGTGGGCGTCGGCGTGAACTTGAAGTTCGGAATGGCCCCAACCTGAGCCAGAAAATCCACTATCGGCTGCGAGTACGCTGGCCGCAGACCCGCCTCCGTCATCGCCACGATCGCGTCCTGCAGAAGGTCAATCGCCGTGAGGAGCTCGTTGTTATCCAGCGCCGTGCGGATGTCGGACGCTAGGTTCACGTTCCCCATGAGGCCGCCCGCTTGAGCGAGCGCCCCGCCGAGTGGCGTCGGCCCGAACAGGCTCGCGCCGAGCACCTGCCGCTTCGTGTCCAGCACGGCGATAGCGACGTCCGTGAGGATGCGCTTGGCTTGCTCCACGCCGACGTCGCCGGTGGCGACCAGCTCGTCGCGGAGGCCCTGCAAGGAGGCCTTGAGTGGCCCGTCAACCTGCTTGACGAGTTCGTCGAGGGCGCCGGTCATGCTGTCTTTGTTCCCGCTCGCGACGGCTTTCCGCGTGGAGTCTAGGGCGGCCGTGAGGCTGCTGCCGCCGGTGGCGAGGACAGCAGCGAGTCCGGCGACGGCGGTGACGCCGAGGACAATCCAACCGGCAGGCCCGAACGAGAGCAAGCCAAGACCAGACAGGCCCGTGAGGGCCGTCTTGATGGCCACGAAGCCGGTCGCTAACGCCGTAGCGCCTACCGCCGCGCCGACCATGGCGATGCCGGCGTTCTTCACCGGCGTCGGTAGGCTGTTCGCGAGCCGCAGCATGGTGCCGAGGCCCTCCGTGAGCGGCACGATGACCTTGAGTGCCAGGTCGCCCGCCGTTTCGCGGAACGAACGCCACTGCCGCGTGACCTCAGCCTGCGACCGCGGCAGGCCACGCAGGAGGATATCAACGTCCTCGATCTCGGATTTGGTCTCGTCGTAGATTGCGTTTACGCGCGCTTGGATGAGTTCCTGCTGCGTGAGCTGCTCGACGGTCTTGCCCACTGATTTCGCGTAAGCCTGCGCGACCGGCCCGAGGTTCGCGACGATGCCGCTCGTCTCAAGCAACTGCGACCGGCCCGTGGCCACGGCGACGCCTACGTTGTTGAACGCCATGCTGATGTCAACACCAGCAGCAGCCGCAGACGCGCCGGCGGCAGTGAGGGCGCGTTCCACGTCATCCAGGCTCGCGCCTTGCCGCAGCATGAACGTCGCAGACTCCTCCACGACGCTGTTCACGACGCCGAACTTGTCAGCGAGGCGCTGCACGACCGCCGCGCCCTCCGCGGCACTCTGGTTATTACGCTCCAAGGCCTTTTGGAAGAGGGCAGCTGACGCAGTGGCTTGGTGCGCCAAGGTCGCCGAGTCGCGCATGAAACCCACGTAAGCCCTGAGGCCCTGGCTGGCTGCGATGGCCCCAATGGCAGCGCTGAGGCCTTTTACCGAGGCCGTTGTGCGTTCGGTGGCGGGCAGGGCTTGCTCGCGGAAACTGTCGCCTATCTTCTTGCCCGCAGTCGCGCCTTCTTGCCCCAGCTTGGTGAACCGCCCTTGCGCGTCACGCGCCTTGTCGCCAATGCCCTTGAACGTCTTCTCCGTCTCACCCTGGGCTTGAGACAGGCCGGTCTTGAGGCCCGAGGCGTCAAGTTTCGTGCGCAGTACTGCAGTGCCAAGGCTCGTGTCGGCCACGGGGCGACCTCCAATCAGTTACGCTCCCATCGACGAGGGAGGCAGTGCATGGTTCACGTGATGGTGGGGTTGGCCGTCCTGTCGGGCATCGGCGGCGTCATCGGCGTCGGGGTGCTGTGGGATGCGCCAGCATCAGCGCTGGTGGCGCTCGCCAGCGGGGTTATCTCCGCGTTGTTCTGGGCTGCCCTCGCGGCCGTGCTGGGGAACCAGCAGGCGATACTCCGCGAACTGACCGAACTACGAGGCCGCCGCCAGACCTAGGCGCGAGCGGCGTGCCGAATGGCGTTCACCGGCGCGATCTCCAAAGCCCACGACGGCAGGCGCTTGACGTTCGCGAGGAAGTCCCGCGCGGCGGCCTGACTGATGCTGCCGCTCGCGTCCTCCTGCACCCACTCTGGCCGCGCGTACCAAGGCAGCAACTCGAACGCCGTGAAGCGCTCGTGGTCAGCCAACGGCGGCTCATCCGACGGGTTCTTAGGTGGGCGTTTCCCGCCCATCATGTTGAGCGCGCGCGCCTCCAACTGCGCCATCGGGTAGGCGTGCCTGAGTTGCACCTCCCGCATGTGCAGCAGGTAGTAGGCGGCTTCGGCGTCCGTGAGGTTGCGGAGTACGTCCGGCGCCCAACCGTAAGCGCCGGCCAGCAGCGCCAACTCGGGGCCGGTAGCTACTTTGGGTTATCGCCCGGCCAACCGTTGCCGTACAGGCCATGCACGATCGCCACGAGGTACACGTCGGGTTGGGCGTTCACCCAGTCGAGGGTGACGCCTGCGCCGCGGGCGTTCAGGGCGTCCAGCACGAGTTGGCGTTGCGCGGTCGGGTCATCGCTGGTTTCGGCGGCGAGCCATGCGGCTTTCTCCGTTTGGCTGAAGTGCCGCCCGGTGAACTGGATACCGCCTAGTTCGATGGTGGGCCAGTTGCCTAGGAGCGCGTCGAGGCTGATGACGTTACTCGAGGCGGGCGCGGCTTTCGCGGGGGTCTTCTTCTTGCTGCTCACGGTGCCTCCACTGTCTCTAGCGTGACGTTGGCCGCCCACTGCGGGGCGGGCAGGTTCTGATATTCCTCGGGGATAAATATGGTGATGCGCTCGTCGTTGTCCACAAGCGTCGTCTGCTCAATCGACAATCCAGGCGCGACGAACAGTAGGCCGGCGTGTAGTCCCCCGCGAACACGCGAGGGACCACACGCCACCAACACGGGCTCGCCAGCCCGCTGGTAAGTGCTTGTAAGCACCGCTTAGGTGATGTTGACGAGGACGGGCTTGCCCTGCCCAGCGAACGTCCAGCTCGCGTCGTACATGCCGGATGCTGGGTTGGACTCGCTGTAGCCGCGAATCTTCGCGCGGCCAGACTTCGAGTGAATCGGCGCGCCGTCCTCATCGGGGCTGATTTGCTTCACCCAGATTTCGCGGCCCTCATGCGCGGCGAGCCGCACCTGCTGGAACGCGTAATCACCGGGCTTGTAACGCCCCTGACGCTGCACCTGCCACGACTTGCTCGTGTCCTCGGACTCGTCCCACGACATGGCGTTAGCCGAGTCGTAGGTGACGCTCTGCAGGTTCTGCGTGTTCTCAGACAGCGTGTAATCCGATTGCTCAGTACCCAGGACCCTGTACATGCGGTCCCACGTCGCCGTGTCAGAGGCGGCCAGCGCGCCGGGGATACCAGCGCCTTTCACGCCTTCCACGGCATCCACAGGCACGGGACCCTCGCTGCTGGTGACGGCTGTATCAGCGGTCACGACGAGCTGCACCTCGTCCGGGTCGCCAGCGTTGAACACGAGGATCTGATTAGCGCGGAGGGTCACGTCCGCGCTGCTGGTGAGCGGCACCGTGGTCGCGGCGGCTGCTGCGCCGGCTGCGCCCACGGTGAGCGTGACGGCGACGGGCGCGACGGCCTTAGCCCCGACGGCGGCGGCGTCACTCACGAGGACGACGGTCTCTTTCGCTTTCACGAAACTAGTGTCGAAAGCCATGTTCTGCTCCTTATCTTGGGATGCGGATGATGATTTGGTTGAGGATGCCGAGCCGCTCATTACCCGGCACGGTGGCAGTAGACGCGCCGCTGTACTTGCGCACGATGCGCGTCACGGCGGGCGCTAGCGGCACAGGCCCGTGAGCCACGAGGCGCACGATGTGCGTCTGCTCAAGGTTGCTCTCGGGGCCGTACAAGGCCGTGTTATCGAAGTCCGGGTCCAAACTGACGATGACCTCAAGGCCCGTAGCCGTCCAATCACTCGGCGGATTACCGAGGTAGATGGCGCTCGTGCTCGGCAAGCCCGGCGCTGCGTATGTGCCCAGGAGGTTCACCAGGAGCGCCTTCAGGGCCGCGGTGAGTTGGACGGGGGTCACTGGATGCGCCCTAGGGAGGCCTTAGCGAGCTTCTCGAAGGCCGTCTCGAGCGTCTTGGCCTCGAGGGGCTCCTTCGTCCACGGGCGAGCCGGGAGACTGCTCCCGTCCTTGAGTCGGGCACCCTCGTGCACGGCCATCGCGTACTCCGTGTTCCACGAGTGGCTGTGCTCCGGGGCGGGAAGACCGGCTTCGCGCTCACCCACGTAGGAGCGGCGCAACTCGCCAGTGTCGACGATGTCGCGAGGGCTGGGGTCGCTGGGCCAACCCCACTTCTTGGCTGTGATCTCGGTCTGGAACTTCCGGCCAAGCACCTCGTTCGCCTGATGGAATGGCTCCACAAGGCTCCCGAGGATCTGCTCGTCGTTCCACTTGATGTCGAAGTCGTCAGGCATCAGGTTGCCCTCCACTCCGCGATGAACGATTGGCCTAGCGTCTGGTCGACGACCTCCAGGAGACGCTCCCCGACCTGCACGATGCGCAGCTTCCCCGGCCGCCCCGCCCACGTCATGGGGAGCTCGCTTCCGATACCAAGTGCAGTCGGGAGGTTAGCCGGGCGGATGCAGCGGCCCTTGCCCTTCACGACCTTGGGGTCGGCTCCGGGCAGGAACACAAGCTGAGGGGACTCGCTCGCCTTGAAGTTGATGACGAGCTCGCCCTGCTCAACGACCGGAACGGGGTTGCCGGTGACGGGGTCGGTGCCCCACTCGCCTGTCGGGGCGCTATAGGTGAGGGCGAACTCCTTGAAGACTCCCGCGAGGGCGCTCTCGGCCATCAGAACACCACCGCGGCTTCGGTCGGCGCGCCAGTCATGGCCCGCAACTCAGACACACTCCACCCCTCGGGGATGGTGAGACCGATGTCGAAGGGCGCCTGGCTGGCGAGCAGCCCGTCGATCATGCGCTGCGGGTCGTCGAACACGGCGCCTTCGGCTTCGTGCAGTCGCTGCGTGTTCTTGGAGGTGATCCACAGGAACGCGGCCACGGCGTACGGGCGGTAGGTGGGGGTGGCGCTGGCGTCCAGCCCGGCGCTGGCGTCCAGGAGCGTGCTGATGTCGGCCCGGTCGAAGGCGAGGGCTTGAGCGAGGGTCGTGGCTTCCTGCTTCGTCACGCGGGCTCCTTCCTCAGCGCTTCTTCGCTTTCGGTTTCCCTACCGGAATGGGTTCTGGCGCGGGCGCGGGCGCGGGCTTGCCGTCCAAACCGCAACCGTTCGCGGCGCAGATCTCCGGCCACCGCGCGAGATGGTTGCGGAACGCGAACTCGCCGGTGAACACTTCCCCCGTCCAGGGCGACACGCGAGCGCCGCCCTGGACGTCGACCTTCCTCACCTGGTGAAGCGCGCCGCGAGCTCAGGCTGCAGCGTCTTCACGCCGTACAGGATGTCGAAGCTGATGAGGTTCTTCTTGCTCGACATGACGTAATCCTGCGTGACGCGCAAGGAGAGGCCTTTGAAGCTCGTGACGTACCCGTCTGCGCCGCCAGCCGGCAGGGCGAGTGGGCGGTTCACGAACGCGAACGCGTTCCGGTGGAACGCCAGGCTCGCCTCGTGGCTCTTCACGAACGTCACGGCGGAGGCGGTGAGGGCCGTGCCGACGGCGGGGCTGACGGCGACGGTCACGACGCCCGCCACGGCCGCTGGGGAGTCGGCGGTAACCGTGAACGATTGCCCGTCAGCAGTCGTGAATATGTCGCCCTTCAGGAGCTTCCCGGTGCTGGCGCCAGCAGTGCTCGTCAGGGCGATGCTGGTCGCGGCTGCGGCTGCGGTGGCTGTCACGTCGGTGAGGCTCGCGTACGCGCCTGCGGTGTGGTCGCGGACGTTCTGGGACGCGAAGATGTCGAAGCCCATCACGCGCCCGAGTTCGGCTTCCCGCAGCGCGGAGCCGGTACCGGCGCGGTTGATGCTCGTGAGGGCCTCAAGGCCGAGCAGGTCGGCTTCCGTCTCCGTGCCGACCACGAGGCGCCGTTGCGCCTGCGGGGCCTTGTTGTCCTGCAGGACCTTGCGGACCTTCGCGATGTCGCCGAGTGTCGCGGTGCCGCTGACGGGCGAGGAGTACGGCACGTCGACGTACAGGCCGTGGAGGTCCGTGTCGATCTTCTGTGCGATGGCTTGCATGGCGCCGTCGATGACTTGGAAGACGAAGTCCTCGATGTTGAGGGTCATCTCCTTGGCGGTGACCTCGACGCTGACGTCGGCGATCTTGTCGAGCGCGACGTTCACGTAGCCTTCTTCGATGTTCTGCGGGCTGGTGGTGCCGGAGAACTCTTCGGCCGCGAACGTGGCGGGCTTGCGGACGCGGATGGTGTCGCCGAAACTGCCGAACTCCGCGCTGAAGTCCGTATGCACGAGGCGCGCCATGACTTGGTTGGCGCGGAGCCGCAGGAGCGCCTCGCGGGCGATCTGCTGGGTGGTCAGGAACGTGTTTGCCATGTGTTGCCCCTCCTAGGGCTGTTTGGTGCGGCTGTTGAAGAACTCTTCGTCGCTCATGAGCGACGAGTCTTTCTGGCCGCGAGGGTTGGCGCCGCCGATGGGGGTGGCGCCGGGGGTTGTGGGCTTGAGGAACGGGTAGTCGGTGAGGAGCGCTTCGGTGTTGACGTTGCCGTCGCTGTCGAGGTGCTTCTCGGGGTCGAGGAGTTTCAGGGCGGCGCTGGCGTCCGCCACCTTGCCCGTGAGGGCGGCGCGGCGTTCGGCGGCGATGGCGCGGGCTTCGGCGTCGGCGGCCTTCTTCTCGAGGTCGGCTTTCTCGGCCTTGACGCGTTCGACCTCGTCGAGCTTGGCTCGCTCCGCGGCGGTCTTGGCCTCCTCGGCGTACTGGGCCTTGAGGGCCTTCTCCTGCTTGGCGAGGCGCGCGGCTACCATTGCCGTGATCTCGGATTCGGTGTAGGTCTTCTGGGCGTCCCCGCCCCCGGTCGGTGCCGGGTTCTGCTCCTGCGGGTCGGGCGTCGGGTTGCGGTTGTCGGTCTTGGGATCTGCGTCGGTCATATGGCGTCCCGGCACTTACTGAGTCGCCCCGGTAGGCGACACGAGAAAGCCCCGCCGAAGCGGGGCCTGCTGCCTTGATTCTGCTCTTACTCTTGGGGTTCGGTTGTCGCTAGCGGTATGGCCTCCACGGGGTCCAGCACCGGCTGGCCGGTCTTGGCGTCGAGCACGCCGAGGAGCGTGATCTCGCCATGTTGGTTGATCATCTCGATGATGGCGCACCGCCGCTCGTGGCAATGCTCGTCCCAGTAGACGCCGAGGCGGAGGCGCGTCCGAATCTGCACGCCCTCACGTTACGCCGCCCGCGGCGGCGACCACACGGGCTCGGGTGCGCGCTTGCGGTCGGCGGCCTTCTCGAACGGCGTGGGTCCACGACTGAGGTTCGGGACGAGCTCCTCGATCTCCCGCACGCTCTCACGCCAGAAGTCCTCGTCGACGAGGCCGAGCTCCACCCACTCGGGCCGGAAGGGCGCCAGGTAGCACCGGCAGTTCGGGTGTGCCGGCACGACCGCGTCCCCGATTCGGTAGGCGTTCCCGTGCCTGGCGGCGCAGTAGATGCAGGTGCGCTCGTCGAGAGTGGCGTACCACTGGACCAGGTCTACGCCCGCCTCTGCGTACCGCTGCTTGCTGGCGTCGGTCTTGGCGGTGCCGAGTTCGGTGCGGGCGATCATCTCGGCGCGGGCGTGCAGGCCGCCGTCGGGCACGTGCGCGTCGCCGCGGATGGCCTCCCTCACGTCGCGGGCGACCTTCTGGCTACCGCGGCCGCTCACGATGCCGTCGACCACCGCCTGCTCGATCTTGCCGATGGTCGCCACCCCGTACCGCGCGAGGCGCGCTTGGGAGTTCGCTACGGCCGCCTCGACTGCCCTGAAGTCAATGCGGGCGGTGGCGGTCACGAGTCCCTGCCGGGAGGCGGGGAAGGCGGTCAGGAGCTCCGTGGCGGTCTCAAGGCCGGCTTGGTGACCGAGTTGGATGACGTCCCGCATGATGCTCGGTACGCCACTCGACGCATTGCCGTACTCAAGCGCTCGCATGTACGGCTCGAGTTGCGCCAGGAGCACGCGGGCGCGCGCCTCCGCGAAAGTACGGGTCATTCCCTCGCTCTCCACGAGAGTGTCCGCCCACCGGCGCCGAATCTCGGCCGCCAACCTGGCGTAGGCGCTGTTCGTGACCTGCCGCAACCTGGCCAAGTGCTCAGCCTCGAGGCGCAGGAGCTGCGCGTCGGCGCGGTCGATGATGCGCGCGACATTCACCGCCACAGCGGGTCACCCCTGGCGCGCGTCACAAGTCCACATCCACCGCGTCGGTCGTGGTGAGGGGCTCTGGGATGAGCTCGCGGCGCGAGTCGATGAACTTCTCGACCGCGTCACTCGCCCACGTCGGGTAGTACACACTAATGGCCCTCACGGCCTCCCCGAAGTCAATGAGGTCCTCGCGGTGCAGGAGCACCGTCTGATCGACCACGGACGCACGCTCAAACTCGCGGTTGATGATGACCGTCACCGGCGGCGGCTTCTGCAGCCCAATGAGAGCACCGTAGTCCGCCAGCAGCCGCGTCAGGTAGTTGCTGATGCGCCCCGCCCTAGCGGCGCAGTCGGCGATGAACGCCTGGTTCGCCTCCCGAAGCGCTTCACCGGACGGCGTTTGGCTGCCCAGGAACCCGCCTGGCAGGCTGTGGTCGACTCGGAGGCGCTCAAGCTTCCGGTCGTGGTGCTTGTGGATCTGCTCGAGGCTGGGCGGGTCCAAGTACTTCGCGTCACCACCCTCGGGCAGGCGGATGATGCGCGTTGGGCCGCGGTCCACATCACCGGCTTGCAGTTGGCCCTTGGTGACGAGTTGACTGAACGCCGTGGATTCCTCCGCCCGGTCGCCCCTGACTTGGGAGGCCCATTCGCTCTTGAAGAGTGGCAGGCTCTCCATGAACTCGCCCCTGGGGTAGCCGTCCAGGTCGTCATCCACGACCTCGTAGACGGGCATGGGGGCGTTGGGGATGGCGGTTGGTGTGCGTCCAATCTCGGTGGGGCTGTCCAGGTCGGCCCACTCGTAGAGCTCGCGGGTTTCGAGGTTGTAGATGCGCGCGCGCCACTTCAGGCCGCTGGGGGGTTGCCACGCCTGGTAGACGCCCCAGATGTGCTCGACGTTGTCTTCGTCGACGAGGGGTTCGTAGTACCCACCGAGCGGCATGGCTTGCGCGCCGCCGCGGGCGTCGGGGATGACGATGCCTGCGATCATGCCGCGGACGAGGTCTTGCTCGAGCGCCTTGCGGGCGAGGCGGTCGCGTGGGAAGGCGCGGAGGCTTTCGGTGGTGGCGTTGTCGAGCTCCTTATCGAAGGTGGGGCTGCCGTCGCCCCAGTTGACGCTGCCGAGTGTCCCGTACCGCTTGAGGCGCAAGATGCGCGGGCCGATGCTTTTGGCCATGCGGGCGAGGCGCTCGAGGTCAGCTGCGCCTTGCGTGGTGTTGGTGCCGGGGAGTAGGTCGGTGAGGTGCGCGGGAATGCGGCCGCTGGTGCGGTGTTGTTGGCCGCCTGCGATGTGCTGCAGGAGTTGCCCCTTGGCCCACATGGTGACTTCGAGGTGTTCGCGGATGCGCGCCTCGACACCGTCGAGGGTGGCGCGGGCAGCGGCGTGCTGGACTTCGTTCATGCGTTCACCACCCGTATACCTCCTCTGCGGTCTTCTGATCGGCGATGAGTGGGCCCGTCAGGGCGTCGACGAGGTCGCTGAGGGCGTCCGCGGCGTCGTCGTGCTTGGCGTCCGGGAACGCCTCCAGTTGTGAGAACAGCCAGTCGTTCCAGTCGGCGCGCACGAACGCGATGAGGCCCTTGTACGCCCGTGCTGATGCGGGCCCGAAGCGCGTTGCCTTGTCGCCCGTGACGCGCTTGGCGATGACGGTGTGGCGGTGGAGCTTGGGGTGCCCGACGAAGTGCCGGGATTGGCTCTTCCCGGCCTGGCCGGGGTCTTCGGGGATGCGTTGCCACGTCTCGCGGCCGTCGGCGAGCGCGGTGCCGATGAGGAGCTGCTCGACCTCGCCGGGGTTGTCTCTGGTTCGGACGGCGCTCGTGACGACGATGAGGCCGGCGTCGGTGATTCCGCCCTTGAGTCCGACCGTCCAGTCGGGGTCCGGGTTGTCCGGCGTGGGCCTGGTGGCGGCCAAATCCCACGCCCGAACCTCACGGACGAGGGCGGGCGCCTCATCGAGGACCTGCACCCACGAGCGTTGGAAGAGCGTGCCGGCGGTCCGGCGGGCCTTCCAGTTGCCGTGCAGGAGGCGAGCCTGCTCGACGGGGTCTTGGGCGAGGAGGTTCGCTCGGTAACCGGGGTCCTTACTGGTGAGGGCGGGGTTATCGTCGAGCTTCGACGGGATGAACGTCAGGCTCTTGGGTTGCGTGTCCGGGCCGGGGAAGCGTTCCTGGAGTTCCTCGCGCGTGTCCGCCCAGTGGATTTCCCCGTTGATGCGCGCGAACCAGCGGATGACGCCGCCGCGCTCGGGGATGGCCTGGCCGTGCGTGGGGCTGCTGGGGTCCTGGTCTATCCACCAGGCGATGAGGTCAGCGACGAAACTGTCGGGATCAGGGTTGCAGGTGGCGCGCAGGTAGGGCCTGACGCCGCAAGTCGAACGGTTGCGGCTGAGCATGTACCAGAACTGCCGGGCCGTGAAGTGCGTGAGCTCATCAAAGCCGATGAGTGGGATCTGCGCGCCTTGCCAGTTGTGGACGTTCTTCTCGTGCTCGAGGTGCGCGAACTTCAGGGTGTTGCCCGTCGGCGCGTGCTCCCACTCGAGGACGCTCTCCTTCGGTTTCAGGCCGAGGGGGCCGTAGACGTCTTCGCTCTCGTCCCATAGGCCGCCGACGTTGCGGACTTGGTCGGTGGTGCGGCGGAAGATGACGGCTCCGAAGCCGGGGACGGTGGTTAGGTGCCGGAGGGGTTCGAGGAGGAGCCCGAAGGATTTCCCGCCGCCTGCCGCACCGCCGTAGATGACGATGTCCGCGCTGCTGGCGAGGAACGCCTCCTGCGGGCCGCGTTGTGGTCGGATGACGGTGGGGGGCGCTGCTTGCACGTTGGCGCCTCCTCGCTAGGTTGAGTGGGTGCGGGCGCTGGTTCCGCCCCAGCTCGCTGCGCTTATGAGGCGCTGCCTGCCCTTGGCAAGCCCGCAAAGAGAAACCCCGCCGTGGGGGGGACGGCGGGGTCTTGAGTCAGAACTACTCCTTGCACCCTAGCATCCGGTGTTTTCACGGTCAAGTGCCGGGCTCACCGGCGAGTTGTAGGGCGGCGCGGATGGCGTCGAGGCTGATGTCGCTGTCGGTGATGAGGGCGTCCTCGACGTGCGGGGGGATGCGGTGCAGGTCGGCGACTCTGGCGATGGCTTCGAGGGCGGCGGCGGTGAGGTGCGTGATGGTGCCGTCGTGCCTGTTGCGTGTTAGGTAGGCGTCGCCGTTCTCGTCGCGCTCGATCGTGAATGGTTTGCGGCAGGTGGCATGCTCTAGGGCGCTCTCGTACTCGGCGATGGCGGCGGCGGGCATGCGTGACAGGGCGCGGTCGGCGTCGGGGCGCGCGAGGAGGATGCGCCAGGCGGTGCGGCCGGGCCAATCGTCGCTCCAGAGGTTGGCGCGGATGAGGGGCGTGCGGCTGATGACCTCAACGGTGGGTGTGAGGGCTTCGCCGTCCAACTGGGGGCCGGGCATGCGGCCGGCGCTGTTGTAGGACGCGCTGCGTGGCGCTCCCGTGGGGCTGATGGCGCGGGTCTCAAGCGCGGCGGGCCACACGTTGCCCTGAAGGTGCCACCACAGGGTGTTGGCGACTGCTCGTGTGAGTTGCTGGTCTGGTGGTGGTTCCCCCACGGGGTGGTGCTCCTCTCAGGCGCTGGGCTGGTCTAGCTCGACGTGCTTCTTGAGGACGAGCGTCTCCCACTCTTGGTTCATTCGCAGCTCTTCATGGCTTCGTACGCCTGAAGCATGGCGATGACGTCGCCGCTCATGGCCGCTTCGTCGGCTTGCCTGAGGGTGGCTTCGATGTGGATGGCTCCAAAGATGCCGACGTTGTTAGGGAGGTCCCTGTAGAGCTGGATGAGTTCGCGGCAGCGGGCTTGTTCTTTGGCGTATTCGGTGGCGAGGCTGCTCATGATCATGCTCCTTCGAGAATCAGGGCTTTCTGGCGTTCGTACTCGGGCCACGTGAGTCCGGGTGTTTCGGCGAGGGCGTGCAGGGCGTCAGTGACGGCACGTGGGCGAGCTGGGAGCAGGGCGAATGGCAGGCCCAGATGCAGGACGCGCTGGTTGAGTTCGCTTGCCCGGCGCGCTTCGTAATGGCGGCTGCAGAGGCCTTTGGCGTGGTGCGGCTGACCGCAACCGTCAACGCTGCAGGTCCTCACGGGGTTCCCCCGCTCTGCGGCGCTCCATGGGGTGTGCGTTTGAGGGTCTGCTCGATTGCCGGCCAGTCGTCTGGTGTCCAGTGGTGCCAGTTGGCTCCCGCAGCTTGGAGGGCGTCGCGCCAGGCCACCTGGTCGGGGGCGAGCCTGTTGCCGTTGACCTTGAGCTCGACGAACAGCACCGTCTCGCGGGTGAGCACCAAATCCGGGAAGCCCTTACCGTCACCCGCGACCGCCGTGCGCCACTGGCCTTGGCTGTTCTGCGCCGGCCGGAAGTGCGCCGTCCGCCACCCGCACAACTTCGCGAGCTGCAGGACCTGTCTCTGGAACTGCGCCTCGGAGACTTTCGGACGGCCAGGAGACTTCGCCGTCACGACGGCTGCACCTCCACCGTGGACTCCTCCAGCTCCGCATCGCGGCCGTTGCCGGGCAGGTAGATCTGCGGCACTCCATCCAGCAACGGCGCGCCGCCGGGGCCGGAGAGCTCCGTGCTAGTCCGGTCCTTGTAACGCTCCGGCCTGTGCCCCTTCAGGAGCGTGACCATCAGCGTGTCCGAGTACCGGCGGACCACCCCGACCTCCTCGCCCCGCTGGAACACGGGTTCGTCCCAGCCCTCGTGCGCTCGCCGCCACGCCTCCGCCTCCAGGCTGTCTACGGCCACATCCACAGCCGCATCCCAAGCCGCAGCGAAACGCGAATCGGCCTCGCGCCACCGGTACGGCGTCCCGCGATCCACACCCGCCGCGGCCGCCGCCGCGCTGACGTTCGCTCGGTCCTCGAGCTCGGCGAGGAAGAGCTGCTTGCGCTTCGCGAGGGTGAGGCTCCGCGCGCGTGAGCGTGTCGCAGTTGTGGCGGGGGCGGCGGGCTTCTTGGGTTTAGGCACTTGGTTCCTCCTTTCGGTTTACACCGTCCCAGACGCGTTGCTCCATCTCGGCTTGGCGTCGACTGACGGGGTCCAAGTGCGCGTCTCCCCTGGCGGCGGCCTGCGCGAGGGCGGCGGCGAAGAACCCGATTGGCGCGCCGATCCACGCGCCGACGAGAACCCACAGGAAGGGCGTCATGCGTACCGCCGTTCGCTCGCGTAATCCTCGAACGT
>ERZ778017.1626-NODE-1626-length-21281-cov-5.607792_pt1 | contig 21281 bp, 19 predicted proteins | sample MGYA00375747_ERZ778017 | MGnify/ENA primary metagenome ERZ778017 (study PRJEB29350, sample SAMN05509838) | bioreactor metagenome | biome: bioreactor; material: wastewater | place: South Africa: University of Cape Town | collected 2014-03-17 ...
CAAAAATCAAACAACTAATAAGTACCATTGTACTATCCAAACAGAACACATACGTTTCATGTGTAATAAGAAAACCTTTCCAGCCCTGACTTAGCTCAATTGCTCTGTATATACATCTGATGTAGATAGTAATTACCGAAATTAGCAACACTAAGGGTATCCACTTGAACAATGGTCTCGAGCGAATGTCAGTAAACCTTGGATCAAATGCTTCATCTTGAATTGATTTGTAATGGCATCCTTTGGGGGTATTGAAAAACAATCGGAAAAAGTTGAACACTCCTGGTTTGACATCTGGATGTGATCTGAAAAAGATCCTTTTCATGAAATCGAATAGGAAGAACAAAAAGACTGACATTGTCACAACTTGGAAAATGATCCCACCAACCATAATATGGGTTCCCGTTTCCGAATTGCCCAAAGTTTGTAATGAAACACCAGCCATTCCTCCTCCAATTGCTTGAAGGAACAAACTTAGAACGTCACAAAAGATAAAGATATAGGAAAACCACAATGGCTTCAATATCGAATACTGTCGTCCATACAATGTGATCAATTCTGCTAGAAAGTAGTAGATTCCAGCCATTATGAAAGTAGGTGCCATTGTTAAGCAGATGATTTGACACAAGAATCGGTCTTCGTTTAAGAGATTCCCCACCGACATCACTCTTCCGATATAACCAGCGAATTCCAATCCTGTGCCACAAATAAAGCAGACAGCAAAATATATTTGATTTGATTTAAATGGCACAATTATATTGAAGATGAAAAGTATTCCAAACAAAATTGCAAATAACATATTGGGAGCGAGTGCCAACGGAGTACCGTAAAGATTGTCGTTATCTCTCAAATTAACCAAATTGAGTGTGGCATTGAAAATAACCTGAGTAGCCTGAGGGAAATATTGGGTAGCTGTTGCAGTTTGGAGATATTCTTGAGCCAAAGCAAGAGTCAAACTGGCTTGGGCAGCACGATACTCTCTTTGCAAGTAGAATAGTTCTTTTAAGCTATCGGCTGCCAAAGCGGAAGCTGTGATGGCACTTAAAGTTGCCTCCAAACCCACGGTATTTGTGGGATCAACATAGCTTAAGGTGGTTTTGTCAGGTATAGAACCGGGTCCCCAGGTAGCGGTGAACCTAGAAATCAAACTAGCGTTGATAATCATGGGGGATGCAACTTACTGAACCGGTGATCAGCAGAGACTATAAGAAAAGATTGTGAGTGAATAAGGTGGAAATCATCCGTTATTCCTAGGAGATGATGGTAATATATACTTTGGGGTAAAATTAACTCCGTACTGACAATAGCCCTGAATTTTTCCGATAAGGAAATTTTCAGAATTTCCCAAACAATTCACATAAGCCTAAAACCGGAATTTTTGTAGACGTTACCGCCGATACCGCCACCATATGCTTCAAGCACAATCTACATATCCTATTGTTCTTCAGGTACGTCAAATCTACGCTAAATCTACTCTAGAGCCACATTATCCTATTTGCATCATGTTAAAATACAATACGGTGACTTAAAGTATTGTCTGCTCGTATATGCCATCAGGTACACTACGTATTCCTTAGAGGGTGAAGAGTATTGTCGCAACGGAAAAGGACGATTACCGTTCATAGAATCAACGGATTCGATTGAGCACTGCCCCGCCAACTACACTACCCTTTGACATAAGTCGTATCACCCTTACTGTTCTATCTATTGTTTTCGAACGACCATTTCTTTCCTAATCAGGTAATTTGTCCTGGACTACACCTGCCGTTGCAACCGAAGGGTTTGGAAACAAACAGGAAAGAATTGCTTTTCGTGAATACTGACAGATAGTGATGTGTCATAGATCTTGTGGGCATCGTATAAGAAGGGCATCGTGTGAGAGCTGAGAGCGAATGGCGTCATGCTCAGCTCCTTCATACATTCTTGTACGACTGTCATCTATCATTGATCGCTGCATTGTTTTCTGTAAAACGCAGGAAAATGGGAAAATAGTGTCAACTGTGCCTACACATGAAAACCGAGAAAATAATGTATGCTGTCAATACATACAGCTAAAGACTGTACAAGATACCTTATATTAAATTAGATGGAAGTCCTCTATTGTTATAACTCCATATATGCTCGCCAAATTATAGTTTTGATGTTGAATCATAATGCTTAAACCTCCCACATTGTTCTATGCATCTTATTACCGTCCTGTACTGGATGCCTAATGTTGTTCCCACTACTATACAACCAGATATTTTTGAGCTAACTAGTAGTGTGATTTTAGATGGATTTGCACCTTTCGTCTTTCTGCACAATGTTTTCAACCATGCACATGGATTTGGATACCTAAAAAACACTTCGATTGAAGTGTTTATAAGTAAGACATGTTAGGAAAACCCAAGTCTCCCCTCGTGGATATGCCTTCCCGTACTTTTTGGTGTCTTCACTGGGCAATTCATGGTGGTTTAACTGGAACCACTTGGTCTTACCTCTTCCTCTGTGAAACTTGCGCAAGGGATGTTTGTAATTTGCCAAGTAAATACTCCTTAGCTAAGAAATATAATACGAATAACTTCGAATCCATTCTAGTTGATATTATGCGGCTTGTGTACGACTTTGACATTCTGGATTGTTTGCCATTTGTGCTCTGTTGTCGGTGATACACCGATGTTTTGCCAATTTCATTACTTGATTCCAGTACATCTTCGCTACTACTCATTCAGTATTATATATTACTCTATAGATGTTCTGGGTAGCACTCATGTACCATTATTATTATATTGTCAGTTATCTTGTCAAGTACCACAATACGTCAAGTATTTATGGACCAGACAATGACATGATCGCTTCGGACACTGTTGATCAATATCTTGTCTTTAATACAGATAATCGCAGAATTAAATGGAATTTAAACCCATAAGATTTAAATTCAGAAATTATACATTGGTTAAATTTATGGTATTTTGTCCATTTTTCATCTCGTCGTCGGATTTTCATCATGCATCATACTTGATGGGTTTCTCTATTTTCATTATTGATTATTTCATTAGTTAGTTGTTCTCGTTTCCAAAATCTCAACAACAAATCGGCATAGTTTTGTAAATCTTCCACCGAAATCATTAATTTGAAGTCCAACAATAACAAAAACTGCAACTCCAAATAGTTCAATTCTTCTAATGGTAGTCCACCAACTTTAGCATACCGCAAATTTTTATAAAAGATATCAGAAAAGAACTTTGAACTGACAGTGATCCCACTGATAATTAATCGATGAATGTTGTAACTATCCATGACAAATAATTGTTCTGGTGAATCTTCGCTTTCATCTTCTTTCTTCTTTTTGAAATTGTTCGCCTTCTTTGCAATTCTATCAAAATAAACCAACAATGACAAAAACACCTCATTGGTGACAGGACAGTATTTCAATACTCTGGCCAAATAGGCATGCAAGCTAATACCAGGAACATTGGTACCATGGAACGCTAACACGTTGGCTAAATATTTATTTTTCATTTCGTCCTCTTCATCCAGATCATCGTCATCAACTTCTACACATTCAACATCGATTTCACGAGACATTGGTTTATCATGATCGAAGGCTGCCATTTTTTGTCGTTTTCTTTCTTTTCTTTCTTCTTTCAATTTTTGTCTTATGGCAATAGTGTTATCAAAGTGGTTCGGATGCAATTTGTCATTAGCTTCAATGATTTTTGTCAATAAACATGACAACATCACGATTAAATCTTGCACAGGATAGTCTACAATATTTAGGTGCTCATTATCTTCTATCCCATCATGTTGATCTTTTAACGTAAGATTAGTCAAAAATTCTTTGTAGCTCATATAATGGTCTGGTTCACCAATCGACATCGATCTTGCCGTTTGATCAAATGACTGCGGTATCGTTGACTGGCTGAATGATGACCCTGAATTATAGTGGTCAGGGGGAGGTAACAGTTGCGGTACAAAAGATGTGTTTATAGGAGGAAATTGAGACAGATTGGAAAAATGGCTGAACTCTGAATCACGACGGTCGTTTACTGGTTGATTGAAATCGGATTCCCGGTGGTTGAAATTGGATGTCTGGGTATTGGGGTTGGCAGCAGGAAAGTTGGCATTATCCACCAGACGCCACGCTGACGGGAACGAGTTAGGGAACCGTTGATTCTTGGCCAATAACGACTCATGGGTGTCAATTGAAGTGGTTGGGATGGCACTTGGTATACTTGGTGGTTTGAATGAATGGGAATACGAATGGTTGTAGCTCGACAGATACGACGACGCTATGTGAGTAGGAGTATTGTGACCACTAGGAATAAAGTTCAAAGTTTCATTGTAACTATCGGGATAACTAGAACCGGTCGGCGCTGTAGCCGATGGTAAACTCGATGACGGTATAAACTTGTTTGAATCGGAATGTTGTTGTAAGTTTTTGGTTAAATTGGAGATTTGACGAGAGGGTTTAAAGTTGGTGGAATCATTATAGTTTGTAAATGAACTCATCCCGCCAATGAATTTATGATATCAACGTTGGTGTCAGATTCAGATTTGTCCTGTTCAAAAATTCTTACCTCTTAAATTACCATCAATTTATTGCATTATTTCCTCCAACATGCCGTCACGTGTGTTCCACCATCCAATGCCGCCACCACCACCACGGCCTAAGCCTACCGCGACCCTGCTCATTTTCGCACCATTTCCCTCCATCCGTACCGGCATTTCACCGCATTCGGTCTTGCAAGCTATACTCATCTCCATGGTGACTTGACCTCACCTGGTGGATTGATACAGTACAATCCCTACGTTCGCTATTCCAGGGGCGCTGGGTGGTGTGGTACCTACGGTATATGAACATGTTTTGAGCAATATACAAGCACAAGTTCTCGAAGCACTGTAGGCCAAATGAAGGCTTACTTCCTTAGATCATAACACTAGTGGTGTGTAGTTTTTTGATCTACTATACGATTTATGATATTACATAGAGAAGCATTGCTTCATCACTACTCTCTTGTCTGTAGATACATATGGCGTGAACAAGACGTTGTTTTACGTTACAAATATTTGAACAGATAGCAATATGTATCTTGACTCGTAATCACAAGAACAGAGTCGTTATCAAGTAAATATAAATCAAGTATTCGTGGTATTTGTTATTGCCGGGTGTATAGCTCGTGTGTAGCTTTTGTGTAGCTGGTGTGTAGCTTATATGTATCTGCATGGAATTATTTGTTATTGTGGCTGGATTTCGTTCAATTTCCGGGCTTCATGTATGGTGAGCAGACTCCACCCTTGATGAGGCCATCCTATATAGAGTTCGAGGAAATTGATTTAAAACATATTTATTGCACTATGTCTACTGCTTCCAAAATAACTCTCGGGGCCTCGTGTGTGTTTGCCGTTGGCTCATTCGTGTTTATCAACTACTCCCAACAACTTGAAAGAACTGCGTTGAGACAGGGCCCTATCAAGGATGCCGAAAGAATGAACGAAAAATTCAATAAAAAACAATTGGCAAATGATTTGGAACATAAGGAACAGATGGAATTAAGAGAGAAATTGATCAAAATACAGCCGTTGTCGAATGAAATCATCGTTGGTGAAGATGATAAATGATTACTTAAATGTTCATCTTCCAATTCTGTAAATAGCCAAATAAACCTTGTACATTCATTTTCCTTGGTGACGGAAAGTCTTGCTGTCGTTGTACCAGTAGTATATTTCACTTTGGAACATCGGTTCACTGTTTTAGGTATACTTGTAGTCCGGTTATGGTCTTTCTCATTGTCTGGTTATTACTTTATCAAAGATAGTATCGTCATTTCGTATCTGGTCCTATACAATATCTGCATTCTCTAGTCGATGACCTCGTTTTCACAATCTATCTTCCAGTTGCTGTGTTGCTTTGGCCATTCGGTACTTCCACTGCCGTTTTCTGCCACATTCGTAGCGTTCTCTTTATCGGTCGAGAATTTTGTTAAATAGTAAGCCACAAACTTGGCCAATCCAGAAACTTATTTAGTCTTCTATCCTAATAATCGTCATGGTGGGATTGTCAAATATCCATATATCTGTCTCTAAGATAACTAAAATGTTTTGCCTCAAAGGTTTAAATAGTTTTACATGGATCATAACTAGAAAACATTGGTACTCACAGTCTCGCAAAAGCATGTTCATTATTCTATTACTGTTTTTAACCATTATTGGATCGTATATCAACCCATTTAAGTTTGCGTTGATCTAGAAAATGGAACACAAGATCCATTATAACTAGCTTCGACCTAAAGTCCATATCAAGAGTGTGGAGAGGCATAAAGATTTTCTTTCTGTCAAAGTGCTGCAAACGGCAATGTTGGCATCATCAGCGCAGAAATCAAGAATTTTGTAGATAATGATATTCTTTCATTGTTTCTACAAATCTTTTGGTTGCTTCGATTCTCAGGAAACACACTACTGTAGATGTTGGTAATAATAGATCATATTGTGGTACATGTCAATTTGTGTCTTACAGTACATCATTTTTCAAAAATCAAATGTACGATGAATTGATTGAAAAGCTAGTGCTAACTGCAACCCCAACCCTTGTTGCATGTTGGGCTCACAAAAGTTTTGAATCAAGTACAATTGATACTTAATTGCACTATGGGCGATACGGATAGCACTCCAGTTGAAGTTGATAAGAGAAGGAATTCCTTAATCAAAATATTGGTAATGAATGGATCAACAGAGACTTGCTAGATAAATTTCTTGAACGAAACATTCATTGTCAAAAACCTGTAGTCAAAAATAAGAGTATTCTATTATTACTCTACATCGACTTCTGTGGACTCTTTAGTTCTTTGTGGGTATTTAATCAGAATGTTTTAATCTTCTAATCAATTCCTATGGAGTTTAATGAGGTTTCTATTATACGAAAGGATTCAGGAGACTTTTGTTGAGTATTATAAGCAAAATTTGTATGGTGTGGAAAACATCATGTTTAAAAATACAACTGTTTCAAACCCTTTATGGTGATCTATATACATTGGAAAAATCTCCAATTGTGAAAATGATTGAATTCTTTGACACTCAATTTGATCTCGATTATAAGCAAGACCGTGTGACTGATTTTCATAACACATTCACACATGAAATGGACTCATTTCAGTCTGACGTGCTGATGAGCTTAGTCTATTTGAAAATATTGAGAATTCAGCCTTCCATTCAAATGATCTTGGAACCTACACGTTAAAATGTAATTACATATAGCTCATAGATGATCGAATGTGAGTAAACATTTCAGTAGATATACTCGCCAGCGTAGTTGTAATAGATTTCCCATTTGTGAATTCTCTAACGGTGGATGGTAAAATGAGTACCATATATTTAAACCATACTTTGACACGGATAGGAACGAGTTTACTGTAAAATCAGGAACTACAATAACGAACGAATTCAACTCGTTAATCCTTAATGACTGCAACGTCAGGCAAGTATGCTAGTGTTGATAACAAATTTCGAAACGTTGGTATGAAGTGTCCGTTTCTTGTAAATTAAACTAACTTTATTTAATTTTATTTGGTGTCCAATTTGCTACTTACATATCAATTATATCTGAGGCAATTGTATAATCTTACAACACAGTAACTGTGTGCGGGAGACTCGCAAAATAAATTTCAAGAACACTCAAAGCAGTACAGATTTTTAATTAATTAATTAACTACATCTTGAGGGTTATTTTTAATTTTAGTCCAAAGAAAATACACTTGAACTATTGTTTTAGGAAAAAAATGAAGAATGGGCTTTATTTCTGAGGATCTGTTTGAATCTATATAAATAGACTGCAGGACTGCACATCAAGTTCTATGGTAAAGATTGAGGTTAAGCCATCTTTTTATCTTGCTTTGATCTGGCCGCATAAATGGTTGCATACCTGCACAAAACTGTCTAACTGAAAGTATAGGAAAGTTTAGCCATAATGAAATTCATAGGAAGCATATCATGCCTTGATGTATGTAGTGATGCAGAGTAAAAATATTGCAGCTTTATTCTAAAGTACGTTTTATGAAGATGGGGGCATTGCATCTGTTAGATTATGACATTATCCAGCGAATTTCTCAAGATTTAAACTTTAATGAAAAATTAGAGTTTCTTGAAGCAATATACGTCGATCCTAGATATAAGTTTATTATAGATAGGTTTCGATTAAATACAATTGAAATCGATCTTGGCTCCCCGTCATTGTTTAGAGACTATGTTTCCCCAAACTTTGAAACACCGAATGGGCACTGGGGTCGAATAGCCAATTTGAAACTACCAACAACGTGGAACTGGATTTCTGTTTATAAACTAGAAAAATTACTACAGATCCCTATATTATTCAATATTAATTTTCTAAATGGAGAGGAAACCACAATGAAATTAAACAAGACGAGCTGTGTCAGTCTTTCTTGCTACACAGACAATATAAATTCATTATCATCGTCTAACATTTCCTATGACTCAGATATTTAAGGGTAAGGATAGGAAGAGAAAACTTGAGAAATTATTCATTTATCCACTCTGCCTTGGACGAACGACATTGAGGGGGTTTCCTAATTTGAATACACTAGTTATGGTGAACCCAAAATTGCGCGGAACTGCTTTGCCTGATAGTTTGAGGATATTGAAAATATATAACATGAAGCATTGGTTTTCGAACGTTACCTTCCTCATAGGTTAACTCATTTAAAAATTGAGTTCGTTAATTATTATCAAGTTGAAGATTTGATTCTCGTAAATAAGGAAAATCTGGAGGTTTATGAATTAAACTACCTGGGTAATGATCCACTTCCGTTAGTTGAGTAACTCAAATCCTTTCCAAAACTCAAGACCTTCAATACCAGTTTTCATTTCGATTTGGTAAGCTTGTACAACACTTCGGTAATAGCAAGCGCTCAAGGAAGCCAGAAGCCTAATATGTCTTCACCTTTTGCTTTCCGGTTACATTGGACAGAAGCAATCAATTTGAATTTGAAGATTTTAAAGCTAGCGGATGTTACGCTATCGAATTATGTTTATTTCCCCGACCTGTTGGAAGAACTAACCCTTCACGGTTGTCCCGTTAAGTTAAAAAATGGTTATCAAACTGTCCATCTACCAATAAACCTCAAAGTTTTGCACGTTGATATTTTTGTTGATCATAAATTCCCTCCTCTCCCTTTAACTCTAGAAGAATTGTACGTTCCTGTTAGACTGTCTAGTTTTTTCCCTGATTTATCAAATCATACGCGGCTACACATATTATGTTTGAACTTGAAACATTTGAATGACGTTAGTAGGTGGCCACCAAACCTTAAAGCATTTGGTGGGCGTTTAACGTTCCATTCAAATTCTTCGCCGAGCGAATGGGACACACTTTCTCAGAAATGTGGCAAATGAACTACTTTCACATTAAAACTAGAGGCAATTTTATTAAGTACGGATTCTTCAAAAATCTCCGTGAAATTTCAGTCGAAATGACAGATAAATTCGATTCAACCTTTCCAAAGGTGGGTGTGCTGGTGAAATTACTATCAATCAAAATTAAGGCTGTCCACAATGACTTGAAAATTTGAAGTATGGGAACTTTGGATATCTTCACCTTTCTGGTACATTTATTATTTGTCGATTTACCATCTAGCGTAAAAACTTTGCTGATCAATGTTCTGGGTGGGCATGAGATACCTTTGAGATTTCCAGAAAATTGTTCTACAAACTTACGTTTCCTCAATATTGGTGGTTTTAACCTTCACTCTTATCGAAGTATCGGCCACGGAAAACATCGGTGTTCGCACAATAGACTCGAGATAATTGACTCTATTCTTCCACCTTTGCTTGACCACAAGTTCTTTGCTTCATATAAACTGGACGAGTTCACAGTTCAGCAACTTGAAGACATTGCGTTTAGAACTAGGAATGTCCCTAAAAAATTGTTGCAGGTCACAATAGATAAACGGGTAGTTGTGAATCCAAAGTACCGTGCTTCCACACAACGATTTCGCTTGACATCTCAGTTAAGAACCAGGAGTTCAAGAAAATCCAAGTTTGGTTTGTAATGTTGATAATATTAAACAAAGTTAAGGAACTCGCTTCATTAATTTGTGGTTATCATGACAGTAGTAGGTGAATGAGGACTTGCATTCTCCCACCACAATCCATGTTTCGTTATTTATGTTAGATTGGCAGGTATCCTACGAAGAGCTACAGGTGTAGGTAAGCTTGGAGACTCCAGAAAGTTGAACAAGTTTCTGATGTACTATGATGTACCCTTTTCATTCTACAAATGAATCCGTAATTGTTAAGGCAGATTTACCTCTTGCTTCAATAGACTCACCAATACGGTTCGTCAAGAGAGAAGATGTTTAACCGTCTGTGCAACTTGGTACCCGAATAGATATCAAGTCTGGTTCTGCCAAGATACTACCATTAACTGATTCAATTTGATGATGTATTTTAACTTTCAAAATCACGAAAATTTTCACCTTTATACTTCAATATTTTGTCACGTGACATGAATTTTGCAGCCAAAATTATTTTTGTCACGGTCTGTGACAATGTCGAAGTCTAAATCCGACTCAAAGCAGGAACCGGAGTCTAGGTAGGATATAAAACGTGTTTTGACTTGTTAAATACCTCGACTATTTCAGATAGAGTTTATACCAGCTTTGAAAAGCATTGATAACAATTCGCAAGCGTAAGTACTTAAATTCCATTTTAGGAAGCGAAATACAAACATTGAGTTTTGGGTTTTCAACACTTTTCGAAAAATAACAACAAATGCATATAAAATAGACCTACAACTGAAAGTCTGACTTGTAAAGATTAAGCAAATCATTAATATATAATCTATAAGTGTACTTGAATCATTAGGACATTATTTTGGCATTATGAATGGTTGGGCATTAGGCTGTATAAAATTATCTAGATTTTGTTGTAGAATCACACGCTTAGTCGATTGTTTGGATGGGTATGTTTACGTGTAGTCAGGATAGTGGTCTGGTGACGACCCCGGAGGAGATTCTAGCTCTGGGGAAGACGAGTCACTAAAACGGGAACGGTAGTACGATGGTGGAGATCTCTCCAACTTGAAGTGAGAATCACGTCTACGTTTTATTGGTGCGTCATTCATGCCAACGAGGATAGACGCAGCTTCCAAGAGTTGGACTTGCTGATGTTTGGAGATCGAAAGCTTATTAGTCACTTCCCACTCCGGTGTGTGTTCCCATAAGTGTTTGGACAACGACAGCGAGTGCTTGTAGATCTTGCCACATTTCTGGCATTTGTGAGAACCTGCCAACGACGTTGGAGAGGGGAACTTGGAATACATTTTAGTATAATAGAAACAGAATCAGTACAGTCGGCGTCTCGTGATTTGAGAATATAGTGGATCAAAATGGCTGATAACGTAGCACTTTTAGGTGGTGTGGATTGATTGTGAAAAAAAGGTATACTATTTTGAGATTTCGGACCCTTCGAGGTGCAAATGTCCCCACAGTTCGAATCGGAGTATAATCGACGCTGTCCAGCGAGCACGTTGGTCACGCGACGGCCTGATATACCGCGGTGCGGTTCCGGGAAAGGTGGAAATTTTCCACGGTGTTCTACCCACACTCCCCCACGCAATAGGTATGAGTAGGTACCGGTCAAGTAGAGAGTTGTAATATCAAGAACTAGACACCACAGTAACCTTACAGACGATTCATCTGCTCCCTACGATACAATGTGGTGTCAAATTTAGCCGTGTCGTCAGGGCATGATTAAGTTTTACACAGTTGCTACTTTTGTAAACATGTGGAGTACACAATACATTGTTGAGCATCGCGGTATACTACAGAAAAATTTCAGGTTCCGCTGCCAGCCCCACCACCACACCCACATGGGAAGGCAGTCTGTTAGTAACGAAAGGGCCTACCACACTTTGGCATTTTTTGGGCTAATTCACATCTAGCCAACTCTCAGTATATTTCACAGTGGCTATGTTGTATTTGATGGGTTCTACTTTTCTTCACCTTTCCATTACCTTTTTTTTCTGGATAGTAAATTTTTCGCTGCTTCCATTTTGTTCCGTGCGCTTTTGCATACTCCGTAGTCGCATTTTTGTCTTCGTCGCACAGTCACCTTGAGTCATTGGGTTAGTCATTACCATAGTGGTATTGTGGCTAGGGTTATCCATAGTAGAACAGTGGAGCAGCCCTACACACCTACACAGTTAGCAACACAACTCAAAAGGTAAACAGTGCCACATATACAAACACTTTGAAACGCATTGTCCACACTCCCCGTACCACGTTTTCTCCGCAGATTTTGTTTACTGTGGAAATTCTTTCCACAGTTCCACAGTCCTGAGTCACAAAAAATTTTTATGTGGCGCTATGAGTAATCACCCCATATATATAGACCATGAATATGCCAGGGTTTGGCATGATCTCAAACTACATTACAAACCTTATATCTACGATTACAAGCTATACTGGCTATACTAGTAATAATCGGCAAGCAACACATTACTTTAGATACCTCAGATAGACTTCACTTATAACTCAGCGTTACCATGTCAGACATAATATTTCAATTAGATGAAGAAATGGAATTCCAAGAAGCTAGCCACTTCGAAGACAGCTCGAATCCAATAGACTTCGACTTCAACTTCAACTACACATCGTCAGTTCCTGACTTGTCCGATACTGAGTCAGAATACGACTCTCAATTCGGATCGTTTGATTCATTAACTGAAACTTCATTACCACAATTATTACATACAGTAAACCCAAATGATCATAAAAACGACAGTGAAACAAACTATCATATATGGTTAAGGACCAGCCACTGATCAACTCAGAATAGCTGATCATAGCTTGATTGGCACTTTATCAAGCATTCATATTTTCATTTCTTCGGTTGGGTTGGGTTTTATTTATAGATAATTTAATAAACAGATAAAGATAGACTTGAATGTAGAGATCGGTACAATTATCGTCGTATCTAATTAATTGTAGTGTTTTCAATACTTTATTTACTTCAGCTCTATAAATGGCTGCGAAAAACAGTGGGACATTGCAACGCATATCTTGAGCTAACTAGAAATCCCACGTGCAGCACCTTTACACATAGCAACATCGACAGCACCTACATTGTACCACTGGCTACTTGAATAGTAGTTGTTGCGTATATTAGTAGTAGATTTTACAATCTATGTAGCCCTCTCCGTTATAAATATTTGGCATTTCACAATCCAGTGCAAAATTAACGATGTTTTCGACGCTAGAAGCTCTCGAAGTCATCGTCTTCGTTTTTCATGTTCTCGTCGTAATCATTATTCAGTTGAAACCCTTCTTCAGTAGAATACAAAATGGATTGAATCTTTTTTGTTAACTCAATTGTGTCCAAGTATTTCAACTCATCGGATTTATTTTGCGACATATCAATAATATTTTGTGTTAGCACTTCAATTTCTCGTAATTTGTTGAAATAGAAATTTCTCTCCGTCTCCAAAGAATCAGCGGATATTTTGTATTCCTGTAACTCATCTGAAACAGATGCCAACTGTTTCTGAGTTTCGATTAACTGTTTGTTTAATTTATCGCTGGCAATGCTAGGTTGTGTAGGTGTTACAGTTGATCTTCCGTTGGAACTGACTCTTCGCGAACCCGACGCCGATGTGGTTGGTGTGTTCAACGTAGATCTTCTGGACGTGGTGATGGACGCATTGGACGAGTTACGACTCGAATTGGTCGAGGTACGGCTGGGTAAACTATTTGATGAAACACGACTCAGCACCAGTTTACCCCCAGTTAGCCCAGAAGGTCCCGATCTTCTGCGAGACATCGCGTCATACTGATGATTGAAGTCTTTGTTTTCGGTCCAATACCGTTTAAACCATTGTAACAACTCCAAATTATCCTGTAATCTACACTTCATTAACTTTTCCACATCAATATTCTTCGTCACATTATGCTTATTGAAGCTTGCTTGTAACACTTTCCAATTGATTCGATAGTCGTATTCATTGTTTGCATCATACTTGACTTTCCCCATGGGCACGTCACCAAATATCGAGTCCATTAGCTGGCAAAACGCGGCTCCAGTACCACATTTTTCAACTTTTGGATAATCTAACTGCAAGGTTTCATTGAGCCACAGCAAAAGCTCCGTCCGTGACTCGCCCACGGCCATTGTGATGTGTAGCTCAAAATGTATCGTTTTGATCTGGTGTGTTTACATTAATCCGCGATGTGCATGCCTCGTTACCCGGACCCTAATAATTGTCTATCACAATTGTAGTAGAATGATAGAAGTGTCACGAGATATGGTGCCAGGGGAAAAAGATGGTATCTGTGGAGATTACCAGTGGCAACAACATTGATAGATATCAAGGTAGTAATGGGATTTATACCTCCACAGTGTGATACGTTTTTCTTGGGGAAATTAAACTAGTAGTTGAAATAGTTGAAACAAATGTTCATTCACAACCCCAGATAGATTGTTTCAGAATAATTGTTTAAAGAAATGCTGTGAGGTGACGCTTGACGCTAGTTTCAAATGTGCTACAAACTTGTTTGGTCTTGTTATTTTTCGCAGCCAAAATAAGCACTGAACTGATGCATAAATTTTGAGTGGTTGGAAATGCGGCAAAACTGAAGGTGTACATAATTGTACTACAACGTGATTGTAGCTAAACGATTAGTTGCATGATCAGTTGCTATATCAATTACCAGATGGTGGGTATGTTTCTTCTAGATCCACTGTATGGAGAGATTACTCTTATCACGTGATATTATGATGATTAGGGCTTGAGACCTGGTGTATGTGTCGGCAAACGACATTCAGTGGAAAAAGTATTTTGTCGCGAACGACATTTACAAAATTTTTCAGTAGAACCATTACTGAAAAAAGTTTAACACGAAAATTTCTAACATTGTTGGTAACTAATTAATTACAAAATGGACAGCAAAACCCCAGTTACTTTAGCTAAGGTCATCAAAGTTTTAGGTAGAACCGGTTCTAGAGGTGGTGTCACCCAAGTCAGAGTTGAATTCTTAGAAGATTCTTCCAGAACCATTGTCAGAAATGTTAAAGGTCCAGTTAGAGAAAATGACATCTTATGTTTAATGGAATCGGAAAGAGAAGCAAGAAGATTACGTTAAGCAGTTATATCATACATTATTATAACTTGTATATTACTCCTTCCATCCTATCGTCATCAATGTGGGTTACTTATTGAATTTTAGCAATTTTATAATGTATATCTATAATTGATAATATATAAATTAATGACTCCTTGTAGATTGAATTCCTTGACAGAGAAGCTTGAAGAATGGAAGACTAGAATCAAAGAGATTTGAAGCTATGAAATGAGCATTATGGTTCGAAACACAGGTGGTACGGCTGTATGTGGCCAGGTCCTCAGAGTTATTGGAATACACTTCTCTCAATGAGTTGACACTCATGAGTGTGTTTGAGAATCAAAGCCTGAAACAAACACATCTGTAACAACCGCATTTCGTATTTGTGGTGTCTGTTTCGACTCTGTAAAAATTCACCAGGTAAATTAATGTGGTCCGGTCCAGTCTACAAGGATCTACTACTTTCCAAACTTCTACAGCTTATCACACTAGAATTTCCATTGAATCATTATATCGTTACACAGATCTATTTTATCTATCATAATTAACCTTAATCGTAAGTTGTACTTCGAGCCCACCTTTGTATAGTCCAATTGCGTAAAAATCATGAAGTTGCAGGAGACACCACAGGAATAACTCCTGATGATGACTTATCCTGGTCATAAAAACTTCCATGCTTCCAGATGGTGTATTGTGCCAATGATGTGAACGCTTGCTTGTCGTATCTGAAAAGGGTTGCTGCATCGATATTAAGAGGGCTATCTGGTTCTGGGTTATCCAAAAGCAACAAAATGGCAACAATAAGATGTTGCAAGTTCCATGCTGGTGACCAACTGGATTTTTTCAAGATATCCAAGCAAATTTCCCCAGTCTCGTACTTAATGTTAGGGTGTAAAATGGGGGTAACAAACTTGATAGTCGGAGGAGCACTAGGGTAATTTAATGGGATGTCAATGTCAAGACACCATTTACCGTGGAAGTAGTACTGGGAATCCCCGGTCGAAGGTTTGGCAATCACGGCCTCCCATTTGTAAAGATTGTCCTGATTCACAGGTTGCAACGAGATGATTTGCAGGTTTGAAACAGGCTTCTTCAATAACTGGTTGTATTCTTTAAATAATCGTTTCTCAGCAGACATGTTATAATAAGTATATGATGTTTGAGTTTATGTTTTCACAGATACTTATTGCATAAAATCAATTCCCTGGTTAATATATATAAGCCCTATAAAATTAACCGAGGTGATGATCACGTCACGTGCAAGTCTGGGGTAATGATCATGAAAAACTTTGCGACCGACCGCACCGGGAGTGGCCGGACGTGGCGGCACGGCCTTAGCGCTGTTGGAGTCACGGCCCAGGGCTGTCTGGCGGTAATTTACAGGCAGAAACAAAATCACATGTAAACCATCGAAACGCGATGACGAAAATATGGAGAAGCCAACGGTCTGCACTTGCTTTCCGCCAGAAGATGACACCAGTCATCGGTCCGTGTTTTGCCAGCAAAGCTCCCTATGATCATCGTCTGCACGGGCGCCGTTATTATGTATTTACTGATACTAAGAGACACTATCTCAGGAACCCCGCTGTATGCCGTCGCTGTACTATGGGACACTTTCATACTACAAATGCTGAAATATCAGTTTCATGCTGTGCACATGATGAATGCGGACGCTTGATCCCATTGTACCGTTCTGCATTTGAAGATATCAACGGGCTGGAGCAAAATGCGGTTTACACTATTTTGATCTGTGTACTGGTTCTGTAGCACAGTAGTATTGTAACAGAGCAACTGCAGAATAGTACTCCCTATTGTTGCACAGTCGTCGTTGGTCTGTCAGCTTATAGCTAATGATATACTAGTCTACCGGACATCAAAGGCAGTTAGTTGCACTTGACAACAACTGTATGGCATCGCATGTTTCCATATTGTAGCCAATTGGTACTCCGGTCCACCTGTTCATCAGAAATTCAATTCAACTATAGATAGATTCTCAGCTGGGTTTGGGATATACTGGACTATACACTGATTCGACCTACTTGGAGGTTTTACGCACAGATAAATGAAGATTTTCTGAAAGTCTATGCCCAAAAGCTTGTTTGAACCATTCAGTTTTCCATGTCAATGATAATAAAAAGAACCTCCGTGTAATCGTTTCAATTGATTTTACACAGCTGGCGTAACTTAGCAACCTAAATCCATTGAAAATTGAGGTAAAGGGCAAACAGATAAATGCATATACACTTATTTTTTTGACCTTTGTTCATCAAAGTATAACAAAAAGAGTCCTAACGCCCGCTTCAAACAGTACCGAGAACATTCAAAGCCCAGGTAATCATAGTTGCATGAGTGAAGTACCATCTAGATTTCTCCTTCCAGGACTCAGGCTTCCGTGAAACAAGACTTCTACGTATACGTCCTAACATGTCGTTATGCATACGTCTGGTCCCTATGCAGATCGGACTCCTAGAAGACTAGCCGATCTAAGAATCAGCTCCTTAGAATTGTGAAGCTGAATGCTGTGCTTAACCCATGGTGGCTAAGGAGCGATCTTATTTAATTCGGCTGATGCATATCCCACCTCAATATATACTATATTAAAGAAACTCTACCTTGGGAAATAAATTTTGCAGGCTTTCGTCTATAAACTACAAGCATCTGTTATACTGGAGTAATATAAGAAATTTGATAATGCAAGTGTTTCCTTTACCAAAAAATGACTCTGGAGCTCACCTAACCATACTGGTTTTCCAACCCACAAAGAAAATGTGGGAAAACTTGGGTTTAACAGAAGCAATTGTACTGTGGAATTTTTCAAAGTATGACACGTTCAGACAAATGGGAATATTAGGAGCCAGTTATGTTTTAAAAGGTAATTCGGAAATCGCAGACAAAAAATAAAACTAGTATATTTTCTCAGACTCGGTGCAAGTTTTGCGTAAAACATTAAATTCATTCTACTTTGGCTCATAAGAGATAGAAGCACAAGCGACATAGACAATTTGTTGAAAATTCTAACTATATAAACTACAAATTCAGTTTGTTTGTCGTTTAAAAATTCTTAGATGTGGTTTTGGATTGCATTTCATTAAAGGATGGAGAGCTAGTTTGGGAAGTATTTCCTCTTTCGTTGGAAAATAATTTCATTTCTTAAAGTTGGAGATTGTCCCATGACAAAATTTTTGGTATAAATATGCATGCCAAGGATTTTTATGCGAGGGTCCACTTTTCGAACGTTTGGCATATTCAAAACGAAAACAGAACCGAAAACAGTAACAGTACTGAAAACGATAATGATATTATGGGTTTTGGATCTTGGAGACATGCCAAATTCAGTTCATGACAATAATTGGATTCACTATATATACTGGTAAGTGCACTTTAGGACAACATGACCCACACAGACTTGGGACGAATTCCGACTGATAGTTTGGAAGTCCCTACTGGGCTCTACATCACAGATGTTGACATCTCTACTTCAGCTCTACACAAAGGATTATTTTGTTCCTGGATAGACGATGATCAGTCTTGTGGCGTGATACTTACTACATTCAGTACTTAGACGGGTATGTCTGCACTTGCATGTTTTGGACGTGTAATATGTGGCGCTACTATGATAGGTTGGACCATACAAGCAGCAGAGATGAGTTTTAGTGCGAAACCGTGCACACCTGTTGGCGGTGAATCAAAACGTTTACCTAAACCAGTTAGGGACGTTTATGCCTTTTCACTAGAAGCCGGTTTTTAACCAGAACACACCAAATGAAAACCGCATATCTTATGCTTGCAACACCTGAAGAGATAAATATATTGCAGACCGGATTCGATGAAAAAGCTTCTGCGAAGCATGATATCAATCGCGCGGGGTTTACAATCTGTAGATCCTATTCTAATGTTTTCGTAATGGAATTTGCAGTCAGTGTCAAAAATGAAGTAGCAGGTGCAATGCAAGGGAGGGTTGAGTGTGTTCACAGCTGACTGGGTAGCCAACTCTGGATAGACAGTTAAACGCAATAGATGGAGTCCTGTTGGTAGCAGGCATGGAATTATTTATGTCTATTTGCAAAGGGAAGATATGTATATGACAGCACAATCATCACAAGCTGACGGGATATCTACGGTCTAATTGGGTTAGACAATATATGTAAAGGAGAGATATACTATAATAATTACGATGGCGATGGCCCGGACAGTCAATGTGATGGAAAGACGGTGCCGACAATAATAATCAAGGTAATTAAAAAAATGACAATGCAGGTAAGCATAGTTAGCAATTATTCTGTACTCGTGATAAAATATGACAGTCCTCGAACGCTTATATTTCTATAATGGTTTCATTCTATCCCTCTTCTATATCAAATGCTTAGTAAAGTATATATATATGAGTCGCGAAGTAAAAAGACTAAATTTGGTTAGACAATGGTAAAATTTACGGAACTCGGTATAACAGATCAAGACCAATTAATACTATGGCGTGCTCAAATAGTCAACAAAGGGTCCTCAAACGAATTCAATTCACACCGTGATGTTCTTATACTGTAGATTCATTGAGATCTTGTTCACATACCATTTCCTATACCTAATATACAAGAATCTCTCACTTGGAGGCTGTTAAACCAACCATAAGAAGCAAACTATATACATTTTCAGTTTGACTCAACATAATCCATGATGTCAGACAAGATGCACATTGAGGTTAGAGGCACGAGCCGTACATCCAAAGTTGACTGGTACATTCACTACACAACCTCGTAACTCAACCTCGAGTGATTCTAACGGAAATATGCAATTGTTCAATGCAACTCTACTAGTGCTACTACAATGCTACCTGTCATGAAACAACTATACTCGTCTCCTACGTGGCATTTGTCAATCTGTTACTTTATTCCCTTTGCTTGTTATTTCCTACTAACAGTCGCACTACCGCATTAAGCACGCAATAATTTCTACGCTATAAATAAGAAAATTCCAAACAACAGAACTACAATTGAGTTGTAATACGTAGTAAATAGCCACATAGTCCCATTTCTCTCCACTGAACCTTGTTCCCAAACAACATACGCTAGTATTGAAGCTGTAGAAATCTTACCAATTCGTTGGTCCCCATTGGTTTATCGTTCCGGTACCGGCATCGCCCAAATTAGTCATTGTGAAAAATTGTATATATAAACTTGCAAGAACAATCATCCCTAGTGTTTTATCAGTAATGATTTCTCGTGCTAGATTATCAAAGTCGACGATATCGACAAGACAATTCTCGTCATGTTCGTTCGCCCTTAAAAGTTTGAACAAATACTCTTCCATTGTCACCCTGGACCCAGCCCAAGGTGGATCCCATGCCATGCTTTACGCTACTGGGTTCAGTGATGAAGATTTTTCCAAAGCTCAAATCGGGGTTGGTTCTGTGTGGTGGTCTGGTAACCCTTGTAATATGCATCTTATGGAACTCAACAACAAGTGTACTGATTCTGTCAACAAGGCTGGTTTAAAGGGGATGCAATTCAATTCCATTGGGGTTTCTGATGGGATCACCAATGGTACTGAAGGGATGAAATACTCGTTGCAATCGAGAGAAATCATCGCTGACTCGTTCGAAACCATGATCATGGCCCAGATGTACGATGGTAACATTTCAATTCCTTCGTGTGACAAAAACATGCCTGGGGTATTGATGGCCATGGCCAGACACAATAGACCTTCTATCATGGTCTACGGTGGTACTATCTTGCCAGGGTCTCCATCGTGTGCTGGGGCACCTGCTGCTGGTAAATCTCCAAAACCAAACGATACCATTCCAGATAAGATCGACATTATTTCTGCTTTCCAAGCTTATGGTCAATACTTGTCGGATGAAATCTCTCAGGAACAAAGACTGGATATTGTTAAACATGCTTGTCCAGGTCCAGGGGCTTGTGGTGGTATGTATACGGCCAACACTATGGCCTCTGCTGCTGAGGTCATGGGTATGACTTTGCCATACTCTTCTTCTGCTCCAGCCGTTTCTAAGGAAAAGGCGTTGGAATGTGCTAGCGTTGGGTTTGCGTTGAAAAACATCTTGATCCAGGACTTGAAACCATTGGACATCATGACTAGAAAGGCATTTGAAAATGCTGTTACTTACATCATTGCTACTGGTGGTTCCACTAATGCTGTGTTGCACATTATTGCTATTGC
>ERZ778017.1627-NODE-1627-length-21274-cov-7.136340_pt1 | contig 21274 bp, 11 predicted proteins | sample MGYA00375747_ERZ778017 | MGnify/ENA primary metagenome ERZ778017 (study PRJEB29350, sample SAMN05509838) | bioreactor metagenome | biome: bioreactor; material: wastewater | place: South Africa: University of Cape Town | collected 2014-03-17 ...
AGAGATTACGCAATTGTTTGCTCAACGACCGTGAAGACCCGCTCATTTCATTAATTTCGTTTTGGTGATGCCGTTAAAGATAAGACAGATAAGGGAATATTGGAACGGGTACACAAAATCCGGTAAAATTAACAGCAAATATGGATAGATATAATGTGTTTTCGATGGATTTACAACTAAAATTGGAGTGTTGTGGTGTAGGTTTAGGACTCTGGCTACTTGTTGGAAACAGTGGTTTGAATACAGACAGCAATTGAGCCTTGAATATGTGTTCCTGGTCTCGAAATGACGCCAGAAGTTGCTTCTGTGTGTTGTAGAAATCAATATATAGCACCTCTGACCCGCGATATGGCTGTGTGGTGCCGTTGTGTCGAGGGACGTCTTATCTATTTTGTAGTAAGAATTGGCACATTCCGGATTATTCTCTGTGCGCGGCGCTACGGTACTGCGCGATGGAGCGCGCAGTACGACGGTGAGGTTCACCACCACGCCGCCGGAGTGAGTGAAAAGACCGCCGGTTGGCAACAGAATTTCCAGTTCACCAAATGACGTTTCTTCCGTTCATCGAAGCCGTAGACGGGTTTCCCTACCACACCACCGCAGGTTTCAGCGAACTCGTTGCCCACGACGGGAAAACAGCAATTGGATATGTCAACGACAAGATCAAGGCCGACTTTGTAGCCAGCCAAAAGTTCCTAGTCAACGAATCCCAAATCATCATCAAGCCAGAATACGACACATTCGACAAACGGTGCGAACTATTTGCGCAATTGGCGAGCGAATGGCGCCAGCTTCCGCACTACGACGAACTTTTGAACAAAGGCTGGCGAGACGAATTGTACGTGGTGTACAATCCATCTCGGGTTCCGTACATGAACCTTGAACGAGCATTTTCTGTACTTATAGGAGTTGTTACTTACGGGGTCCACTTGAATGGCTACGTTCCTGCCACCAAAACGAAGTCCGGGGCGATGAAACTCTGGATTCCACGTAGATCACCCACAAAGCCAACCTACCCCGGAATGCTAGACAATACTGTAGCTGGTGGTCTAGGAGTTCCCTACGGGTTACACGAAACCGTGGTCAAAGAGTGTTTTGAAGAAGCTGGTTTACCGGAACAGTTTGTGTTGACCCATACGAGGTCGGCCGGGGTGGTTCTGTACTTGTACAGAACTGAAGACGACAGAGTCCAGCCGGAAGTCGAGTACATTTACGATATAGAATTCGACGACGAGACTACAATTGTTCCCAACCCGCAGGATGGTGAAGCAGAAGATTTCCAGTTGATGACAGTGGACGAGGTTGTGGCAGAAGTCAAGGCTGGGCACTTCAAGCCGAACTGTGCTTTGGTCATAGTAGACTTTTTGGTCAGACACGGGATTATCACACCAGAGAACGAGCCAAATTACCACGATATCGTATTGCGGTGCCATCGTACGATGCCGTTCCCTGTCATGTAGAACCATGTATTTAGAACAAAGTAGACATGAATATGCTGTCGTGATACTGATACTAGGCAAGTACGGTTTGGGGCGGTGATGCCGCGACAATGGTAGTACACACCGCGAAAGTTCGTGCTGGCCTCCATTTTCTCTCCGAGCACACCGCGAACCCTCGTTGTGGTTGCGCTTCGCACTACAGATCTATGCATAAATTTGGGTTCTTTAGATATACTTTCCTAGAATAACAATATCTTCATCAGTTTGTTGTAAGTGGTTCTGTTTGTGGTATAAACGTCTTCTATTGTGACGTATATTGGTGTAGGTGAACAGAAATTGTGTCAATTCAGAGCGTGTTCCAGTTTTACGTCTTATCTCACTCCAGAGTCTACCGAATTACCTCAGAAGAAGTAGACTTTATCACAGATTGAATTAGCACAGGGCACTTAAACCGTGATTTATCAAATCAATTTGATTTTGTGGTTATAAGGATATAACTTTCACGTACTCAAATTGTAAATTTGCCCACTATTTGTCTTATTTAGTCTCAGTTATGGAGCAAATTAGCGATAGTCAGCTCACTGACGACAGCATTGGCAGGCTAGTGTTTGAAACTCAGCGAAAACAACGTAATGTCCTGTTTGACTCCAGATCGAGACTCAGACTTGGCCAGTTCCAGCTCAAGGTTGACGACTTGCGTGATTATTTCAATGAGATCAGCTCAGAATTACTCAATTTCCCCATAACAAACCACAAGATTTTATGGTTAGTTGAGCTAGCAAGTGTCCTTCCTGTTCTAAAGAGGAATTTACAGTACTTTTCTGATAATTATTCGCTGGGAATCCCGTTTGATAGTACTGAATCCATAGCACAGGCACTGAACAGTCTAGCACAGCTTAATCATCTTTTAAACGAAAAGCTCATTATGCTTTTGAAATACTACGACCAGTTCACTCTTGACTCTGCTGTAATTCAATTCGCAAATGTTGTAACAGAGAGTTTATGTCTTCTTACGATGGACAAATGCGAATGCGATGATGACAACTCGTTACAACTTTTGGAAGCCCTACAATCATCGTTGTTGTCACATTATCGGTGTCTTCCATTTGAGGTTTTAGTTGGCTTTATCAAAACGTGCTACTTGGTGGGACAGTCTAGTTTGATCTTACCTTTTCTTGCTGATGTGTTAACTCCAAAGTTGGGAATAGAAATGGTTGAATCCAATTCAACAAAACTAATTGAGTTGATAAATTATCACAAATACATGGCATATAATTTAGTGGCATTATCGCTCGGTTCTGGGATATTTACTCAAACACAGTGCAGAGAGTTCAATGACAAGTCGGAAATTCATTTTCGAATACTCTTGAACTTTCCTAATCTTGCCCCACATATCTATATAAACCTTCAGTTTGGTAAACCTAATGATGTTCAAGATTACTCTCTGAAGAAAGACGACAACTTTTTAGTTAGTTTGCAAGAACGTCAGGAAATTTCGTGGTTGTATGTAATCAACTCGTTGTTGAGATTGTCTACAATCCAGCAATTATCCGATCCAAATGTTTACTTTAAACAAGAACTTGATTTTTTGAACGAATCATTACCTGATAGTTTATCGAAATATATTGGAATTTCGGCATCAAGTCATGGAAGTGCACAATCAAGTGTTCTTTCTATCGTGGATTTAGCAAACAAAGCAGCAACAAAGAAGTCAAATTATTCGACTGGAAATAAACTTCTAGTACGATCCTTGAGTGCCATTTTCTGCCATGGAAGTTACAAGGAGAAGTCAAACTTGATTGTTAATTTTGTAAAGTATTTCAGTCCCAGAAGCAACATACCAATTCAGGAAATCAATGGGAGATTTAGCGGTCTAACAAACGACCACATGGGATTAACTCAACTATTTGGGGAAGATGCAAGTGGGAAATTCCTTTACGTGAAAGCACTCAATCGGATTTGTAAAATCTTAACGGCATTGACAATAAAGTTTCTTGTAGAACATGGTGGTTTGAATGAAATACCATTGTCAATTCTAACAAAGTTGACCAACTACCAGAAACCAATCGAGGAATGTCTTGAGATCATCAAGTCTATCAGGTACCAAGTTGTCCACGACATTGTTCATTTTGAAGTTATAGATGCATCCAAAATTGATACGGAACAGATGGTCAATATGCAACTTTCGATTCACGAGAACACATCCCAGTTAAATGCAATTGTTGATATATTGAAGTAGTTATAAGAAGCGACTTGCTTGTCCATGGTTGATCCACATAAGTAGGTAGTTGTATAGTTTATAGGTGTAGTCACCTAAATCTACAACTTTTTCAAGTAAATTATATATCTTGTCTTTTATGTCCAAAGCATGTTATTAATCCCAGGACCAGAGATGAAAAGAAAGAATAGTATCATACCAACTATGAAGTACTTGATACGCAACAACTCCACTATTATGAACTACACCCACAACAAAGAAGGTGGAACCGATTGGGAACCATTTCGAATTACATAGACAAAAGTTTATGTTTATTTGGAGATTTTCCATGATAACAGCCAAGCTACATCGTAACAATGTGTTTGGCATTAAGTACCCACACACAATGAATAATCTAAGGTTCTCTCGTTTCCCTTGTTTCTCGAAAGAGTATTGCCAGGTTTGTCTCCTAAAATTGTTAGTGGTAGGTGGTTTTTGGTCCGGTCAGGTATTCCGTCAGACATATTACCTACAAATATAGCATCGAAATTGATGGTGGGTTATTGCATCAAATTCACCTTCTCTTCTTGTGATTAGCGTGGATCTTGGGGTAAGTTTATTTTTACATGTCATACCGAATAGGTGGTAATTTTGTGGTCCTTAAGGGGTGATTGGAACTAGAAAATTACCGATTGCACTAGCATTCCGGACCTCGTTACTGTACTTGAATTTATCAGAACTTCAAGTATCGACCTTAATAGTAATTTGAATCACATAGTTATCAACACAACTGCTTTATATAGAAAATAGAAATTCATTGAGAGTAGTATTTTGACCGTCTTTATAAACTCCAGCGGAAGTGTTGGGGTGCTTGCAGCTGTTCCAGACACCCATTGCGATGCATAGAAATCAGTTAAAGTTCCTATATGTCTCTCTAATAGGGCTGTGAATTTCTGATGTACTAATTCATTATCAATCTCATTATCACAATCCTTAACCAAATGGATATTGTGATTATCGCAGCCATGATATTGTAATTTGGTAATATTAAAGCCTTATACTTTCTAATTCTATGTCGGGTAAAAGAAACACTAATGCTCCAATAGAATTCCCAATATTGTAGTCTTCCCGTACTATATTATGGACCATGCATCTCACAACATTAACCTCGATACCACTGCTGACTTGCAAGCTATGTGAACCCGAGCTTCAGTGCAGCGGCCAATAAATTGACATGAGAGTTAGATACATGTACCTGGCTGTTCCAAGACATATAAAGTACCTTATCGTGAATCCTATTGTGTAAAACAGAATCTGGTTCCCATTCTAGAAAATCCGATTTATGTTTTTCACTTTTGCTGACTCATAAAGCATAGTTGTTCCATATCAATGTACAGAAAAGTGCCATACATTGAAACTGAACTCCAGTCGCTATCATGCTTATCTCTTCTCTATTAACTTTCGACTTTGTATTAATCCAACCACACACGTACTTCTTATTCTACTTCTACTGATTCCACCTCCGAGTTATTCATTTTATCTAGCTTGTTATAATACTGGATGTTATCTATGACTCTTGACCACATACACTTGTCTTACTACATAAGTACCAAGCGGAATATTTTCAGATTCAGCAAATCATTATTTATGTGACGAACTCAATTTGAGTTTTAGTTCCAAGTGTTTATTGACTCGTCGTAAATCCGCTAGCCTCAAACAGTAAACCTTTTGAACTAAGTAGAGGTTATTCGTTTGACTTTTGTGCCATTTGGTAAAATGGTTTATATGATGAAAACCCGGTTGAACGCATATCTTATCCGTAGTTGTGGATGGTGCACACGAATGCCTTACAGATCCCTTTCTTCCATATTTCTTTAACTGCAATATGTATTACGCTTAACCTCTTTTACACTAATATAATGTAGAACAAAAATAAAATAAGATAAATTCAAATAAAATAAAATAAATCAAAAGAAAATAAAAAACACACTATTGTTCGTTATTTTTATTTTTTCTTGTTGCATATTTTTAACTGCTGAAATTCAATTCCATACCCTTCTTTTGTTTTAAGCTTTCGCCAGTTTCACCGATTGTTTGTCGAACAATCAGCAGATTTTCTGGCTGCATTGTGTGTTAATTTTGCTGGAAATTCTTTTAAGCTTTATTTTTTTTTTTTACCTCGAATGCATTTACTGCTTTATCTACTTAAAGTATATATTTATAACTCATTTAGTTTGGAAGGAAAAATAAATTAAAAAAAACCACCATTCGTTTGATTTATATTCTTAATTTTTTTTAAAATCAACTCAATAACGTCTGTAAGTCGTAACGTGTCGCACCAAATTGGAAACGGTTTCGTAAAGCAAACCCACTAATTCGTCGGATTTGTAGTCGGAATATTCTATAACCACAATGGAGGTATTGGTTCATTTTTTAAACGATGTTTGTAAGATTGTTTAATTTGGTGGTCATAATATTCCAAATCCAGTTGGTCCCATATTTTTTCTGTTGTTTTGCAATTCCCAATTAAATGGAAAGCAAAATCCACCTTGTAAATTTCTTTTACCAATGCATGTATTGCTTAATTTGCCTAAAGTTTAAAACTTGATATAAGCCAATTTAGTTTAGAATGAGAACAAATCAAATCACTAGCAATTGTTTGACCTATAGCTTTTATTAACTTACTAAATTCCGTTTGTTTTAGGGCGCCTTTATTTTTTTTAACTAAACTGCATTTGTTGCTCTATCTACTTATAGTATATAACTATCTATATACTCATTTAGTTTGGAAGGGAAAATAAATTAAAAGCTCACCATATTTTTTTATATTCTTAATTTCTATTTTGATTTTTTTTAAAGATCAACTCAAATACCTCCGTGAGTTGTAAAATAGCGAACCCAATTCGACACCGTTTGGTCTAGTTTTAGGCGGTATATTCTGTAACAACATTGGAAGTATTGGTTCATTTTTAAATGACGTATATCGATTTGTTTAGGTTGATTGTCATGACACTCCAAATCAAGTTGGTCCCATATTTTTTCTGTAGTTTTGCAGTCCCCAAGTAAGTGATATGTAAAATCTACTTTGTATATTTCTTGGCGACAAGAGACAACGAGCTCAGTCAAGTGTTCTGTCAGAAACACTTTCAATCGAGGCTGGTTGTACACTCAAATTTTGGGGGACCTTTTTTTTTTTCAACTAAAATGCATTTATTACCCATTACCAATTTATTTCGTCGAATGGCCGTTCGTAAACGGTATATTATACGGCAATAACAAATTATCACTGGTCATTTTTAACCTTTCATATTTTCCTCAATTCGATTTCATATCACTCCAAATCAATTTGTTCCCTACTTTTCAGTATTTTGGGAGCTTTCAATTAAGGATGTTAAACTGGCTTTAACATGTGTATTGGCATCAAAAAAACCTGATGGTTTTCACAATGTGTGCTTTTAATGCTAAGCCCAGTATTATTGTCGTTTATTCACACTAATGGGAAAGGTGATAGAGATTAATTGTTTTTGTTGCATTTAACATTTTTAAAAAAGAAAAACAATTTGCGCAAAATTGGACAAAATAGGGCAAGGTTGGAAAATGTTGTCTTTTGTCATTCAGTATGACAATTTGTAAAACTCCTTGTTATAACACAAATTGGCTTCACTAGCTCAGTTGGCAGAGCGTCAGTCTCATAGGAAATTTTCTGTGTTATCTGAAGGTCGACAGTTCGAACCTGCCGTGGAGCAATTATTTTTTGAATTTTTGTAGTATATGAATCTTGATTATTCAGTTTGTTGTGCTTTGGATTGAATCACTCTTTACTTACACTCTATGCTTTCATTTGGATCCTCCTTTGATGGAGTGCTTATATTAAAAAGTATTTTTGTATTAATTTCTATGTGTGTAGATGCTAATTCATCAAATATGTGTTGATGCTTTGTAAGGTGTTTCTACTTGGATTAACCTTTTGGACATTACAAAGGAGGTTCAACTGCATTTTGACCAAATCTTTATTAACCCTTTGCTCTTGGGATAATAGTTTCCAGTTCAAATCATAGTATTTGCATAGTAAAAGCACCACAAACCCAGGCCCTATATCTTTTCCAGTATCACATAAAACCATGGTTGTCTTTTGCTGCAGTAGCTGGGGAACAAGCTTGGGAAGAATTTCTCTAAGTTGCTTTGATCCTTTCTTTGAGGACTCTATTTTGTATTGGAGGATACCTATTTTTGTTGATTCGGGAATTTGGCTGATTTCATGGGTGCTTAAAACAATTAGTTGTTCGACTTGGGGGTATGCAGCCAAAAAGTCGCTATAAGATATATCGTCTCGTAATACTCCGAGAATGATATTTGTATCATTTGTGTCGTTTTTCACGCAACCAACTTCTAAATTGACTCCTTTATCTGAATACGAATAAATATTGGAGTAGCAATTATTGATCTTCTCCGTCAAATCCTCATCGTTGAGCCAGTCATAGATGTATCCGGTATCTCCATCAATGATTTGTGAATTGTACAAGCTTTCCCAGAACAATTTACCATTTAAGTTGCCCTGACAAATCTCTTTAGTAGCCCAGAGCTCATGGTCGTCAGCAGATCCTTGAATATAGTACCAAGTCGTTAGTTTCTGCTCGTCATCAACCACATGGCGCAAAGTGATCCGTGGTTCATTCATTCTTTTCGACGCTGTTACACAATACAACCTAAAACAGTCCCGCTCTAGCTCCTCTTTACTTACTTTACCAGGATAGTGCCAGTTAGGAACTAGGGGTTTTTTTGCACCCAAATCACGGATTAGACGATCCTTATTAAAGAGACCCAATCGTGTGACCTCCTTCGCAAATCCAGGAATCCTCTTTACCATTTCGTTGTGTTCATTTACCGAGATTATTTCGGTTGGAGTCCGCAACCAGTTGCGGCACTTTAAGTCGTCCCACACCGGGTCAGTCTCGTCGTCTTCGTAGAGAATGTAGTTCAAAACGGCGCACCACATCGGAATCGTCTTCAGCAACGCATCAGGCATAAGTTTCCCCTTTCTAGTAGAGTCTACAATGACAATTCCTTTGTTCTTGCCCAAAATCGGTAACAAATGGAGGTTCAATCTACGCATAGAAAACAACCACTGGTTCGTGTGGCCGTCAGTCGACTTGAAGTAGCACGTATCTGTCTGTTTCGCAGCAGGAACGTACCACAACCCGCACCGTTCGTTAGGTATCACTGGGTACTTGAGCTGGGAACTAACTTGATCCACATAAAAACTGTCAAAAATGATAGATTGAAGCCGGTTTTTTAACGAGAGACCATCTTTCCTAAGCTCTCTTGTTACGGAATTGATGTTCAAATGGCCAATATCTGGTTCCATTAGTGTTTTCTGGTGGTCTACGTTTTAAAGCTCATTTGATCTCATCTCATCTCAATGCGCACTTTCCTATATAATTACCATTTAATATATATAGAGAGTGAAGGCACGAAAACTACTACAAATAAATAGGTAAAATCGTACTTCTGGCGCCATAATCGACGTCGTGCTACAACTGTGATCCATTATTGAGACTCCCATCGTAAAAGATTAATTAATTATGCTATTTGCGGCCATTACCGTACTCAAGTATGCTGTGGTGTTCGTAGAAATCGTTCATCGTCTGTTTTTTCTTGCCCGTTTAGCAGCAGCCAACCGCTGCTCCTCAAGAGCTTCTCGTTTATCCTCAAGCTCTGCGGTTCTTCTCGATCTGAACTCTTCGTCGAGGATTTCTGCTCCCGTGGCTTCCATGTCGTCAGAGTCGTAGTCGTCGTATCTGTCGTAGTAGGACCTCTTTCTTCCCTTGTTAAACATGGCCCAGATCTCGTCCCGGTCGTAATCGGCTTCCTCGTACTGATTTTGCTCTTCTTCGTCCGAAACGACAAATCCGTCCAATTCTTCGTCGTCGCCGTACTCGTCGTTGTCGTACTGGTACCGCGAGGATGACTGCTTCGTAGGCCCGCTTTTTGACTTGAGCTTCTGCTCAAGCACACTAGACGGTTTTCGTATAGGAATTGGCGCTCTGGCTTTAGACTGTGGTGTGGTTCTATTTGCGGGCTCCGAGGAGGCCTTTAATGGCGCCATTTTGCCGGGTTTTTTCAAAATAGTCGGTTTGACAGCTGGCTTTGGTTTCGATGATACCTCGGGAGATGCTGTTTTCGGACGGATATTGATGGAAAGTTGCGATTGATCAATCTTGGATGCCCTCTTCATAAGCTCAGTGAACTTCAATTTCTTCGCTGGCACCGACGCCGCCCGTGGTGCCGACCCTGCTGGATGTGCTGGCCCTGCTGGATGTGCTGACCCTGCTGGTTTGTGTGGTTGTCTTGGTGTGGGCTGAGCACCCGGTTTGGTGCCGTGGGTCCTGGGCTTACTGGGGGCCCTGGCCGTACTCAGTTTGGCCGTCTGGCGCTTCAACGGTGGCAATCCCTTCTTCTCGCGGGCCTGCTGGAGCTTGAGTTCGTTTTCCAACCGCCGTTTCTCCTTCAACTGGGCCACTACGGGATCGACCTGTCTTGACTTTGGTGGAGATGGCCTGGAAGAGGAGGGTTTTTGTGGGTGTTCCTTGGGATTTTCGTCGCCAGACTTCACAGGCAACTTGCCCTTGTTCTGGACTCTCTGGAGAATCGATGCCAACGACATTGTGGTGGCGTATTTGCACGCTGGTTACTACGGTGGGTTCTTGACCAGAATAAGGATTTTGAGAATATTTGCCCAATCTACACTACCACGAGGTCTGAATAAATATACTATTGAGATCGCTATAAACTAATAACTATATAGACAACGTACGAGTTTCACTAGCGTGTTATCATCTGCGGGGGTTTCTGATTGTAACGGGGCAATTTTGGCGGAAAACCGCCAAAAATTGGCAGATTTAGCGGTCTTGGACCTAATCTTTTGGCCCAATCATGTTTTCTGGTCTGACCCATTGGTCGAATTCGGCATCAGTCAACATGCCTAATTCCATGGCAGACTCCTTCAAGGTGATACCCTTCTTGTGGGCGTTTTTGGCGGTCTTGGAGGCATTGTCGTACCCGATCTTTGGGTTCAAAGCAGTAACCAACATCAACGATTCGTGCAAGAGCTTACCGATCTTTTCTTCGTTGGCAACAATGCCGTCAACACAGTGTTCTCTGAAGGAAGCACACCCGTCAGCAATCAATCTCACCGAGCTCAACAAGTTGGCGATCATGACTGGCTTGAAAACGTTCAATTCGAATTGACCAGAGGCCCCGGCAAAAGTGATGGCCGAGTGGTTACCAAACACTTGGGTAGCAACCATGGTCAAAGCTTCGTTTTGCGTAGGGTTGACCTTACCAGGCATGATGGAGGAACCAGGCTCGTTTTCTGGCAACGACAATTCTCCGTAACCACATCTTGGACCAGATCCCAAGTATCTGATATCGTTGGCGATCTTGTACAACGACACGGCCACAGTGTTCAAGGCACCAGAGGCTTCAACGATGGCGTCGTGGGCTGCTAAAGCTTCAAACTTGTTTGGGGCGGTTTTGAATGGGAAACCGGTCAATTTGCTGACTTCTTCAGCAACCTTGGAGTCCCAGCCCTTTCTGGTGTTCAATCCAGTACCAACGGCAGTACCACCTTGGGCCAAGTACAACAAGTTTGGCAAGGTTTTTTCGACTCTTTCAATCCCGTTGGTCAATTGTTGCACGTACCCAGAGAATTCTTGTCCCAACGTCAATGGAGTGGCATCTTGCAAGTGGGTTCTACCAATCTTGATGATGTCGGCGAATTCCTTGGACTTTTTGTCCAAAGAGTCTCTCAATTTGGTCATTTCTGGCAACAAGTGGGTCTTGATTTCAGTGACAGCAGCAATGTGCATCACGGTAGGGAAGGTGTCGTTGGAGGATTGCGACATGTTACAGTGGTCGTTTGGATGGACTGGTTTCTTGGACCCCATTTCTCCTCCCAAAAGCTCGATGGCTCTGTTGGAAATGACTTCGTTGGCGTTCATGTTGGACTGAGTACCAGACCCAGTTTGGAAAACAACCAAGGGGAAGTGGTCGTCCAACTTACCTTCCGACACTTCGGTAGCAGCTTGCTTGATGGCCCCGGCAATCTTTGGGTCCAAAGCACCCAATTGCTCATTGACGGTGGCAGCAGCCTTTTTCAACACACCAAAGGCTCTAACGACGGGAATTGGCATGCGGGCGGCTTCACCACCAATCTTGAAGTTGTGTTTGGATCTGGCAGTTTGGGCACCGTAGTACTTGGAGGCATCGACTTCGATTTCACCAAAGGCATCGGATTCGATTCTGGTGGCAGAACTCAAAGGAGACGAGGTGCTCAACCGTCTGAGTTGGGCACGGGCAGTGGAGGCAGCTTGGGTAGCGAATTTGGACATGGTTGACTGAGCAAGAAATTTTTCACGGTTGAAAAGTTCAGGGCTTTATAATTTTTCACTCCTCGGGATTTTTCGGCGATCGGTTCCGAGAATGTCCCGGAATTGGTGTGATTGGTTCGTTACTACACAACGGTGGGGGCTATTTACAGAGGGTTTTGGTGGTGGGTGGTTGACGTTGGGGGGTGTTGGGGGATGGTGTGGGTGTTTTAGGGCTGGTGGTGGCAGTGGAATTGTGTTGGCAAATTTTGGTGCGATTTGGACCAGGTTTGGTGGTTTGTATTGTGCAACGCTGGAACGGACGCTGTACGCAAGAAGAGGGCGTGGGTGCCGCAGCGGCACTGCGTGGGCTCCGTCTGGGGAAATCGCGTGTCTGCGAACTGTAGAGACAGGGTTTTGGTGTAGTTGGTCAATACGGTTTTGGTGTAGTTGATCAATACGGTTGTGGGTGGTTGGTGCTTTGGACACAGGCCGTAACTGCAGTGGGAATCTCGGTAATCGTGTCTGGAGACGGTCTGTGCAGTGTAGAATGAGAACGATAACGGAAGTAGTCCCGCAAATAGTCGTGAGCCCAGTGTCCCGGAAACTCGTGGACTGTAGGCAGTTCGAGCCGGTTCCATTTTGAATGTATACTCAGGAAACGGTAGCAGTAGGGTAGTCCTTTGAGGATTTTGACTCTCCGTTCGTCAGATTTGACAGATCCTGGTGGCATGCATTCAGATTCTTCGGTTGTACGACAATGTAAGCACCTCTCCATATTCGGCCAACTTTGATTTGTAGTCCGGTAAACTTGCTAAACACACTTCACGTTCCTATTTCTTTAGCCTGTCATACCATGGTTTCCATTGTCTCGCCCACGGCTCTCTTTTATATCCTGTCGATTATGGCACAGTTCGTCTCATCCTTGTACCACCAGTTACACCCTACACATCCCAATAGCGCCAGAACGCTTCTTCTTGGTCGGGACCCGTGTATTTTCAGCAACTTGCTCCGCAGTGGGCCATGGCCAGTGGTGACTATCGCTCGGAGCTTGATTATGAGAACCAACTTTCTTACTGTCTTGTCTAACTTTCTCGTAATGGCTAATGTATCGTGCACTATGTTCAGGCGGTAATGCTTGTAGTAACATTAGTAGCGTTTTATGATTAGGAGTAAACTTGATCTTTTCCCACCACTGAATAAGTAAAGCCAACTCTTCGATGTAATCAAACTTCGATAATAATCGAATATACTGCTGCCATAATCTAGTATCGGGATTGATTCTCGAGTCGTCCTTTTCTTCCATCTTTACGTTCATTTTGAATGTATGAACTGCTACTTGTGGAGCATACAAATCTCCCCATAAAATGCAGTTTCCTGAACCGTCGTTTTTCGTCGATGCTTTCATAAGGGCATAAATACAACCACTATCAGGCGGAAGGCCCTTCAATTCCTCCTTGTACAAATTGTACACATTCTCCGGATTACATATTGCTTCACCTTGCAACATTATTCCTATGTTTCTTGGTGATTTCTTCACTTTTGTATAGTACAAATGTCGAGCATAGTCAATTGTCGATGGAAACCCTTTGAATCCGTTGCTTGTTTGCTCGAATACTTGATCCCAGGGATACTTCGATTGTGTCAAAGTCGAAGAATGGTTCTTGTAAAGCATGCTGATATACTTGGGGATTAAGATATTGGAGTATCTGTCGACCAAATCCTTGTCCAACTTCTTGAGGAACCTGTCAAAGCTGTTCAACCCTTTTATCGGATGAATTAGCATGGCAATTATATCTTTGGTTATGATCAAATCGTCTTTGTGCTTCATCATCTCGTTAACAATCTTGATAGATCTAGCTTCGTTGACTAAATGGAAGTCGCCTAGTTTCCTTATAAATACAAGCCAAAGCATTGATACATGAGAATAGTTCACCGCGGCACTGTTGAAAGTGCTCATTAGGGCTTCTGGTGTCGATGAAAGAAACGTCTTCACCACGTTGTATGCTGCAAGGTCTTTCTTTGACGGTTTCGAAAATCTTGTTTCTGCGATTTTAAAAATCTGAATTGCCTTTTCATGGGATATTGAATCTATTGCCATGGCGATGGCCATGTAACTTTTCAATGTCAATTGCTGATACGGCTTTTTGTCTTCAAGCCCATCAGATGCAAAGTACTTCATGAGTGTCTCTTGTGCTTTAATTATATGGTTTATCGACTGTGCTGGAGGTCCTCTCACAGAGTTATATGCTAGGTCCCAGATTATTTCATTGAGATAATCCGGAGTTATGATGGAATTCTGACATCCTGATCGGCTGTCTGTGAAGAAATTTAATGACTGAGTGATCAACAGCACCAAGCTACTTGGCAGTTGATGAATGCTGTAAAATATGAGATTGTTGAAACATGCCTTTATAAGTGAGTATTTTTCAATATATGCAATAGTAATTGGTTTGATGAATTGCAACCACATGTCCAATTGCAATTGGAACTCCTGTTTCGAAATGGGCGTCCGCAATAAAACGTCAACAAGAACAGACTCCGGAATGTTGGTCAAGTTCCGCAAATGACCACAGGCATCGTTCACGTTGTCTGATACCACAGACTTGATCCATTTTGTAAAGTCATCCATAGTATACTGGGACTTTTTCGCTATCGCTAGAAACAGTGACACGCAGCTTTCGATGATTTCGTCTTCAACGTAGGGAATATCGAACTCCTCGAACAAGTTTTGGCAAATTGACGATACTTGGAGGTTATTGTAGGGCGACTTTAAGTACGACAATGACGATAAAAACTGCTTTTGATTCGCTCTCTGGCGAGAAATGTACTCTTCTGATAATCCGTTGCTATTTACAAGGTAGTTGAACGAAAGGATAGTATGGAAAAGTATAGGTTCTATGAGTTTCAAATTGTGGTTTTTCGTGGGGACATTCCACACAATAGGTGGTGCCTCGTTGCGGCTTTCTTGCTGTAATTGCACAGGTAGGTCCTGGAGTGTCATCTGAAGCCGTATCGTCGACTTTCCGTACCGGGTCATCTCTCTGTCGATGGAGTTGTATCTTAGTCTCTGTATTCTGTCCAGCGATGGGGAAGTAAAACCATGGGGAAATGCACTGGAAACACGCCTGCAACGCTGTAATTGCGGCACCGTAACTCTTAGTCGTCGTACAGCACATATATGCGACCACATCTCTATAAAACCCCCAGAAATACCGTGTTTGGCAGAAGACCAAGAAGTATGAATTTTCTGAATAATTTGGTTTTTCTACTATCTCGCAAGAATACGATTTTACTTCTGCTGCCAATGGCAATAAACCGGGCTAAACTACATGAGTCGGTACCCAAACAGTGACTACCAGCGACTAGTGGCCCAGCATATGTCTGCTGTAGGGCGAAATAGGGACGAACCCGCACGGAGACGGCGTAAACCACGATGTGAACGCGATGATCACGAAGCTGATAACTTTACACCTGAACCACAGGACGTTATTTCTGTGAAGAGCGAGTCTGATTCGAGTGATGACGATGACTTTGAGGACGTCGATTTGAATTTGCCACGGGAAACGCACCAGCTGCCTCCAATTGACGATAAACCACTCGTTATCTCGCTTGCTCCAGCACCACAACCAATAAAGAAGAGGAAACTCAACCATATCTCGAAGGAGCAGCGTGTTTTGAGGAAACAGATGCATCAGATATACATTGTAATGATGGTAGTACACGGTGGGATTCGAAATCGGTGGTGTAATGACTACGATCTCATGACAAGTTTGAAGAAACGGGTGCCCAGCTCGATTTCTCAGCTTCTAATTACTCGAGACAAGACGGTATTGGACGTGGTGAAGTCGCGACGGTTGCTCGATGGGCTAAAGCAGCTCATGACGTTGTTTAATAAAAATTTACACTTGTCTTCCAAAGGACTAATACTTAAAAACTGGCACGAGTTGGGCCAAATCAGGTCCAACTGCGATAAGAACGTAACATTCGAGAAGTTCAAGGAGTTAGTGTTGAACCACCGTGGGTCCAGAGATATTGCGGCCCAGGGATTTGTGAGTTTATTGAGGTCCTTTGGCTTGAATGCGAGATTAGTGTTTTCATTGCAGCCTCCAGACTTCACGTCCACCGTAGACACATCACCACCCGTAGAAACAGATGACCATGTGGCAAAGAAAACCACTATTTCACGGTTAAATGACTCCAAAAATAGCCTACTAGCATCTGTTCGTTCTCAGTCACAAACCACAAGTGAAAAGTCTGAAAAGAAACCAAAGCTCCAGGACTCCGAAATACCTATATTTTGGGTCGAAGTGTGGGACAGTTATACCAGCAAGTGGGTTAGCGTGGACCCAATTTGTATGAAAATTATCGAAATTCCTCCAAAAAGACGAAAATGTAGCTTCGAGCCACCAAGTACAGATCCACGCAATCAGTTGGTATACGCCATTGCGTACGACCGACTAGGTGGAGTAAAGGATGTTACGAGAAGATACACACATTACTACAACGCTAAAACCATACGAAAAAGGATTGATAATAGGTCTGACGAAGACGAGTTTTGGTACCAGAGTGTCATAAGAGCTGCGAATTCCAACTTGAAAGTCAAGGGGACACGAGTAGATGCTATAGAAATGAAAGAATTTCATGATAGAGATTTAGCGGAGGGAATGCCAGACAATATGTCCGAGTTCAAAAACCACCCACTTTATGCCCTTGAATCTCAATTAAAGCAAAACGAAGTCATATATCCCAAAGATAACACATCAAAATGCGGGACATTCAGAGCTAGGGGAAGGAAAAACTCAGAAACGGTTTTTACGGTTTACAAACGATCACATGTATATAGTTTAAAGTCGGCAAAAGCATGGTACATGAGAGGAAGGGTGTTGAAAGTTGGAGTACAACCATTGAAGTTAAAGAAGAAAACTGGAGTTGGGGTAGAAAATGACGAAGATGAGGAGGAAGACACCAGGCTTTATGGTGAGTTCCAGACTCAGATGTATATTCCACCTCGTATTGTTGATGGGAAAGTCCCAAAAAATGCATTTGGAAATGTGGATTGCTTTACTCCCAACATGATTCCGGAAAATGGGTACTTGGTCAGTGTTGAAAAATACCCCATTAAGCTATCTGAAATGGCAGCAAACATAATTGGCATTGATTATGCAAAAGCTATCGTGGCATTTGATTTTACTAATCGGCGAAGTAGTCGGATGCCCACAGCAAAAGAAGGTGGAATATTGATTGACAAACAATACAAGGAGGCGATTTTATTGGTCGTTGATCAACTAATTGAAGAACAAGAACAAGCCTCGAGGAAGGCTCAAGAGCTCCGAGCACTCAAGTTCTGGAAGCACTTTCTTACCAAGTTACGAATTAACGACCGTTTAAATAAGCAGCACGGGCGGTTAGAAGACGACAGTGAAGCAGAAGATGAACAAAGTGAGGCTTACAGTGTTCACAGCGATACATCTGGTTCAGATGTTGAAGGAGGATTCATTGATGCTGAGTTTAAAGGAGCGAAGAGTATGATTGGGACAGATGACGAGCGTAGAACTGGAACAAAGAGTAGTGCTAGTGTTGAAAGTAGTTCCGATGATGTTGAGTACATGGGAGAAAGCCAATCAGGTGGCTTCATGTTAGACGCTAGCAACAATAGTGGGTTTATCGTAGATGACTACCATATGGACAATGCTGATGATAGTAAACGTAATCCGAATGTTCACGATAATAACTCAGATGATGATGCCGGTGGTTTTATTTTGGAAGATTCAGATGAACGTACCTTCACCGCTAAAGATGACGAAGATGATGCTAGTGTAGGAGGAGGATTTCTACCTGAGTCTACAAATGCAGAGCAGTACAGTATCGCTACTCCGATACACAACACTAACGAGGCAAGAAGCGGTCAAGAAGAGAGCGATGAGATGCCAGATGAGTTCTTTAGATACGATGAATCTGGAGAGTTGGTTTACGATCCAGGAAATAAAGATTTTGCAGCCAGTACGGATGCTGCGGAGAAAGTGGCTGAAGCGCACGAAGAAACGGCTGCGCGTAGGATAAGGCAGGTGAAGGATGCGAACGACGACCTGGCGAACACGAAGGAAGCAGAGAACGAAAACGATAACGAAAGGGACAACAAAAACGACCAAGAAAACAACAACGAGAATGATAATAATTACGAGCACGAGGGGCACGATGTGGAGAGTATCCAAGTGCTTACAAGCAAAGAACGTGACAATGATGGTGCACTGAGTGTACATAATCGAAGTTCCGTGTCGAGCAACGGAGCCACGCCGTCATACTCCTCGGAGTCCATAGAAGACGAATTTGGCTTTGAATACGATTCTGATTAGCTCATCTACTAACAAACATCACCACAGCAACACAGCATCCTGATAACCTGATAATAGTCTGGGCAATGTGTCATACGCACGTCCAGAAAATGATTAATAATGCAACGGTGGAACAAGTTTGAGCATTGTGCATGCATGGTTGTTTCCGTTGAGGAGCCGTTGGAATGGATGGAGGTTGAGGATACTGAAAGTGTGGTTAAAGACGAGTGACCACCGAGGTACAATACTGGAAAGTTTTGTACGATGGACCGAAAGCGCAAAAATTTTTCACTTTTGCGCTTACGTCTAAACTGGGTAATGACTCGTTAGTGATGGCTAGTTTTTGCTAAAACTTCACCGTTTTTAACTGACATTCCGGAAAAAACACTGTTGTGACCGTTTTATCCATAGCTTGTTCTTTCGATGGTAAATGCGGCTGCGGAAAATGCTCTTGCTACACTAGGAACGGTGTTCTGGTGCATCCAGCTAGTGCCCCAGATTATTCGGAATTACCGAGTGAAAGATTGCGAGGGACTCCCGCCATCAATGATGTTTTTGTGGGCCGCTAGCGGTATTCCGTTTAGTATATACTTTGTTGCATCAGATGGGTCGATTCCGCTTCGAATCCAGCCGCAGTTGTTCACATTCTTCTGCGCTATCAGCTGGATCCAGACTTTATACTATCCACCTGTATCTTATCCTACGAAGAAGGTGATCTTGGCATTGGCCTTGTTTGTTATTCCGTCTGTGGGCCTAGAAGTCGGGTTTATTTTGTGGCTTCGGCCACTCTACCGTCGGGGCATCGAATGGCCACTTCTCATTATCGGGATTATTGCCTCGGTGTTGTTGGCAATTGGACTAATTCCCCCCTACTTTGAGTTGGCAAAAAGACGGGGCCGAGTAGTAGGTATCAATTTTGTGTTCTTGTTCATGGACTCAATGGGAGCATTGCTTTCAATGTGCTCGATTTTTGTGGGAAACATGGATGTTATGAGTATGGTACTATATGCCATTGTTCTCGCCCTCGAAATCGGGATTTTCAGCTGCCACATGTTCTGGTATCTAGTGCTAGGTGGACGTAAAGTCATACGAGAAGAGAAGCTAGCGAAAATAGAATCAAACGAAAAATCAGAAGGTATTACCGAAACAACTGCAGCTTTAGAAAATCTGTCGTTTTAGCGGACCTATTCTACATTGCGTCGTCCCGAAAAATATCCAATTGCATCATTCCCGTTTTATTTATATTCCTTCAGTTCACACTGTCATTTTCAAGTTGGTTGAGTACAATTTGTAGTGACTTTTTTGTAAACTTGGACGGCTTGCCGTTGACAAACGACTCCATGGCGGCTCTCTGTCCACCAACACCCCACGCCAGCCATGTAGTCGTCCTAATACACGTTCCAATCGTATAGTAGTAATCGTGGTACCCACATGGTAGCGCCCACATTTTTCATTTAGTATAACGAGACAACGTGAGGAAGTAGAAGAAGCTAAGTAACGGGACGCGATGTCGGCATTCTTTCCGTTGAATCTAACGGAGGATCCCTCTGTGTCGAAGAAAGATTTGAAGGAGCAATATTCGCGAGAACTACAAATTGAGCAGGCCATCACCAAATACCAGGAAGTGTTAAAGCTACAAAAGAATGGCGAATATATTGAAGCATATCGGTGTTACGAAGAGCTTTTCAAGCTCGAGATCATTTCGAATCACACATATGAGGAAGAAAACTTTATCAAGGGGCTACAAAATGGAGGTTTCAATACCATTGTGGATGAATTATCGTTCATTTCCCCAAATGTCAAATTGCTCAGGTACTTAATTTTCAGAAATAGAGGAATGCTCTATCTTGAGCTATTGAAACGTGGGTTGGTTGGCCAATTGTGCGGTGAGGAAGAAAACGTTACCCATATGGAGAAATTCACCGAGTTGTTTTACATTATGATTGATAATTTCTGTATCAGTTTGATCTACCAAGAGGGTGATGAAAAGTTACTAGATATACTCTACGAGTTGTTCATATATCTCAGAGCATTCCGTTTGGCCAAATTCACATTAGAGTATAGTTTAACAGGGAAATCGGAGTCTGATGACATCCTTGGGCTTATACCGGTGAATTCACAAATTCTGGTAAGATATCGATGGTTGCGGCATTTACTTCATGAAATCGATCTTTCTGGTTTGGAAAGTGAAAAAGCACAACAGGAAATCACAAGAATTGACACCAAATATGGGTATTTGCAACCGATTATGAAAGACCTACAAGCACAAATCGAAACTACCAAAGTGCTCAAAATCGTGGAAATCAATTTAACAAAGTCTATGGGGTGGTCTAATATCATTGAGGTGATAAATGGAAAAGTTAACGCAGTTCAGGATAAACAACGGGAGTATCCGAGGTCAAAGTCAAAGTATCTTGATCCATATATCTTGACTGATACTCCGTTAGAAAGGTTTAAATTTGAACTAGTGGAGGAAGTAGCCCATACTATGCCACAAGAGGAGCCAGTTGTGCAAGGAACCTTGACTGAAACCGAAGAGTCTAAACGAAATGATGATGCCATGGACGTAGATCCACCAGAACATAAGGAAAACGATGAAATAAATGAACCAAATGAGTCTACAGAGAACGCGGTTAATGCTCCAAATGAATCCGCTGAAGTTAAGGATGAAGGTTCTGAAGTAGTACAAGAGAAAAATAGTCTGCCAGCACCAGAGACTTCTCCTTCCACTGAAGACGCAAGCTCCAAACATGCAAATGATCCGCCAACAGAAGATATAAATGAAGAAGCTAAGGTAGATGAGAACAAAGTAGATGCACTGGTTGAAGCTCCAGTTTCGATCGCAAGCGTTGCGAAAGAAGAAGAAGCTTCTAGAAACAAAAGACAAAGAGCATCAAAAAGATTGGCGAAAGGCGATGCACTTGAGGCACAACCTGA
>ERZ778017.1632-NODE-1632-length-21199-cov-115.479001_pt1 | contig 21199 bp, 17 predicted proteins | sample MGYA00375747_ERZ778017 | MGnify/ENA primary metagenome ERZ778017 (study PRJEB29350, sample SAMN05509838) | bioreactor metagenome | biome: bioreactor; material: wastewater | place: South Africa: University of Cape Town | collected 2014-03-17 ...
TTCGATGCTCAGGCGGCTGGCCTGACCGACGTGGGCACGCAGTACCTGGTGCGCGTCGACGTGGGCGCCAACCCAGACCCGGCTGCCAGCTTGGCAGCCGACCTACGGGCACTCGATAAGCACGCCACCGGCGACCACCGCGTATCTAGTACCCAAGGCCTCAATTTGCTTGGCGTGACGAGCCACGAGGCGGCCGCCGGCTTGAAGGTCGGGGTCAATTGGGTTGGCTCCGGTGCCGGCCCGTTCCTCGACCGCACGACGGCAGAGGCCCCCACTGGGCAGGCGCTTGGCGGTGTGGCCTACGACCCGAACGCCTTCAACTGGCCGTCGCATTCCGCCACGGCCCCTCAGGAGATCGGAGTTGCCGAAGCGTGGCGCGCCCTCGACCTCGCAGGCAAGTTGGGCAACCGCGTGAAGCTCGCCATCCTCGACATGGGTTTCGAACCAGACACGGACACGCCAAGCGGCTGGTTGGCGATCCCTAACGTTCCGCTTTATGCCCCTACCGGCACAGAGAACCTGTTGAGCTGCGGTGGAGGCGATTGCCCATGGCACGGCCAGATGGTGTCAAGCGCCGCGATGGCCCGCGCGGATAACGCCTTCGGCGGAGCTGGCCCCGCTGGCCCGGTCGCAGACGCGGTGCTCGTGTTCACGCTCTACGACTTCTTCACCTCCATCACGGCGCTAGGAGAAGCGCGCATCGCCGGCGCCCGCATCGCCAACATGAGCTACTCGGCGCCAGTTCCCTGGTACTTGGGGTGGAGTGTGCTGCCGTTCGAAGCAGCCACGTACGCGTTCCGCCAAACGGGGATGCTGCTGTTCGCGGCGGCAGGCAACGACGGCAAGAACGTCGATGGGGAAGAGTGTACTTTCGGCGCCTGTTGGGAACGCACTTGGGTAACACCGTGCGAGAACGCAGGCGTCATCTGCGTCGGCGGCATGCGTGCGAACTCCACCATGAGGGCGGGCGACTCCAACTACGGCGCCGATCAGGTCGACATCTTCGCGCCCTTCACGCTCTGGCTTGGTCCAGATCCAAGCGCGCCGGACAACACCGCTCGCGCCCTCAACGGCACGAGCTTCTCATCGCCATTCACGGCCGGGGTGGCTGCCCTCATCTGGGCCGCCAACCCTAGCCTGAGCGCCGATCAGGTCGAACACGCGCTCCTCACCACGGCGCATGCCAACTCCGACTCGCAGGTGCGGCGCCACGTCAACGCGCTCGGCGCCGTGAAGTCCGTGCTCGGCAACGTGCCGCCCGCCATAACGCTCAGCGCAGGCGGCGACGTGCCCGTGAACGTGCCCGTCTTCCTCGAGGCGACGGTGACGGACCTTGAAGACGCGTTCCCCTGCTGCAGCTTGACCTGGACGTCCAGCCGCGACGGCGTCCTCGGCACCGACTGGCAGATACAGCACACCTTCACCACGGTCGGCAGTCGCGTGATCACCGCCAGCGCCACGGACTCGGGAGGCGCGACGAGCACCGCGAGCATTACGTTGAACGTCGTGAACTATGCGCCGGTCGTGACCATCTCCGCACCCCTGCCAGGCGCCGAGGTGTTCCGCACCGCCACCGTCAACCTGCGCGGGGCAGCGACCGACCGCAACGAGCCGAACGAAGAGTTGGCGTGCACGGCCCTAACCTGGACGTCAAGCAACGCCTCGGATCCCTTCCCGCTAACGGGTTGCATCGCCCAAGCAGCCTTCGCCACTAACGGCGCGCGCACCCTCACCCTCACCGGTACAGATGGCATGGGCGCGAGCGGGAGCGCCAGCGTGAGCATCACGGTGGTAGACCCGCCGCCCAACCTGCCGCCAACGGTTCAGGTCACGAGCCCCGCGAACGGCACCTCCCCGCCGATCGACGAGCCGCTCACGCTGTCTGGCACAGCCGTCGACCCCGAGGACCAAGGGCCACTGACTTACCAGTGGACCGTGAAGCTCGGCGTTCAAGCCCCGATAGTGGTTGGCAACACCGCCACGGTGCAGTGGACGCCGCACGCCACCTACCCCTTCGACCAGGAAGGCACGTGGAGCGTAGAGGTGCGGCTGACCGTAACCGACGCCGCGGGGAACGTCGGCAGCGACTTCGTCACCCTCGTCTGGGTACTGATCTTCTGACCTTAAGGCGGGGACCGAGGCGTTGGGACGACGAGGCGAGTCGTCCCAACGCCTCGCCTTTGGGGGTACCGTTCACGGCATGGCTACCTCGAGGGATGAGGCGCGAGTAAACGGCGAAGTTGTCATCGGCCGCAAGGCTGACGATGCCGCGCTGGCGCGTTTCGCCGCCTCCGCGAGCGCTGACGGATCGAGGCTGGTGGTCGGCGCGCTCATAACGGACGGCGCGGGCCGCATCTATGTGCAACGCCGTAGCCTCACAAGGGCCGTGTTCCCCGGTTGCTGGGACCTCGTTGGGGGTCACCACGAGCCGGGAGAGACCATCACTCAAGCACTGGCCCGCGAGGTGAACGAGGAGACGGGCTGGGAGTTGGCGTTGGTCGGCCCAGTCGTCGAGGTGCTCGACTGGGAGGCGGGCGGGATCAGGCGCCGTGAGGTCGACTTCCTCGTAACGGTCGCGGGCAACCTGGCCGCGCCGCGCTTGGAGGCGAGCAAGCACGTCGAGGGGCGCTGGCTTAGCGCCACCGAACTGAACGTGCTGCTGGAGGGTAGGCGGTCTGACGACCGCTGGGTTCACGAGGTCGTGGCCCGAGGTTTCGAACTCCTCAGCACCTGGTCGCCCACCTGAACCCTATGGCGCCGTGGTCAAGTCAGAAGGTGCTGCGCCTGCGCTGAGCGCCTGCGCCGTTAACCCCGGGTAGAGCACGCGGTAGATGGCCAGGTTCTCGGAGACCACCTGCAGGTACTCGCGCGTTTCGCTGCGGTCCATCAGGCGGTAGAAGTCGTCGCGATCGTTCTTGATGACGTCGCCCTCCAACGTGCGGCGCACGTAGCCCTGCCCGCCGTTGTAACCGGCGATCACGAGCTCCTCGTCGCCATCAAAGTAGTTGAGCAACCAACGCAGGTAGGTGGCGCCGTAGTTGATGTTGCTCGTCACGTCGAACGGGTCGCCTGGGGTTTCCTTGCGCAGTTCCGCGATCCAGTCCCACGTCGTTGGCACGACCTGCATGAGGCCCATGGCGTTGGAGCGCGAAACCGCCACGGGGCTGAACGCGGACTCTTGCCGCATGACCGCCCAGATGAGGGCAGGCTCGAGGTCGTTCGCGGTGGCTGCTGGCCCGACGATGGTCGGCCACGCCGGTGGGTAAGCGAGGCGCCACGCGCGCAGGTCGGTGATGCCAGCGGCCAACAAGGCCCTGGCGGCGCGGACGCTTTGGCGGTACTCGTCTAGGCTTTGCAGTTCCTCCGAAAGCTGGAGGGTGGCGCCGATGTCGTCGGCCGCCTCGGCATCGCGCAGTGCGAAGAGGAGCTCACCTATGGCGGAGGAAGCGTCGCCCGCCGCCACCAGGTCTCCAGCTAGTGACAACGCCTCGGCCGCGAGGGGCGCTGCGCCTTCTACGAGCGCCGACCGCGAGTACTCGCCGACAGGCGCCGAACTCGGGTCTGGCGCGGCAGGCAAACCGCCGAGCTTGAGCGCGAAGAAGGTGCCGAGCGGCATGGCGTCGAGCGCGGCGCGTTGCGCCGCGGCGTCACCGAGGCGCTGAGCTAGAACGTAGGCGCGGTAGGCGGCGTCATCTGCGTACGAACTACCGCCCTGGGCCAGCTCGAGGTAAACGGGGATGGCGTTGGCGAACTCGCCGCGGGCCTCGAGGAGTTCGGTGGCGAGCCACAAGTAGTCGGCGCGTCCGGTGAGGCTCAGGTACCTGACGGCCTCGCCTAACTGTCCGCGGCGATTGGCTAGCAGTCCGAGCCCGTAGTAACCGGAGGAACCAAGCGCCGTGAACGCCGCGCTCGCCTCGTCGTTGCGCTGCAAGTAGTAGAGGCACCAGGCTTCTCCAAGCGCCGCCGTCTCACTGCCTGGGTCCACTGCGCGCCAGGCGCGGTAGGCCGTCAAGGCGTCGCCGTAGCGGCCTAATGCCCGCAGTGCTGGCGCCTCTATCGACGGTGCCGAGCGCCCGCCCAGCGCCTGGAGGGCCGCCTCGTAGCGGCTTGCGCCGAGCAGGCCAGCGGCTAGGCGGTAAGGGTCCGTCTCTAGCCGCGTGAAGTTCGCAAGTGCCCGCTCGTCCGGGAGGGCCGCGCGGTACGCGGCGATGGCCTTGTCGTTCTCGCCCGCCGCCTCCGCGAGCTCGCCCAGCTGGAGGTTGAGGCTCAGGGTCTCGGCGCGCATGAGCGAGTCTGGCATGCGCAACTCAAGGGCGCGTTCGAGGGCTTTGAGCCGGAGTTGCGGTGAGAGTTGCGGCCAGGCGGAGAGCTCGATGGCGGCGAGGTAGGCGGAGTAGCGGTCGCTCTCGAACGCTAGGCGGTTGAGGGTGGCGGCGTCGCCTGTTGCCCGCGCGGCGCTCAACTCGGTGTAAGCCGGCGGAGCCGCCCTCGAGTCGGGCGGCGTGGCAGCCGAAAGCGTGAACAAAGCCCCCGTGAGGAGCGCGAGGGCGAGTAGAGCAACCATCCGGAACCGCATGACCAAGTCTACGTGTGACTCGTCTGACCTAGGTGAGCGGACGGCCTTAACGCCCGGGTGCGCTTGTAGGTGGCGTAGGCCCATGAACGCGTTCGGCGGGGTTCTTGGGGTACAATGGCACCACAGTTAAGCGGCCAGCCGGCTTGTCCTGAAAGGGGCAAGCCGCTTCCTAACGGCCCGGCTAGAAGTGGGCTGGCAAGCACGCACGCAGCAAACTGAGAAGGAGATCTGTATGGCGCTGAGAGTTCGCATCACGCCTGAGGGGTACGAGCGCCTGAAGGCCACGTTGGAGCAAGAGTACGCTCGCCTCGAGGAGGCGACGAAGATCCTCCAAGAGCTGACTGGCTCGTCAGATGATTACGACGACAGCGGTCTAGAGGACGCTAAGGCGGAGAAGGCGCGTATCGAGCTGCGCATAGACGACCTCGAGCTGCAGCTGAACCGCGCAGACGTCATCGCTGCGACCGGCGTCACGTTCGTCGATCTAGGGAGCGTCGTCACGCTCCTCGACATCAAGTCAAAGGACGTCTTCCAGGTTCAGGTCGTCTCGCCGGTCGAGGCGGGGGTGCTCGAGGGCGACATCCCTCGGGTCAGCGACGAGTCGCCCCTCGGCAAGGCGCTCATGGGCCGCAGCAAGGGCGAGAAGTTCAAGGTCGCCTCGCAGGGTGGCACCACGGAGTACGAACTCCAGTCCATCGGTTGATAACGAGACCATGTCGCAGAAGTCCATGAACGAACAGCGCGACCAGCGCCTCCGTAACCTGGCGGCGCTGGAGGAGCGCGGGTTCGAGGCCTACCCGTACGACTACCACCCGACGCACTCGGCCGCCGAACTTCGCGAATCGCACCCGGCGCCCGCGGCGGGTGAGCGCCTCGGCGACGAGCGCGTCGTGGTGGCCGGGCGCGTCATGCTCCTGCGCATGCTCGGCAAGCTCACGTTCGCTACGCTGCAAGACGCCAGCGGCCGCATTCAAGCGTCGTTCCAGAAGGACAAGCTGGAGGCGTACAACGCCCTCAAGAAGGTCGATCTGGGCGACTGGCTAGAAGTCAGCGGCACCCTCTACGCCACCCAAACGGGCGAGCTGACCGTCGACGCCGACGCCTTCCGGCCCCTCGTGAAGAGCCTGCGCCCGCTACCTGACAAGCACCACGGCCTCTCCGAGAAGGAGGCGCGTTACCGCCAGCGCTACCTCGACCTGATGGTCAACCCCGAGGTCAAGCGCGCTTTCACGCTGCGCGGCAACGCCATCAGTTACATCCGCCGCTACCTGGACACCAGGGGCTTCCTCGAGGTCGAGACGCCCGTGCTGCAGGCAGTTCCCGGCGGGGCGGACGCGCGCCCGTTCCTCACGCACCACAACGCCCTCGACTTCGACTTCCACCTGCGCATATCGCTCGAGCTCTACCTCAAGCGCCTCATCGTGGGCGGGTTCGACGCCGTCTACGAGATCGGCCGCAACTTCCGCAACGAGGGGCTAAGCTACAAGCACAACCCCGAGTACACGATGCTCGAGCTCTACTGGGCGGGCAAGGACTACCTCGACATCCTTGAGCTCGTCGAGAACATGTACTCGGGCCTAGTGCTCGAGTTGCTCGGCTCCACGAAGCTGACTTACCAGGGCACCGAACTAGACTTCGCGCCGCCATGGCCGCGCGTCGATTACACCGGCGAGCTGGCTAAGCGGGCTGGCATGGACTTCGATCCCCTCGACGAGGAGCGCCTGCGCGCCTGGACTGCCGTTAAGCACCCAGGCGCTGCGGAGGGAGAGCTGCCGCTCGCGGAGCGCCCCCTCAACCAGGTGTTCGACAAGCTCTACGACATCTACGTGGAACCGCATTTGGTGGGTCCGGTATTCGTGATGGATCACCCGCTGGCCATCAGCCCGCTGGCCAAGAAGCACCGCTCGCGGCCGGGGCTGGTGGAGCGCTTCGAGCCAGTGGCGGTAGGGATGGAGTTGGGCAACGCCTTCAGCGAACTGAACGACCCGCTCGATCAACGAGCGCGCTTCGAGCGCCAGCAGGCGCTGCGCGACGCCGGCGACGACGAAGCGCAGATGCTGGACGAGGACTTCCTTACGGCGCTCGAGTTCGGCATGCCGCCGACCGGGGGCCTTGGGCTTGGGATCGACCGGCTCGCCATGCTACTGGCCGGCGTGCCGAGCATCAGGGACGTGATCCTGTTCCCGTTGTTGCGGCCGCAGTGAGGGGCGCACTCTAGTGGAGTCATGGACTGCGCCTAGCACATCGTGGGGTCGAGGTCATCTTGCGGTTGGTTAGGTAGGAGCGTCGCGGTAGTGCCGCGGCTCCGGTTCTATCCTGGCGGAGGCGGCTAGGATAGACCAATTCGACCGGCAAGAGCTGGAGGTGTGCGGATGGCAGCCGGCCCGATTCTCCGGATAGGTAGATTGAAGCTCTATTTGAGGGACTTGATCTCGGGTCCGATCTTGGTTGCGTCGATTACATATCTCTTGGAGAGAGACCGACCGTTTCCTAGTTCCTGGCCAGAGTTCGTCCTCAAGTTCTTGGCCGTGACCGCGCTCTACTACTTTGGAGCCGCCGTTCGGAACGCGATTTGGCCTGGCCAGGGGGCCGGGGCGCTGCGAAAGAAGTGAGTGCCCTCCAGCAGGTCGGCGGAGACATAACGCTCGCCTGAGCTCAATTACGCGTCGTCTCCGCTGCCGCGGCGGCGACCGTCGAGCTGCCGGCGTGACCGGCTGCGACCCGCTTCTCCAGGGCAGCATGCGCCGACCCCAACCCCCGGAACACCTGCAGGAAGAACTGCATGAGCGGCCCGGCCGTGAGCGCGAACAGCGCCGTGCCGAGCCCCACGGTGCCGCCCATGAGCCAGCCCAAGCCGAACACCGATAGCTCGGTTAGCGTGCGCACGGTGCGCACCTTGGCGCCCGTCACCTTGGCCACGCCGAGGACGAAACCGTCGCGCGGGCCGGCACCCAGGCCCGCCGTGATGTAGAGGCCAGTGGCCACGCCACACAGCACGGTGCCGAGGGCGAATACCAGTACGCCCACCGCGTAACTCATTTCGTGAGGGAAGCCGGGCAGGGCGAGGAAGGCGTCGCACCACACCCCGATGAGCACCATGTTCAGCACGGTGGCAACGCCGATCTTCACCTTGGGGCCGATGACGGAGTAGACGAGGACGGCCAGCCCGGCCAGGATCATGGCCTGCCCGATGCTTAGCGGCGTAAGGCGCGATAGGCCCTGGTGGAAGACGTCCCACGGGCCAAGGCCGATGCCCGCGTTGACCATGAGCGCCACCGACAGGCCATAGATCACGAGGCCGACGTTGACTTGGAGCAAGCGGAGGAGGAAAACGCGCCAGGAGAGGGGGCGCCTCGGCAGAGTCACCAGCGGAGCGTAACCCCAAAGCGCGTGCGGGTTAGCATTCCCGGCATGTCAGCAAGTAGTGACGCAAGCAACCAAGACACTGACCCCGGAAGCGGCAACTGGCCCGACTGGGTGCAAGACGCCGTCTTCTACCAGATCTTCCCCGACCGTTTCGCGCGTAGCGAGCGCGTTCACAAGCCTGGCAACTTGGAGGAGTGGGACTCACCGCCAACCCCCCACGGCTACAAGGGCGGCGACCTCCTCGGCGTCGTGGAGCACCTCGACTACTTGCAGGATCTCGGGATAACCGCGCTCTACTTGTGCCCGGTCTTCGCGTCGGCCTCCAACCACCGCTACCACACGCAGGATTACCACACCGTCGACCCCATGCTTGGCGGGGGAGAGGCGCTGGCCGAACTCCTGGGGGCGTGCCACGCGCGCGGCATGCGCGTGGTGCTCGACGGGGTGTTCAACCACGCCAGCCGCGGCTTCCTGCAGTTCAACGATCTCCTCGAGAACGGCCCATCGAGCGCCTACCGCGATTGGTTCCACGTTCACCACTTCCCCCTCAACGCATACGGCGGCGGGCAGTTGGGTTACGACGCCTGGTGGGGCATCGCCGCGTTGCCCAAGTTCAACACCACCAACCCGGACGTGCGCGAGTACCTCTTCAGAGTGGGCGAGAAGTGGCTGGGCGAGGGCATCGACGGCTGGCGCCTCGACGTGCCGAACGAGATCGACGACGACGAGTTCTGGCGCGAGTTCCGCCGCCGCTGCCGCGCCGTCAACCCAGAGGCCTACCTGGTGGGCGAGATCTGGGATGACGCGCAGCGCTGGCTGCAGGGCGACATCTTCGACGGCGTCATGAACTACCAGCTCACGCGCGCCATCTACGGGTTCGTGGCGCGTGATTGGGCGCACGATGAGCTGTCGCGCAGCGGCCTCAACGGCATCTCGCCCATCTCTGCTGGCCAGTTCGCCGAGACGACGACCCGGTTGCTCGCGCACTACCCTGAGGCGGCCGTGCACTCGCAACTCAACTTGCTTGGCTCGCACGACACCCCGCGGCTCATGACGGCATTGAAGGGCGACGCCGCCGCCGTGCGGCTCGCGCTCCTGCTGCAGTTCGGCTGGCCTGGCGCGCCGTGCGTGTATTACGGTGACGAACTCGGTTTGCGAGGCGGCCACGACCCAGGCTGCAGGCAGGGTATGCCGTGGGACGAGACGGGCGCGAACGCCCCTCAGTTGCATGATTTCGTGCGCGCGCTAGTGAGTGCCCGCCACGAGTTGGCGGCCCTGCGGCGCGGCAGCATTCAGGTGAGCGCGCCAGCCGACGGGCTGATCGTGGTCGAGAGGCAGCTCGAGGGCGCGCCGGCCGCTTGGGTAATCGTTAACGTGCAGGACGAGTCCGTGGACGTACCGGCGGACGCGCTGCCGGAAGGCGCTTACCGCGACGTGTTAACGGGCGCAACGCTGCAGCAGCGAGCAGGTGCAGAGTTGGCGCCGGGTAGAGGTGGGCTGCTGCTCGTTGGTGCGTGAGGCCGTGCTGGCCTTTGACCCCTCGGAATACGAAAGGTTCACGGTGTAGGCGACGGAATGGCTTTCGAACAGGAAGCAGCTTGACAGCAGCGCGATTGTGGATAGGCCGATGGCTACGATCAATACCTTACGAGCAGCCAACGTGATCCCCATTCTTGAGCCCCAAAGCTCAATGAGGCGTTCTCCTTCAAGATTGGCCACGATTCACAATTTGAGACAAGTCCTGCGTGGCTGCAGGTACAACGAGTGCCGCACCGCGCCCCACCTACTCGTGCAGACTGATCCTGCTCTCGTCGCCCACCACCATGCGGTGGGTGGCCGGCCGTGAGTCGTGGCCCGTGATAACCACGTCTTCACCTATCAGGCTGGCTTGAATGCGGGGTTTCACTCCGGCGATGACGCTGCGGTTGCCGACCACCGAGTACTCCAGTTCGGCGTTGCGCACCTCGCAGTCGTCACCTATGGCCGTGAAAGGCCCGATGTAGGCGCCCTCCACGCGCGCGCCCGCGCCGATGATGACCGGCCCGAAGACGGTGGTGTCCTTGACGACAGCGCCCTCCCCGACTACGACCTCACCGACCAGGGTTGCGTTGGTCAACTCACCGCGTACGTCGCGCTTTAGGCGGGTGAGGAGCAGGCGGTTGGCGTCGAGGATGTCGTCTGGCTGGCCCGTGTCCTTCCACCAGCCTCGCACCGTCACAGGTACGACGACGTCGCCTGCCTCGATGAGGCGCTGGATGGCGTCGGTGATCTGGTACTCACCCTTGGCGCCGGGTGGCAGCCCCTCGATCATGGCGTGGATGCGGGGGTTGAAGACGTACACACCAGCCACCGCCAGGGTGCTGGGTGGGTCGGTGGGTTTCTCGACCAGCCTCGTGATGTGGTCGTTCTCCACCACGGCCACGCCGAGCGACTTCGCCGCGTCGTACGTGACCGGCACGAGGGCCATGACGGCGCTGCTGCCCCCGGCCCTGAAGCGGTCGACGAACTCCGTGATGCCGTTCTCGAAAAGGTTATCGGAGAGGTACATGACGAACGTGTCGTCGCCCAGAAAGTCGCGTGACACCTTCACGGCGTGCGCCAGCCCCTGGGGCGGGTTCTGCATGATGTACTCGAAACGCGCGCCGGAGTAGGAGCCGAGCGTCTCCTTGATGGAGTTGAGCGTGAGGTAGCTGACCACTACCCCGATGTCCGTAACGCCAGCCTCGACCAGGTTGTCGACGGCGTGATGGATGAGGGGCTTGTTGGCCACCGCGATCGTCGGCTTGGGCTTGAGGCTAGTGATCGGCCGCAAGCGCGTCCCCAGCCCGGCCGCCAGGATCAGTCCCTTCATGACTACCCTCTCTGTCTGGGCGCCGCCCCGCCGGTAAGGCGATAAGGGCCCGGTGGTACTGAGTCGAAGATACCGCGACTAGCACCCCCGTGCGGGTACCATGCACCCATGCTGACCTCATCCGACATCCGCCTGACCGTCGATATGGACGACGAGGGCGTCGAGGCCATCCGCTGGCAAGCCGACGACTCTCCCGAGCCGGGCACGCATGACGCCGGAGCCATGCTCCTCGCCCTCTGGGACACGGAAAAGCGCAACTCGCTGCGCATAGACATGTGGGTGAAGGAGTTGTCTGTGGACGACATGAACGATTTCTTCTTCCAAACGTTCCTCTCGATGGCCGATACTTACCGCAGAGCAACTAACGACGCCGGCTTGGCTAGCGAGATCAAGCTGTTCGCCCGCGACTTCGCGGATAAGGCTTCGCGCGCTGCCAGCGCGCACGCTGGAGCCGCGCCAAGGAGCTAGCCGCACGCCAGCCGGCCCGTTCGCAAGGAGGGGTCGAGATGATCGTCACTACCGCGAAACCCCCACCCGGGCCAGGCAGGCTCGAGCTTGGGCGCATGCTTCCGAGCTTGCTCGATGAGGCGGTGCGGCAACGCCCTAACCAGCAAGCGTTCAACGATCGGCTTTCGACCACGCCTGGCAAACCTGGGGGGCCAGGCCTGCCGTGGATCACGTTTTCCAACGCCGAGTTCCAGCGACGCGCGCAAGCCATGGCAGCCGGTTTGCGCGCCATGGGCCTGGAGCGCGGTGACCGCGTTGCGCTCTTCACTCACTCAGACATGAGCTTCGTGTTGGCCGATTTCGCGTGCCTGATAGCCGGCCTGGTCGACGTGCCCATCTACCTCACGCACACGCATGACGCCATGCGCTTCATCCTCAGCCAGAGTGGCAGCGCCGCGGTGCTCGTGTCTGACGAGGCGCTGCTGCACGAGATGCTCGAGGTCGCAGGCGGCCTAGCGGGAGTGAAGCTGATCGCGGTAGCTAACGGCCGGCCGAGCGGCAGCGGCGAGGGTGGCCCCCTCGTCACCGACTACGCCACCCTCGTGGCGCGCGGGGAGCAAGCCCTGGCCAAGGACCCCGGCCTGATCGCGAGCTACGCCGCCGAGCAACACGCCAGCGACGTTGCGACGATCATCTACACCTCCGGCACGACCGGCGCGCCCAAGGGGGTGATGCTCAGCCACGAGAACCTATCGAGCAACGCCATCGGGTCACTCTCCGATCTGCCCACCTACCTCGAAGGCCCGGACGAAACGGTCCTGTCTTTCCTGCCCCTCAGCCACATCTTCGCGCGTACCCTCATGTATGCAAGCGTGTACTTCGGGTCGACCGTCTACTTCGGCACCACCGATTCGGTGCGCGAGGACCTGCAAGAGGTGAAGCCGACCTTCATGGCGGCGGTGCCGCGCGTGCTCGATAAGTCGTGGGAGCGCATGGAAGCCGTTGGCGGCGCGCTCACGGGCGTCAAGAAGGCGCTGTACGCCCGCGCGCTCGAGTTCGCGGCCGAGTTCGACGTGCGCCACGAGCCGACGGGCCTGGCGGCGCTCCAGCGCGGGGTCCTCGACCGCCTCGTCTACTCCAAGTGGCGGGAGGCCCTCGGGGGGCGCCTGCGCACCATCATCGTGGGCGGCGCCGCGCTGCGTGGCGAGCTCGTCAACCGCCTGGGTGCGGCGCACATCGTCGTGCTGCAGGGTTACGGCCTTACGGAGACGAGCCCCGTCATCAGCTTCAACCGGCCCGGCCGCAACCGCGCCGGCACGGTGGGGGAGGCCATCCCGGGCGTCGAGATCGGCATCACCGAAGAGGGCGAGATCGTCACGCGCGGCCCGCACGTCATGTTGGGCTACTTCGCCAACCCCGAGGAGACCGCCAAGGTCATCGACCATGACGGTTGGTTCCACACTGGCGACCTCGGCAAGCTCGAAGACGGCTACCTCTCGATCACTGGGCGCCTCAAGAGCATCTTCAAGCTCTCGACCGGCAAGTACGTCATGCCCGACCCCATCGTCGAGCGGCTGGAGGCCAACCCGCTCATCGCCACGGCCATCATCGCCGGGTCTGGGGAGAAGTACTGCACAGCGCTCCTCTTCCTCGACCACGAGACCCTAACCGCGCGCTACGGCGTCGCCACCGCCGACGTGCTGCGCAAAGCTGGGTTAGCCTCCGAGCTCCGCGAGGTTGTGAGGCACGCTAACGCCGGCATGCCGGACTGGTCGTCGGTCAAGCGCGTGGCGGCCCTCGTCAAGCAGCTCGGCATGGCAGACGGCTCGGTGACCCCCAAGTTGAGCGTCCGCCGCGACAAGGTCGTGGCAGACAACGCGGCCGTGCTGCGCCTGCTGTACGACGAGGCGCCCGCGCCGGAAGGGGCGCTGTTCATCGAGGTGCTGCCAGCGGGGGTGGCGGTCTGAAGTTCAGGCCACTCCCTCTCCTCGCCGCTCTGTTGGGACTCGCGTTGGTGGCTTGCGTGCCGCCTCTGGCGGTGGCCGCCGCATACGAGGTGCAGGGGCAGTTGCAGGGCCCCTACCGGGTGGACCGCGTGGTGGATGGCGACACCCTCCGCGTGCTCGTGGTCCCCGGCACGCTCGGGGCAACCGGCGCCACTAGAGACAGCCTGCCCGTGAGGCTGGTCGGCATAGACACGCCCGAGACCAGGAAGCCCGGCGCGGCCGTGCAGGCGTACGGGCCCGAGGCCACTGAGTTCGTGGTGGACTTGCTTGCTGGCCGCGAGGTCTACCTCGAACTCGACCTGGACGCATACGATCGTTACGAGCGGCTCCTCGCGTACGTGTATTACCGGGACGCGGCCGGCGCGTGGCTGGCACCTGATGGCAGGCGCTACTCGCAGGTCAACCTAGCTGTAGCGCAGGCGGGCTTGGCGCAACCCATGACCATTCAACCCAACAGCCGCTACGCGGACCTGTACGTGGCCGCCGTGCGCAGCGCCCGTGAGGAGGGGCGGGGCATGTGGGCAGGCGTCTTGACTGCCGCCGGGCCCGATAGTTGCCCTACGTCCGGCGTGTATTTCAGTGAGTACGTGGAGGGCAGCGGGAACAACAAGGCTCTCGAGGTCTACAACGGCACGGCAGCGAGTATTGACCTAGCCTGCTTGACGGTAGAGATGTACTTCAATGGCGCCACCACGGCGGGCTTCGGCGTGGCGCTGGTGGGGGAGTTGCCGCCCGGCGCCGCGTTCGTGCTGTGGCACGAGGCGGCGGGTGCGGGGCTCCTGGCCGCGGTGGCGGACCTGCCCTTCAGCCAACGCAGCGGTTTCGGGTGGTTCAACGGTAACGACGCCGTGGTGCTGAGGGGCCCCGCCGGCGTGCTCGATCGTATTGGAGCGATCGGGGAGGAGCCTCCCAGTGGTTACTGGGGCCGGGAGGCGCGCACTAAGGACCACACCCTCAGGCGCGCCGCAGGTGTTGCCACTGGTGACCCTAAGGCCCACGCGCCGTTCGATCCGGCTGTTGAGTGGGTGGAGTATCCGCGTGACACGTTCGGCGGGCTGGGAGAGAGGTAGGGCTCAAGTTGCGGCAGGTACTAGAAGAGCCGCCACGCAGTTAGCCGGCCCTCCCGCCTACTCCTCCCCATCGAGCGTAAGCAAAGCCCCGTACAGGTCTGGCCTGCGGTCGCGGAAGAAGCCCCAGCCGGCGCGGTGCGTGCGGGCCTTGGCGAAGTCGAGGTCGGCGTAAAGCACCGTCTCGGAGGTGCGGTCGCCGTCGGCAAGCAGTTCGCCCGCGTAATCGGAGATGAACGACGAACCGTAGAAGGTCGTGCTGCCCTCGGTGCCGACGCGATTGGCCGCCGCCACGTACGCCACGTTGCTCACGGCGTGGCCGAGCATGGCGCGGCGCCACAGGTCGCGGGTGTCGAGCGCTCCCGCCTCGTCGGGCTCGGAACCGATGGCGGTGGGGTAGAGGAGCAGGTCGGCGCCCTTGAGGGCCATGATGCGCGCGGCTTCCGGGAACCATTGGTCCCAGCAGATGCCAACGCCCACGTTGCCGAAGCGCGTGTGCCACGTCTTGAAGCCGGAGTCGCCGGGGTTGAAGTAGTACTTCTCCTCGTAGCTGGGCCCGTCCGGGATGTGGCTCTTGCGGTAATGGCCGAGCACGCGGCCGTCTGCGTCGATCATCGCCAGGCTGTTGAAGTACGCCTGCCCGGCGTGCTCGAAGAACGAGATGGGCAGCACCACGCCCAGCTCCTTGGCGAGCGCCGCGAAGCGCTCCAGGAACGGGTGCCCGGCCACGGGGTACGCCAGCCCGAACAACTCCTCGCGCTCGAGTTGCGGGAAGTAAAGGTTCTCGAACAGCTCCTGCAGCAGGATGATGTTGGCGCCGCCCGCGGCGGCCTGGCGCACGAAACCCTCTGCCTTGGCGAGGTTCTCGTCTAGCACGTGCGAGCAACTCATCTGCACGACCGCGAGGCGCACGAGTCCGGGGTCGTTACGGGAGTCAGGCATGCTCGGTGGCTCCTAGGGGCTGCTGCTGAGTGACGCAGTGGAAGGCGCCGCCGCCCGTGATGAGGCTCGAGGCGCTAAGCCCGATGACCTCGCGGCCGGGGAAGAGGGGGCGCAGGATGTTGAGGGCCTGTTCGTCGTTCACGTCGTCGTATTGCGGCACCACGACGAAGCCGTTGCCGATGTAGAAGTTGGCGTAGGTAGGCGGCAGCCGCTGACCCTCCAGCTCCATGCGGCGCTGTGGCAGTGGCAGCTCTACCACGCGGTAGGGTGCGCCGTTTGCCGTGCGCAGGCCCCTCAACTGCTTCAGGTTGTGCGCCATGGTGGCGTGGTTAGGGTCGTCGGTGCGTGGTTCGACGGCGCAGACGATGGTGTCGTCGCTCGTGAAGCGGACGATGGTGTCTATGTGCCCGTCCGTGTGGTCGCCCTCCAGGCCTCGCTCCAGCCACACCAGCTCGCGGATGCCAAGGTGGTCGCGCAGCAGCAGCTCGATCTGTGCGGCGCTGAGTTCGGGGTTGCGGTTGGGTTCGAGGAGGCAGGACCGGGTCGTGAGGCAGACGCCCGCGCCGTTGATCTCGAGCGCGCCCCCCTCCATGATGGCGGGCACCGCGAAGCGCTTCATGCCGATGCGCGAAGCAACGGTGGCGGGCGCCCGGTCGTCGTCCTGCCACGGGGCGTACTTCTCGCCCCAGGCGTTGAAGCCCCAGTCGGTGATGGCCACGCGGCCGGGCTGGCCGTTCTCGGCGGGGAGTTGCACGAACAGTGGGCCGTTGTCGCGGAACCACACGTCGTTCAGCGGCATGAGGTTGTAACGCAGCCTGCCGAGGGCCGCCTCGGCGCCGGCGCCGTGCAGCTTGGCGGCCGCGGCCCCGATGCGGGTGCGCGCGTCGGCCTCCGACTCCTGGTCCCTCACGTTCAGCGCCACGGGCTCGAAACGCAAGATGGTGGCTACCAGGTCGGCGAACTCGCGCCTGACACCCTCCAGGTGGCCGACCCAGAGCTCGTCGTCGAACGGCCATGACGTCCAGGTGGCGGCGTGGGGTGCCCACTCGGGGGGCATGCGGTAGCCAAGCGAGGCTGGGGTGGGGTACGAAGTCGTAGCCATGCTCCTGCCAGTTTAGGCCGGAGAGGAGGGCGCGGAGGTTCGTGTGAGGGCGGGCGCCCGAGTCACGCGTAGGACAGACTTCGAGAGAGTCATTTTCTCCAATTTCGACATCGATTGATTCCGCGTACTAGGCAGAGACGCTCGCCAAGAATCAGTCAGAGGGGGAGACCCACATGCTCCGAACTAGGCAGCCACTGCCATTGAGGTTGCTTTGTACACCGATTGCGCTTACGTTTCTGGCGGCTTTGAAGGAACTCCCTTATCGTTCTCTTATCGTTCTCTTATCGTTCTCGGTTTCGCTAGCCCCACGGCTCTTCGACCTAAAATTGCGCAGCGCCGGCCGATCGTGGGAGCAGGACACTCTGGCACCACTTTGGCCTGCATGTGGTGCCCCGAACTTGCAAACTTCCTGTGTACTGATGTAGAACGCAGGACATTTGAGTCGATCCCGCGTCAAGTAGACTTCGGGAAATTCGGATCTGCAATTTAGGGCTCGGGGGGTCGCGTGAAAAGGACTAGGTTGGCATCAGCGCTTATCGTATTTCTGGCGATTGGAGCGCGAGTCGCTTGGCTCAATTCCGATGTCAAAGATCGCGTGACTGAGGTTATCGTCCATCAGAAGCATGTCAATGCGCAGTACTTTTCCGACAGGCTTACGCAGTCTTAGCTCCTTGAGCGCGCCCGTTTAGTGGCCCGCCTAATAGAAATAGCTAGGGAAGGGGGAGGGTATGGCCCATCGGTAGGGCATAGAATTTCAAGCGGACAGGCGGATGCGCTTAGTGCTTCGCGTCAGCCGTACATTCTCGTTACTGGGTATGCCACCTGTCAGACTTGTCGAGCATTTATCGATGCCTTTTGGCCGTTAGCGGCCGCCATTGGCGTTGAATTGATCTATTATGCTAGTGAACTGGAAGGTAGCCCGACTGTCGCAGATCCGCCCGGGGTTCGCACCATTACTTACCCACAACTGGAGCCTCTGGGCATGTCGCCGCTCGGTACCATCCCGTTTATTCCATCCGTGTTCTTAATCCGTGAGAATGTGGTGCAATACTCCGCTCACGGGGCTATAATTCAGACCGATATGGTCCAGGCGGATATTGTGCGGTTTCTAGGTTCGGAGTCGAATCCGGCGAGCCATTTAGGTCCTCAAGAAGGAAGTGTCCCACAGATTGCTTCGACAGGAAGGTCAAGTGTGGTCGTGAATGAAGCTGGGTTGGGTGACATCAGCACTGGTGTAGATGTTGTATTTGTGTTTGATGATGATTGTCCGCAGACACCCTTTGTGTATGGCCCCCTTATGGAGTCGTTGCGGTCAGCACAGCCCGATATTGAAGTCTGGGTATTCGTAGTTGGTAGCGATAGCGCCGAATCTGTGGTTGAGTACACTAGGACCGCATTCCCTTGGATACACGTTAGTCAAGTTGCTTCCGTGCGGCACCCTCGTTCAATGAGCGACACGGCTGACTACGCGTCTGTTGTGCGTCCCGAGGTTTGGTACTACAGGGACGGACATTTTGTCACGAGCCTATTCGGGCAACTGGTCGGCTGGCAATCTGTTCCCGGGCACTTAGATGCGTGGGCGTTTGCTGAGGCAAGTCTGCAGGTCGCGAACTGTGTGGTGATGGGCGATATCGACTCACTTAGCGGAGAACTAACATGTGAGGGTTAGAGAATCGTGCGAATGATGGCAGTCCGCCACTCAGTTACACACTTTGGGAGGTCCTAAATGAAGTCGTCAATCATAGGGGCTGCGGTGTTATTAGCCGGATTTCTCGTTGCTATACCCGCGCCTACTTCGGCCCATAACTACAGCGAGGATCACGTTGCCGGATGGGATTGTAACCTGTGCAGCTCGAGCTACGGACGCATAGTCGAAGAGGTGGTAACCACATATTATGCGGAAACGAATAGCATGCCGGGCCATGATCATAAGATTGACGGCGTTCAAACAACATTCTACGTGTATCCGTGTGATACCTGTGGACTTACCCTAAGCGGCCCGACCCCAATTGGAGGCGAGTGACGCCCAAGGCCATGGGCGAGTTGGTTTCTGTTAGTGGAGATGGATTCGGGTCCGAATTGGCGAACGTTGGAGCCTAGTTCTATTGTGTTACTAGGGTTTGTGGCTTGCCCACTGTCACGACGCCTTCGCTTGAAGGGCCTGGCCGCCGTGCTTCTAGTACTTTCCGGAACGGCATTCGCCTGCCCCGAACAAGGCTCACAAGGGTGTCTTGGTGAGCTTCAAGTAACCGGTGGAGGAGATCAAGCGAGGCGTCAAGTAATTGCAGTGGCGACGACGGTGATGGACCGATTAAAACACGCGTTCAAGACATCAAGCTTTGACATTAGAGTCGGCTTAGAGGCGCCCTTGGAAGCCGAAGCCTGTCCCGCGCGCGCCTTCGCCGCTTTTGTGCGGGGTCGAGGGCTCGTTGGGATCCACTTCGACGATGATTGGTCGGAGGCGACGCTCGCGCGTATAGTTGCTCATGAAATTGCTCATTTGTTTCACTTTGACCAGATTAAATCTTCCGAAGGCCCAAGTGGTGACGCCATCTTGAAAGAGGGATTGGCCACTTGGTTAGCCGAACCCGAATGGCTTGCAGGTATTGGGTATGAGAGTTTTCAACAGGCCGTGAACGTTTATCGCGAAGATGGCAGATATCTGGGGCTCGCAGAGTACTACGACATTAGCGCGCACACGCTGATGGATACGCAAGAAGCGTGCTATGCGCTTCGCGATATGCAGTATACGCAGTGGGCCGGGTTTGTTGGATTCTTGATAGAGCACTACGGCATGGACGCGGTAATCGCGGCTTCTGCGCAGCCGCGGATTCTACTGCCGGGGGCGGTCGGCAGTGACCAATTTGAGCCAGTTGATTACCTAGAGGCGTTTGGCGCTAGCATTAGTGAGCTCGAAACAAGATGGCTGCTTGAACTTTCTCAAGGCGATCAATTAGGTGAATAGCAATTGCGTAGCAGTTGCGAGTCCATCCATCTTCGCTCCAAGAGCTCGTCGTCGAACGGCCATGACGTCCAGGTGGCGGCGTGGGGTGCCCACTCGGGGGGCATGCGGTAGCCAAGCGAGGCTGGGGTGGGGTACGAGGTCGTAGTCATGCTCTTGCCAGTTTAGGCCGGAGAGGAGGGCGCGGCGGTTCGTGTGAGGCTGCCTTGCCACGCGCTGGTGCGCTTGAGGGCTTCGACGCTCGTTATCCGCCGCGATGATGCCGGCACGGTGCTGTCGGGACTACGGCCGCGTCAAGACGAAATTCCGCACGTGGAAGTGCTAGCGTAGTCCGTTCGGCGAGGTACGCGCTCCAAGAGACAGCGCTCGCGTTCCCACCGAACCCCAAGCCGTGCCCGTCCGTCGGCCGCGCGGCCCGAAGTAGCACGGCGGAGCGCCTCGCCAAGTGGAGGACCAGAAGTGACCAGACCCACCCTCGACCCAGGTTTCAGCATCTCAGACGCCGATGAGCTTTACAGCATCAAGGCGTGGTCGGCCGGGTTCTTCGGGGTGTCTAAAGAGGGTCAGCTCACGGTGTCGCTCAAGGGTTCGCCTGCGGTTGCCCTCACGAGCATCGTCGACGGGCTCCTTGACGAGGGGCACGCGCTTCCTCTGATCCTGCGTTTCCCTGACATCCTGGAGGACAGGCTCGACCGCATCAACGACGCCTTCGCTGCGGCGATAAGAGAGGCGGGCTACCAGAACCGCTACCAGGGTGTGTACCCCATCAAGGTCAACCAGCGGCGCGTGGTCGTCGAGACCATCGCGTCTTACGGCGCCAAGTACCGCACGGGCCTCGAAGCTGGCAGCAAGGCAGAGCTGGCCCTGTGCCTCGCTCACGACACGCACGACGACGCCCTCATCTGCTGCAACGGCTTCAAGGACGACGACTTCATCCGCCTGGCGTTGTGGGGCCGCAAGCTGGGCCGCAACACCATCATCACGCTGGAGAAGGCAGGCGAGCTCGAGCGCGTGCTGCGCATCAGCAAGGAAGTGGGGGTAGAGCCGCTGCTCGGCGTGCGCTTCAAGCTTCACGCGCGGGGCAGCGGGCAGTGGGAGGCCTCAGGCGGCGACGACGCCAAGTTCGGCCTCACCGCCTCCGAACTCATCCACGTCGCGCAGCGCGTGCAGGAAGAGGGCCTGGGCCACGCGCTCGTGCTGCTGCACTGCCATGTTGGCAGCCAGCTGACCGACATCAGGCGCATCAGGTCCGCGGTCCGCGAAGCGGCGCAGGCGTACGTCGAGTTGGCCGAGATGGGCGTCGGCGTCAAGTACCTCGACGTTGGTGGCGGCCTCGCGGTCGATTACGACGGTTCGAAGACGACCTACTACACCTCCGCCAACTACGGCCTGCGCGAGTACGCAGACACGGTCGTCTACACCATCATGGAGTCGTGCCAGGAGTGGGAGGTCGCGCACCCGATCATCGTCACCGAGTCGGGGCGTGCGTTGACTGCGCACCACTCCGTGATCGTCGTGCCCGTCGTGGACGCGCTCGGGCCAACGCGCGAGCCCGTCAACCTGCCGCCCCTCACCGGCGAGGTCAACGCGCTGCTGCGTGACATGCAGGAACTCGACAGCGCCATTACCGTCAAGACCTACCGCGAGGTCTTCAACGAGGCCGTGAGCAACAAGGAGACCATGCACAGCCTCTTCGACCTGGGCTACCTGAGCCTCCTCGAGAGGGCGCACTTCGAGCAGCACTACAACCGCATCCTCGAGCGCGTCGCCAAGGTCGTCAGCGGCCTCGATTACGCGCCCGAGGAGTTCGAACTCCTCCCCCAGATGCTGGCCGACAAGTACGTCGTCAACTTCTCGCTGTTCCAGAGCCTGCCCGACCA
>ERZ778017.1638-NODE-1638-length-21098-cov-4.986029_pt1 | contig 21098 bp, 19 predicted proteins | sample MGYA00375747_ERZ778017 | MGnify/ENA primary metagenome ERZ778017 (study PRJEB29350, sample SAMN05509838) | bioreactor metagenome | biome: bioreactor; material: wastewater | place: South Africa: University of Cape Town | collected 2014-03-17 ...
GCAGGCGGCCAAGCAGGTCATCCTGCAGAAGATCCGCGACGCCGAGCGCGAGCAGATCATCAACGACTTCCTCGCGCGCGGCGAGTCGGTGCTCTCGGGCACGATCAAGCGCATGGATCGCGAAGGCGCGATCGTCGAGTCGGGCAAGGTCGAGGCGCGCCTGCCGCGCGACCAGATGATCCCGAAGGAGAACCTGCGCGTGGGCGACCGCGTGCGCGCGTACGTCGCGAAGATCAATCGCGAGGGCCGCGGTCCGCAGCTGTTCCTGTCGCGCACGGCGCCCGACTTCATCCGGCACCTGTTCGCCAACGAGGTTCCCGAGATCGAGCAGGGACTGCTCGAGATCAAGGCGGCCGCCCGCGACCCCGGCGTGCGCGCGAAGATCGCCGTGCACTCGAACGACCGTCGCGTCGATCCGATCGGCACCTGCGTCGGCGTGCGCGGCTCGCGCGTGCAGGCGGTCACCGGGGAGCTGGCCGGCGAGCGCGTCGACATCGTGCTGTGGTCCGACGATCCGGCGCAGTTCGTCATCGGAGCGCTGGCGCCGGCGAACGTCTCGTCGATCGTCGTCGACGAGGACAAGCACAGCATGGACGTCGTCGTCGACGAGGACAACCTGGCCCTTGCAATCGGCACCGGCGGGCGCAACGTACGCCTGGCCTCCGAGCTCACCGGCTGGCAGATCAACATCATGACGGCCGAGGAGTCGCAGGCGAAGAGCGAAGGCGAGCGCGACGCGCTGCGCCAGCTCTTCATCTCCAAGCTCGACGTCGACGAAGATCTCGCCGACGTGCTCATCGACGAAGGCTTCACCACGGTCGAGGAAGTCGCCTACGTCCCGATCAACGAGATGCTCGAGATCGAGGGCTTCGACGAGGACACCGTCAACGAGCTGCGCAACCGCGCCCGCAATGCGCTGCTCACCGAGGCGATCGCCACCGAGGAGAAGCTCGGCACGACGGCCGAGGACCTGCTCGCGCTCGCGGGGATGGATCGCGATCTGGCGGCGAAGCTGGCCGATGCGCACGTCTATACGCGCGACGACCTCGCCGAACTGGCGGTCGACGAGCTGGTCGAGGCCACCGGCATCGACGAGGAGCGCGCGCGCGAGCTGATCCTCGCGGCGCGTGCGCACTGGTTCGAGGAGCCGGCCGCGGCGGCCGGCGCCGGCCAGGAGGGCGCGAGGGCGTAGGGGCGGTAAGGGCGCAAGGGCGGGCGCAGCAGAGGGCCGCGCGCGGGCCGCATGGCAGCGAGCCGCGCGCCGGGCCCGCTCGAAACGGCAGTTGCGCGGGCATCATCGATCAGGTTTCGGGAAGGAAATACATGGCGAGTACGAACGTGGCGAAGTTTGCGGCGGAGCTGAAGATGCCGGCCGAGGCGTTGCTCGAGCAACTGCGGGCTGCCGGTCTCGGCAAGCAGTCGCCGGACGACGAGCTGACCGAGGTCGACAAGGAGCAGCTCCTGTCCGCGCTGCGCCGCGCGCACGGCTCGGAAGACGGATCGCGGCGCAAGATCACGCTCACGCGCAAGCAGACTTCCGAGATCAAGCAGGCCGATGCCACCGGCAAGGCACGCACGATCCAGGTCGAGGTGCGCAAGAAGCGCGTGTTCGTCAAGCGCGGCCCCGGCGAAGGCGCTCCGGTCGAGGTGCCGGCCGCCGAGCCGATCGAGGTCGCGCCGCCGATGTCGGTGGTCGACGAGGAGCAGCAGCGACTGCGCGAGGCCGAGGAGCAGCGCCAGCGCGAGCTGCTCGAGCGCCAGGCCGCCGAGCTGCGCGAGAAGCAGCTGCGCCTCGAGCAGGAGCGTGAGCGCGCGGCGCAGGCTGCCGCGGAAGCGCAGCGGCGCGAGGAGGAAGCGCGCCGCGAGGCCGAGCGCGCCGCCGGAGCCCACGCGGAAGAGGAAGCGGCCGACGCCCGCCGGCAGGCCGAGGAAGAGATGCTCGCCGCCGAGGAGCAGGCGCGTGCGGCCGAGGAGCAGGCCCGCGCCGCCGAGGAGCAGGCGCGCGTCGCCGAGGAAGCCGCTCGCCAGGCTGCCGAGGAAGCCGCGCAGCAGGCGCAGGCGCGCCGCGCCGTCGAGGCCGAGGTCGCCGAGATCAACCGCCTGATGAGCCTGCAGCGCCGTCCGCAGCCGAAAGCCCCCGAGGCTCCGCCTGCGCAGCCTGCGGTGCAGCCGCCGGCGGCGAAGGCCGCGCAGCCCGCGCAGGCGCCGGCCCAACCCGGCGCGAAGGCGGGCGTGCGCGGCACGCTGCATCGGCCGCCCGGAGGCCGACCCGCCCCCGGTGCGCCGGGCGGCGATGCGGCGAAGAAGCACGTCAAGAGCGAGAAGCTGTCGTCCACCTGGTCCGACGAAGCCGGCAAGAAGCGCGGCATCAAGACGCGGGGCGATGCGCCCGACAGCGGCTGGCGCGGCGGGCCGCGCGGCGGCCGGCATCGCGGCGGCGAACGGCACGACGCCGGCGCCGGCGCGTCGTTCTCGAACGAGCCGATCGTTCGCGAGGTGCACGTTCCCGAGACGATCACCGTCGCCGATCTCGCGCACAAGATGTCGGTGAAGGCCGCCGAGGTCATCAAGACGATGATGAAGCTCGGGCAGATGGTCACCATCAACCAGATGCTCGACCAGGACACGGCGATGATCGTCGTCGAGGAGATGGGCCACAAGGCGCTGGCCGCCAAGCTCGACGACCCGGAAGCCTTCCTCGTCGAGGACGTCGCGCAGGGCGACGCGGCCACCGAACCGCGGCCGCCGGTCGTCACCGTGATGGGCCACGTCGACCACGGCAAGACCTCGCTGCTCGACTGCGTCCGGCGCACGAAGGTCGCCGCCGGCGAGGCGGGCGGCATCACGCAGCACATCGGCGCCTATCACGTCGAGACGCAGGGCGGAGTCGTCACCTTCCTCGACACGCCGGGACACGAGGCGTTCACGGCGATGCGCGCGCGCGGCACGAAGGCCACCGACATCGTCATCCTGGTGGTCGCCGCCGACGACGGCGTGATGCCGCAGACGGTCGAGGCGATCAACCACGCCAAGGCGGCCGGCGTGCCGATCGTCGTCGCGATCAACAAGATGGACAAGCCCGAGGCGAACCCGGAGCGCGTCAAGCAGGAGCTGGTCGCGCAGCAGGTGGTCCCCGAGGAGTACGGCGGCGACGTGCCGGTCGTGCCGGTATCGGCGAAGACCGGCGCCGGCATCGACGCGCTGCTCGAGAACGTGCTGCTGCAGGCCGAGGTGCTCGAATTGCGAGCGGTGCGCGAGGGCGCAGCCAAGGGGCTGGTCATCGAGGCGCGGCTCGACAAGGGGCGCGGCGCGGTGGCCACGGTGCTCGTGCAGTCGGGCACGCTCAAGCGCGGCGATATCGTGCTCGCCGGCTCGTCCTTCGGCCGCGTTCGCGCGATGCTCGACGAAACCGGCAAGCCGGTCGCCGAGGCCGGTCCGTCCATTCCGGTGGAGATCCAGGGCCTGCAGGACGTTCCGGCGGCCGGCGAGGAAGTGATCGTGCTCGGCGACGAGCGCAAGGCGCGCGAGATCGCGCTGTTCCGGCAGGGCAAGTTCCGCGACGTCAAGCTGGCCAAGCAGCAGGCGGCCAAGCTCGAGAACATCTTCGAGCAGATGTCCGGCGGCGAGGTCAAGACGCTGCCGCTCATCGTCAAGGCCGACGTGCAGGGTTCGCAGGAGGCGCTGGCGCACGCGCTGCTGAAGCTCTCCACCGACGAGGTGCGCGTGCAGATCGTGCACCAGGGGGTGGGCGGCATCAGCGAGAACGACGTGAACCTCGCCACCGCGTCGAAGGCGGTGATCATCGGCTTCGACGTGCGCGCCGACCAGCAGGCCAAGCGCCTGGCCGAGACGAACGGCATCGACATCCGCTACTACACGATCATCTACGACGCGGTGGACGACGTGAAGAAGGCGATGTCCGGGCTGCTCTCGCCCGAGCAGAAGGAAGAGGCGCTCGGCCTGGTCGAGATCCGCCAGATCTTCCGCGTGCCGAAGGTCGGCAACATCGCCGGCTGCATGGTGCTCGAGGGCGTGGTGCGTCGCGGCGCGAAGGTGCGGCTGCTGCGCGATCACACGGTCGTGTGGACGGGCGAGCTGGATTCGCTCAAGCGTTTCAAGGACGACGTGCGCGAGGTGCGCGAGGGCTTCGAGTGCGGCCTGTCGCTGAAGGGCTACGACGACATCCACGAAGGCGACCAGCTCGAGGTCTTCGAGATCAAGGAGGTCGCGCGCACGCTCTGAGCGTGCGGGCGGCGGGCAATGGCGAGGCAGCGTCCGGGCGGCAGCAGTCGCGGCGTGCGGGTCGGCGAACAGGTGCATCACGAGCTCGCCGAACTCGTGCGCGGCGAGCTGAAGGATCCGCGCGTCGGCATGGTCACGATCACCGGGGTCGAGCTCACCCCCGACTACGCCTACGCAACGGTGTACTTCAGCGTGCTGCCCGACGACGAGACGACGGTCGCCGAAACGCTCGCCGGGCTGCGCCGCGCCTCCGGCTTCCTGCGCTCGCAGCTCGGGCGCCGTGTTCGCATCCATACCACGCCCGAACTGCGCTTCGTGCACGACCGCTCCACCGAGCGCGGCATCGCGATGTCGAAGCTGATCGACGAGGCGAACCGCCGGCATGCCGAGACCGACGATCGCCGGTCCGCCGCCGAGGACGACGCAATCCGGAAACCGCCGGACGCTCACTGATCTCACGGCGGCCGGCGCGCCGCCGCTCCAGCATGACGAAACGCATCCCGACGAAGCGTGATCCCGTCGACGGGATCCTGTTGCTCGACAAGCCCGTGGGCCTGAGCTCGAACGACGCGCTCGTGCGCGCGCGGTGCCTGCTCGAGGCGCGCAAGGCCGGGCACGGCGGCACGCTCGATCCGCTCGCCGGCGGGTTGCTGCCGCTGCTCTTCGGCGAGGCGACCAAGTTCGCGCTCGATTCGCTCGACGCCGACAAGACCTACGTCGCCGGGCTGCGCCTGGGCGTGACCACCGACAGCGGGGACGCCGAAGGGCGCGTGCTCGACGAGCGCGAGCCGGTGCGCGATGCGGCGACATTCGCGGCAGCGGTCGCGGCCTTCGTCGGCCCGATCGAGCAGGTTCCGCCGATGCACTCGGCGCTCAAGCGCAACGGCCGGCCGCTGTACGAGCTGGCCCGCGCGGGCCTCGTCGTCGAGCGCGCGCCGCGGCGGGTGACGATCCACGCGATCGACGTACTGCGCTTCGCGCCGCCGCACGCCGAGTTGCGCGTTCGTTGCAGCAAGGGAACCTACATCCGCTCGCTCGCCATCGACCTCGGCGAGCGCCTCGGTTGCGGCGCGCATCTGAGCGCGTTGCGGCGCGAGCGCGTGGGCGCGCTCGACCTTCGCGACGCCGTCACGCTCGAGGCGCTGGAGGCGCTCGCGCTGGCCGAACGGCGCGCCCGGCTGCTGCCCGCCGACGCGCTGCTGCTCGGGCTGCCGCGGGTCGATCTCGACGCCGCGCAGGGCGCGCGCTTCCGGCACGGCCAGAAGCTGCGTATTGAAACCAACTGCGAAACCGCCTGCGAAACCACCTGCGCGGATGCGTCGCCCCGGCGCGTTCGCGTCTACGGCGCCGGCCAGGAACTGCTCGGCGTCGCTTTGCAACAGGCAGGCGAGCTGCAACCGCAGCGGCTCGTCGCCGCACCCATTCCCGCGCCCCCGGCGGCCGGGACAGGAATCGAACGATGACTCTCGCCATCCGCAACATCGCCATCATCGCGCACGTCGATCACGGCAAGACCACGCTCGTCGACCAGCTGCTGCGCCAGTCGGGCACTTTCCGCAGCAACCAGCAGGTGGCCGAGCGCGTCATGGACAGCGGCGACATCGAGCGCGAGCGCGGCATCACGATCCTCGCGAAGAACTGCGCCGTCGAGTACGAGGGCACGCGCATCAACATCGTCGACACGCCCGGGCACGCCGACTTCGGCGGCGAGGTCGAGCGCGCGCTGTCGATGGTCGACGGCGTACTGCTGCTGGTCGACGCGGTGGAAGGCCCGATGCCGCAGACGCGCTTCGTCACGCGCAAGGCGCTCGCGCTCGGCCTGGAGCCGATCGTCGTCGTCAACAAGGTCGACCGGCCCGGTGCGCATCCGCATCGCGTCGTCGACGAGACTTTCGACCTCTTCGACCAGCTGGGCGCCAGCGAGAAGCAGCTCGACTTCCCCGTCGTCTACGCGTCGGCGATCAACGGCTTCGCGCTCGACCGGCTCGAGGACCTGCCGGCCGGCGGCGTGCGCACGCCCGACGAAGCGGCCGCGGCCGGGTTGTCGATGAAGCCGCTGTTCGAGGCGATCCTGCGCCAGGTGCCGGCGCGCGACGACGACCCCGAGGGCGCGCTGCAGTTCCAGATCTCCGCGCTCGACTGGTCCAGCTACGTCGGCAAGATCGGCATCGGCCGCATCGGCCGCGGGCGCGTGCGCGCCGGGCAGAACGTGCTCGTGCTGCACGGCGACCCGCAGGCGGGCGGCGCCGAGCCGGTGCCGGCGCGCATCGGGCAGGTGCTGCGCTTCCACGGCCTGGAGCGCATCGCGGTGCCCGAAGCCGAGGCGGGCGACATCGTCGCGATCACCGGCATCGATGCGATCGACATCGGCTCCACGGTCGCCGATCCGGACGCGCCCGAGGCGCTGCCGACGCTGCAGGTGGACGAGCCGACGATGTCGATGGAGTTCCTCGTGAACGATTCGCCGCTCGCCGGCCGCGAGGGCCGCTTCGTGACCAGCCGCCAGATCCGCGAGCGGCTCGAGCGCGAGCTGAAGAGCAACGTGGCGCTGCGCGTCGAATTCGGCGACGAGACCGACGCCTTCGTCGTCTCGGGGCGCGGCGAGCTGCACCTGACCATCCTGCTCGAGAACATGCGCCGCGAAGGCTACGAGCTGGCGGTGTCGCGGCCGAAGCCGAAGCTGCGCATCGTCGACGGCGAGCGCCAGGAGCCGTACGAGCGGCTCACCGCCGACGTCGAGGAGGCGCACCAGGGCGCGGTCATGGAGCTGCTCGGACGTTGTCGCGGCGAGTTGCAGGCGATGCAGCCCGACGGCGCGGGCCGGGTGCGGCTCGAATACCGCGTGCCGGCGCGCGGGCTGATCGGCTTCCAGAACGAGTTCATGAACCTCACGCGCGGCACCGGCATCGCCGCGCACGTGTTCGACGCCTACGGCGAATGGGCCGGCGACATCGAGGACCGCCGCAACGGCGTACTCGTCTCGCAGGACGACGGCGAGGCGGTAGCCTACGCGCTGTGGAAGCTGCAGGAGCGCGGGCGGATGTTCGTCGCGCCGGGCGAGCGGCTGTACGAGGGAATGATCATCGGCATCCACTCGCGCGACAACGATCTCGTGGTCAATCCGGTGCGCGAGAAGAAGCTCACGAACATCCGGGCGGCGGGCAAGGACGAGCACATCGCGCTGACGCCGCCGATTCGGCTCACGCTCGAGAAAGCGGTCGAATTCATCGCCGACGACGAGCTGGTCGAGCTGACGCCGAAGAGCATCCGGCTGCGCAAGCGACACCTGAAGGAGCACGAACGGCGGCGCGCGGCACGCGCCTCGGAGCTCGTCTAGGAGTCGTGCAGCCGAGGCGTACGCCCTCGTGCAGCCGAGGGTGCGTCGCCGATACAACACTGACGCCGCGGCGCGGTCGATCGGCGCTTGTTTTTGTTGGCTACCCGTGCAAGACAAGTCATGCTTCGCTCCTGTGGAGATGACGCGTTTTCCCTCTGAAAACGCGCCGTTCGAAACGAACACCGCACTCATGGATCCAGGAGAACCGAGCATGGCCACTGCCAGGAAGGCTGCGAAGAAACCTGCTGCGAAGAAGGCGACGGCCAAGAAGCCGGCCGCCACGAAGACTGCGGCGAAGAAGGCTGCTCCGAAGAAGGCGGCAGCGAAGAAAGCGGCGCCGAAGACGGCCGCCGTGAAGAAGACGGCGACCAGGGCCGCCGCGAAGAAGCCCGCCGCCAAGAAGGCCGCTCCGGCGAAGACTGCGGTGAAGAAGCCCGCCGCGAAGAAGCGCACGCCGAACGCCTCCTTCATGAAGGCGCTCACCCCCAGCGCCGCGCTCGCGTCGATCGTCGGCGACAAGCCGCTGCCGCGCACCGAGGTGGTCAAGCGGATGTGGGAGTACATCAAGAAGGGCAACCTGCAGGACAGCGTCAACAAGCGGCTGATCAACGCCGATGCGAAGCTGCGCGAGGTGTTCGGCAAGGCGCAGGTCAACATGTTCGAGATGACCGCGCTGGTCGGCAAGCACCTGCGCGACACCACCGGATCGTCGTCGTCGCCGTCGCGCTGAACCGCAGCGTCGCGGTTCCTTCGGAGGGCGGCTCGCGGGCCGCCCTTCCTGTTTCAGGAGCCGCTTCGAAGCGGCTCGGGCGCCGTGTGCTCCGGCAGCATCCGCACGAGCGTGTCGTCGTGCATCCAGTAGTGGTGCAGCAGCGCCGCGGCCGCGTGCAGGCCGATCAGCCAGTAGCCCAGCTCGCCGAGCGTCTCGTGAAGGCCCTCTAGCGATTTCGACAACCCCTTGTCCGGTGACAGCAACGCGGGCAGTTCCACGCCGAGGAAGAGCACGGGCTTGCCGGCTGCGCTCACGGTGAACCAGCCGAGCAGGGGCATCGCGACCAGGAAGACGTACAGCGCGGCGTGCAGGAAATGCGCCGATCGCATCTGCCAGCGCCCGACGCCGGGCTCGATGACCGGCGTCGGCCCCGAGAAGAGCCGTGCGACCAGGCGCGCGCCGACGAGCGCGAACACGGCGAGCCCGAGCGCGAAGTGCCAGAGCTTCAGGTCCGCGCGCAACGCGCTGCCTTTCGGCGCGAGATCGTGCAGCTCGATCGTGGCGTAGACGCCGACCAGCAGGGCGAGCGTCAGCCAATGGATCGCGACGAGCGGCGATCCGTAGTGGTGAGAGTCGTTCTTCCAGTTCATGACGGGCCTCGACGGAATCGACAGCGCAAGCCTGCGCCGGCGAGGCTGAATCGTCGCTGAACGCTACCGCTCTACCGCGGTGCGGATGCTCCCCAGTACGCCGGGTTCCCGTACGTATTCTTCAACTGGTCGATGAACGCGCGCACGCGCAGCGGCAGGTGCTTGCGCTGCGGAAACACGGCGTGGATCGCGTTGGGCGGCGCGGCGAATTCGTCGAGCACGCTGCGCAGTCGTCCGCTGCGCAGGTCCTCCCCCACTTCCCACAGCGAGCGCCACGCGAGCCCACGCCCGGCGAGCGCCCAGTCGTGCAGCACGGCTCCGTCGTTGCACTCGATGCTTGCCGGCACGCGCAGCGAAACGACGCGTCCGTCGACGGTGAACTGCCAGCCCCGCGCCTGGTTGCCGTAGCTGCCGAAGGTCAGGCAATCGTGCTGTGGGAGATCGTCCGGCGTGCGCGGAACCCCGCGCCGCGAGAGATAGTCGGGGCTGGCGACGACGACGCGCCGATTCTCGGCCAGGTGCACGCCGACGAGACTCGAGTCATCGAGCGCTCCGATGCGCACGGCGACGTCGATGTTCTCGTTGACGATGTCGGTGATCCGGTCGGTGAGCTCGAGCGAGATCGACACCTCCGGATGAGTTTCGAGGAACGCCGGCACCAGCGGGGCGACGTGCACGCGGCCGAAGCCGGCCGGGGCGGTGACGCGCAGATGGCCGCTCGCCTTGACGCCGCCGAGCGATACCGACGCCTCGGCGTTGTGCAGGTCGCGCAGCAGGCGCTGGCAGTCCTCGAGGAAGGCGCTGCCTTCGAAGGTGAGCGAGATCCGCCGCGTCGTGCGCACGAGCAGGCGCACGCCCAGGCGCGATTCGAGCGCGTCGATACGCCGGCTGATCACGGCCGGCGCCACGCCTTCGGCGCGTGCGGCCGCGCTCAGGCTACCCCTCGTGGCGACCGCGACGAAGGTTTCGATCTGGCGAAATCGCGCCATGCGCTCCGATCCCGTTCCGGCCCGGTTGCAAAAGATCGATTATTGCAAAAAAGTAAAAGCTGAACCGATCCGTATCGGGTTTTAGCGAATGATCGAGGACGTTATCCTCGCTTCATGGCCGCCCCCCTTCGCGCCGTCGTTTTCGACGCCTATGGCACGCTGTTCGACGTGCACTCGGTTGCAGCGCTCGCCGAACAGCGCTTTCCGGGGTACGGTCCGCGCCTGTCGGCGCTGTGGCGCGCGCGCCAGCTCGAATACACGTGGGTGCGCACGCTGTCCGGCCGCTACGTGCCCTTCGACGTCGTCACGCGCGACGCGTTGCGCTTTTCGGCACGCGCGCTCGGCCTCGGCCTGCAAGCCGACGACGAGGAGCGGCTGATGGCGCAGTACGCGAGCCTGTCGGCTTTTCCCGAGAACGTCTCGGCGCTGCGCGCACTGCGCGAATTCGGCGTGCCGCTGGCGATCCTGAGCAACGGAACGCCGGCGATGCTCGAAATCTCGGCCCGGAGCGCGGGCATGCACGATCTGTTCGACCGCATCCTGTCGGCGGACACCGTGCAACGCTACAAGACGCACCCCGACGTCTACGCGCTCGCCACCGCCGCCTTTGCCTGCGAGCCCGCGTCGATCGTCTTCGTCTCGTCCAACGGCTGGGACGTGACCGCCGGCGCGTGGTTCGGCTTCGACGCCTTTCGCGTCGACCGTTCCGGCACGCCGCCCGAACAACTCGATGCCGGCGCCATCGCCGCCGGCCACTCCCTCACCGACGTCGTCGAACACGTGCGCGCGCGCCTCGGGCGCGAGCGCAGCCTCGCGCACGCGCGAAACGGCAAGCGACGTCGTTCCTCATCCGCAACCGGAGCCTCCAAATGAACGCGAAAGCCTCCCTGAACCTGCCGCAGGGCGTCACCGTCGACGCGCCCGTCATCACCCCCGAGTTCGCCGAGATCCTCTCGCACGACGCGCTCTCGCTTGTCGCGCAACTGCACCGGCAGTACGAGCCGCGCCGCCGGCAACTGCTCGCCGATCGCGTCGCGCGCGCCAAGCGCCTCGATGAAGGCGAGCGTCCGCATTTCCTGCCGCAGACGAAGCACGTGCGCGAAGGCGACTGGACGATCGCGCCGATCCCGAAGGCGCTCGAGTGCCGGCGCGTGGAGATCACCGGGCCGGTCGAGGCGAAGATGGTCATCAACGCGTTCAACTCGGGCGCTGACAGCTACATGACCGACTTCGAGGACTCGAACGCGCCGAACTGGACGAACCAGATCCAGGGGCAGGTGAACCTGCGCAAGGCGATCCGCCGCGAGCTCGTGCTCGAGCAGGGCGGCAAGACCTACCGTCTCGCCGAGAAAATCGCCACGCTGCAGGTGCGCCCGCGCGGATGGCACCTCGACGAGAAGCACGTGAAGGTCGACGGCGAGCGCGTCTCGGGCGGCATCTTCGATTTCGCACTGTTCATGTTCCACAACGCGAAGGAGCAGGTCGCGCGCGGCGCAGGGCCCTTCTTCTACCTGCCGAAGCTCGAGAGCCATCTCGAGGCGCGGCTGTGGAACGACGTCTTCGTCGCCACGCAGAAGGCGCTCGGCATCCCGCAGGGCACGATCAAGGCCACCGTGCTGATCGAGACGATCCTCGCCGCCTTCGAGATGGACGAGATCCTCTACGAACTGCGCGAGCACAGCGCCGGGCTCAATGCCGGCCGCTGGGACTACATCTTCTCGTGCATCAAGAAGTTCAAGGTCGATCGCGACTTCTGCCTGGCCGACCGCGCGAAGGTGACGATGACCGCGCCCTTCATGCGCGCCTACGCGCTGCTGCTGCTGAAGACCTGCCACCGGCGCAACGCGCCGGCGATCGGCGGCATGAGCGCGCTGATCCCGATCAAGAGCGACCCCGAGAAGAACGAGATCGCGATGGCCGGCATCCGCGCCGACAAGGCGCGTGACGCCACCGACGGCTACGACGGCGGCTGGGTCGCGCACCCGGGGCTGGTCGACGTCGCCATGCAGGAATTCGTGAAAGTGCTCGGCGACCGTCCGAACCAGATCGATCGCAGGCGCGACGACGTGCAGGTGAGCGCGGCGGACCTGCTGAACTTCCAGCCCGAGCAGCCGATCACCGAGACCGGCCTGCGGATGAACATCAACGTCGGCATCCATTACCTCGGCGCCTGGCTCGCCGGCAACGGCTGCGTGCCGATCCACAACCTGATGGAGGACGCCGCCACGGCCGAGATCAGCCGCTCGCAGGTCTGGCAGTGGATCCGTTCGCCGAAAGGCAAGCTCGACGACGGCCGCAAGGTCACGCCCGAGATGGTGCGCGAGCTGATCCCGCAGGAGCTGGCGAAGGTGAAGGAAACGGTGGGCGGCGACACCCGCACCTACGAGCGCGCCGCGCAGATCTTCGAGCAGATGAGCACGCAGGAATCGTTCGCCGAATTCCTCACGCTGCCGCTGTACGAAGAGATCGAGTGAAATCGGGCGCGGGCCCGCGCAGCGGGCCCGCGTACTTCACTTCCGTTTCCCCGGCGTTCGGAACCTCTTTCCGAAACCCGCCGGGGTCGGTTCAACCCGCCGAACGCCGGCGTCTCCAGGCTGCGATTCCGCCGATGCCCGCGCCCAGGAGCGCCAGCGCACCCGGTTCGGGCACGTTGCCGGTCGGCGGCGTGATCGCGAAGCTGGTCGTGATGTTGAAATTGGATTCGGTCGTGTGCCGCTCGGCGAAGAAGATGTCGAGGCTGTAGGGCGTGCCGGCGGTCAATCCGGCTGTCTTCAGCGTCTCCTCGGTGAAGGACGCGGTAGCGGCGCTATGCACACCGCCGAGATCGATGAACAGCATTCCGTTCACGAACACCCAGAGATCATCGTCGCCGGTGAACGTGAACGAATGGTCGGCGCCGGAGGTGGGATCGTCGAACGCGAGCTGACCCTGCAGGTGCAGCGTGAAGTGGTAGTTGTAGCTGCGCCCCTGATTGCCATAGAGCTGCCCGTCGATCGGGAAGAAGCTCGACGAGGCATAGGAATAGACCCCGCTGCCCGGGGCCGTTTCGCTGAGGCTGAGTGAAAAGGGCTGGCTGAGGTTGTATCCGGGGCTGTCCGTATACCATTTCGCAAAATTCGCCGCCGAGCACGCTCCTGCGACGATGTTGGCTCCGGCCGTCGGCAGACCACCGCTCAGCGTGGAGCCTGTCATGCCGGTGACGACGCCCGGTATCGACCCTTCGAAGTCGGAAAGCTGCGTGCAGCCCGCGATGGACGGCGCGCAGAAATCCCGAATGGTGCCGTTGAGCGTCACCGTGGCTGCGGATGCGGAAGAAGCGGCAAGCGTTGCCAACGCGATCACCGCACCGAGTCCCTTTGCTCGCATGTTCGTCGTTCCCTTTGTTGTTCGATGCCGGCCGCGGGAGCCAGCGTCCCCGGGCGTATCAAGCAGGAAACGTGCCGGTCATCGAATCAGGAGATAACTGGCTGATCGACAAGGGATTCGGCCAGAGAGTATCGTCTTGCAGCGGCGTGTTCTTACTCTTATGTAAGTTTCGCCGACACGATATTTTTCCCCTCCGTGGATCGCCGGGGTGGCACTGCGGAAAGAACGACTCCCCGCACCGCGCCGGTGGCAGGCAGTCAGCGGGTCCGCGCCGTGCGAGAGCGGCGCGTGAATGCAATGGGAGGATTCGAGATGGAACCGCAGATTCCCGAGCGCGTGAGCATCGTCGACATCAGAATGCCCTTCTGGTCGATGGTCGTGTTCCTGGTCAAGCTGTCGATCGCGTCGATTCCGGCGTTCCTCATCCTGTCGGTGCTCGGCGCAGCGGTCTTCGCGCTGCTCGGTTGGCTCGGCGCGCTCACGCGTACGTGGGTCTGATCCGGGCTTGCTGCCGGGCCGCTCACTGCGCGCGCGCCCGGTATTCGCGCACCTCGTAGGGCGACAGATCCCGGTCGCGCTGTCCGGCGACCATCGACGGGGTCACTTTCTTTCCGTCGCCGGCGCCGCGCACGTAATTGACGACCGCCGCGATCTGCGCGTCGGACAGGTGGTCGAACGACGGCATGCTCGCATCGAATCGCGTGCCTTCGACTTCGATCGGCCCGTCGATGCCGTTGAGGACGACGAGTACCGGCAGCAGCGGATCGCGTTGCAGGTCGTCGTTGCCGGCGAGCGGAGGAACGCGCGTCGGCTGTCCGCGCTGATCGGCGCCGTGGCAGCCCGAGCAGTTGCGTTCGTAGACGGCGTGGCCGTCGACCCGGGCGGCGGACGTCGAAGCCTGGTTGCCCGAAGCGCCTGCCTGCGCCGTTCGAGGGGAGGGCGACGGGTTCGGTCCGAGATAGGTCGTCAGGTAACCGAGGATCTCGCTGCGCTCGTCGTCGCCGAGCTTCAACCCGTAGTCGTGCATCGACTGCAGGACGGCGTCCCACTGCTTCGGGAGCAATCCGGCCGAGTCGACGAGGTACTGCAGGTCGTGGCAGGTGCGGCAGCGTGCGTAGACGAGATCGACGCCCGGGCCGTCGGGCAGCGAGATCTCGGCGCGGGCGTGCGGTGCAGCGGCGAGCGCGGCGCACAGCGCGATCGCCGAGGCTGCCAGCGCCGCCGTGCGAAGCAGCGCACCGGCGCCGGCGGCGTGCCGGCAGGCGGCGCGCTTCGCCGAATTCATCTCACGCCACCTGGAAGCTCACGCGATCCACGCCGTGCCAGTCCCAGCCGCCGGGGTTCCAGGTGGCGAGCCCGTCGATCGGCTGCGAGCGGCCCCACGCGTCGATCGCGCGCACCCAGACCTCGTGCGAGCCCTGCGGCAGCGAAGCCTGCAGTTGCCAGGGATGCCAGGCGTAGGGGCCGTCCGGTTCGTCGACCTCGGCGGCGCGCCAGGTCTTGCCCTGGTCGAGCGAGACGCGCACCTCGGTGATCGGCACCACGCCGTCGTTCCAGGCGACTCCCTTGAACGGCACGTTGCCGCCGCGCACCGTCTCGCCGGCAAGCGGTGCGAACACGACGCTCATGATCGCGAAGCCGTAGGTGGGGTCGCTGTTCTGGCGGGTGGGGGCCTGCGTGGTGAGGTTGCCCGGCTGCACCTGCCGGTGCGGCATCCGGTACGTCTTCTGCATCAACGCGCTCGGCGTGGGTTCGGCCATCAGCATCAGGTCGGTGACCCACTTGACGTTCATGTTGCCGTAGAAGCCAGGGACGATGAGCCGCACCGGACCGCCGTGGATCAGCGGAATCGGCTCGCCGTTCATTTTCAGCGCGAGGATCGCGTCGTCGAGCTGCGGCGCCGCCAGCGGGATGCTCTTGACGAGATCGGCGCCGCCGGCCACCGGCGGGACGTCCTTGCCGTTCGCCGTGAGGAAGCGCACCTGCCCGCTCGGGCCGAGTTCGAGGCCGTCGAGCAGCGCGCGCAGCGGAACGCCTTCCCAGCGCAGATTGCCCATGCCGCCGTGCTTCCATCCCGACCCCGGCGTCTTCGCCTCGGCCCAGTAGTACGAGCGTCCGTTGCCGGCGCACTGCATCACCGAGCGGCGCTCGACCTGCTGCATGCCGGCGAGATCGGCGATGCGCAGGGTCTTCGGGCGCTGCACCAGGCCGCCGACGAGAATCTCCCACTGATCGACCATCTCGCGCGACGGCGCGTCGGTGGTGGCTACCCAGGCGCCGGCGCCGTCCACCGGAAAGTGCGTGCGGTTGTAGAGATATTCCTTCGGCGTGAAATGCGAGTCGCGCAACGCCTGCAGCGGGGTTTCCATCACGCCGAGCTTCGCGTTGTGCACGATCATCCCGGGGCTCTTGCCGTGGATGATCGAACTGGCCGAAGGCGTATCGGCGGCGTGTGCGGAACGCAGCCCGGAAGGCAGGCCCGGCACGCGGATCAGTCCGGCAGCGCCGGCGGCGCCGGTGAGTTGAAGAAAGGAGCGGCGATCGATCGGCCTCATTTCGTGAACCCTCGGCTGTCGAAGTACGGGGGCCAGTCTAGGAGCGCGACTGCGAGCGGTCTGCAGTACATGCGCCGCCGATGCAGCCTTGTCAGACTGCCACGTGGCGTCCCGGGCGGTGGTTCACGGCGAGCGTCGCGTTCAGCGCTGTCGCGTTGGAGTCACGAGGCATGGATATTCGACACGCGGTCGCATTGGCGTCCTACCGTACGGCCTTTGTTCATGCGAAAGGGAGAGACGGGATGGCCGATGCCTGGTTGCCATCGTGACGAGGGCGGACCGGTCGCCGCAGGTCGACCCGGCGGAGATCGAGTTCTCCGCGATCCGCGCACAGGGCGCCGGCGGGCAGAACGTCAACAAGGTCTCGAACGCGGTGCAGCTGCGTTTCGACGTCGCGCGCTCGTCGCTGCCCGCCGACGTGAAGGAACGGCTGCTCGCGCTCGACGATCGGCGCATCAGCTCCGAGGGCGTGGTCGTCGTCAAGGCGCAGCGCTTTCGCAGCCTCGAGAAGAATCGCGACGACGCGATCGCGCGGCTGCAGGCGATCGTCGACGCCGCTGCGCACGTGCCGAAAGCGCGCCGGGCGACACGACCGACCGCGGCTTCGCGCGCACGGCGCGTCGACGAGAAGACGCATCGCGGCCGGATCAAGTCGCTGCGTCGCACGCCCGAGTCGTCGTAATCGGCGATCGCTCCGCGACGGCGGCCATTTGGTACCCTGTCCGGTCAACCGGAGGTATTGCCGTTGGCCAAGCCGAATTACGCGTTCCAGAAGAGACAGCGAGAACTGGCGAAGAAGCAGAAGAAGGAGGAGAAGCGCCTGCGCAAGGCCGAATCGCCGCCCGGGCACGACGAGGCGGGCGCCGGCGCGGACGAGGCCGATGCCGCAACGACCCCGGCGCCGCCCGCGCAGCCGCCGGCGAGCGGCGACGAATCGAAGGGCTGACGGGCTGCCGGAACCGACTCCGGCCTGCGTCGCCGTCTCCCCGGCGAACGCGCGTCCGGCGCGCGTCAGCGCGGCGCCGGCGCCCTCAGCAGCTCGCCCAGCTCGCGCAGCACTTCGAGGTCGCCGCGACGATCGAAGCGCAGCGGAAGGCCGCTCCATCCCCACGTAGCCGATCCGCTGAGCCTATAGCTCCATTGCGCCGGCTCCGCGCTGCGCAGGCTGCGCAGCAGCCGCAGCAGGCGCGAGGTGGGCACGCTGAACTGCACGGGAATCGTGCGCGCGCCGAGCGCCGGCAGCGTCACTTCGCGATCGAGCACCCTGCCTTCGGCAAAGGGTCGATCGAGCAGTTCGAGCGCGAAATCGATGTTGCGCAACGGGATCTCGACGTCGTTCGGGTTTTCGGTGTCGACGGCGAGCAGGAAGCGGATCTCGTTCAGCCCGAGTTCCTCGACGCGGAAATCGGCGAAGGCCAGGCGCGGCGGCTTCAGGTCGGCGGGCGGAAGCGCGTTGCAGCCGACGAGCAGCGCGGCCGCTGCTGCCGCCGCTGCCGCCGCTGCCGCCGACAGGCACGTGCGTCGGCGCGGATTCACAGCGCGGACAGCCGCGACAGCGCGCGCTCGAGCGTGGCGTCGGTCTTCGCGAAGCAGAAGCGCACGACGCGGTTCTCGGTGCCCTGCTCGTAGAACGCCGACAGCGGAATCGCGGCGACACCGATCTCGGTGGTCAGCCACTTCGCGAAATCGGCCTCGCCAAGCTCGGAGATCGCGCTGTAGTCGACCAGCTGGAAGAAGGTTCCCTCGCAGTCGAGCAGCCGGAAGCGCGTGCGCGCGAGCCCCGCGCGGAAGAGGTCGCGCTTGCGCTGGTAGAACGACGCGACGTCGCGCCACGCCTGCCGCTCGGCCATGTAGCTTGCGATGCCGTGCTGCGTGGGCGCGTGCGCGGTGAAGACATTGAACTGGTGCACCTTGCGAAATTCGGCCGACAGCGGCGCCGGTGCGGCGCAGTAGCCGAGCTTCCAGCCGGTGACGTGGAAGGTCTTGCCGAACGACGAGACGACGAAGCTGCGCGCAGCGAGTTCGGGATAGCGGCTCACCGATTCGTGCGGCTGGCCGTCGAAGACCATGTGCTCGTAGACCTCGTCGGAGATCACGATCAGGTCGTGCGCGCAGGCGATCGAAGCCAGCTCGCGCAGGTCGGCGGCGCGCAGGATCGTCCCGGTGGGATTGTGCGGCGAATTCACGAGGATCGCGCGCGTGCGCGCAGTGCAGGCCGCGCGCACCGCCGGCCAGTCGACACGGAAATCGGCGCGCATCGGCACGGCGACGGCCGTGCCGCCGGCCAGTTCGATCGACGGCACGTAGCTGTCGTAGACCGGTTCGATGACGACGACTTCGTCGCCCGGGCGCACGACGGCGAGCACCGCGGTGAAGATCGCCTGCGTGGCGCCGGCCGTGACGGTGATCTCGTCGCGCGGGTCGTATCGATGTCCGTGCACCGCCTCGATCTTCCCGGCGATGCGCTCGCGCAGCGCGGCGACGCCCGCCATCGGCGGATACTGATTGTGTCCGGCGCGCATCGCGTCGGCCACCGCGTCGACCAGCGCCGGGTCGCAGTCGAAATCCGGAAAGCCCTGGCCGAGGTTCACCGCGTCGTGCTCGACGGCGAGCGACGACATCACGGTGAAGATCGTCGTGCCCACCTTCGGCAGCTTCGTGGCGAAGCGGGGACCTGCGGGGCCGTCGGGTGCGTTCATGTCGGAGATGTAGTGCGGGTCGGCGACGATTATAAGGAGCGGCGCGCGGGGCAAGGAGCGGCGCGCGGGGTCGAAGAGCGGCAGCTTCGCACGTCCGGTCGAGCGCCTTCGCTTTCGTGCCATCATCGCGTGCCATGCTGATCGTCCTGTCTCCCGCCAAGCGGCTCGACTTCGAGTCGGCGCCGCACATCGCCGCGCATACGCAGCCGCGCTTCCTGTCGCAGGCGCGTCCGCTCGTCGAGCTGCTGAAGAAGATGGACACGCGCGAACTCGCTTCGCTGATGTCGATCAGCGATCCGCTGGCGGCGCTGAACGCCGCCCGCTTCGGGCAGTGGAAGCCGCCGTTCACCACCCGCAATGCGCGCCAGGCGGTGCTCGCCTTCGCGGGCGACGTCTACGAGGGGCTCGACGCGCCGAGCCTGGATGAATCCGATCTCGGCTGGGCGCAGGACCACGTCCGCGTTCTCTCGGGGCTGTACGGCGTACTGCGCCCGCTCGACCTGATCCAGCCGTACCGGCTCGAGATGGGCACGCGGCTGCGCAATCCGAAGGGCGCCGATCTCTACGCGTATTGGGGAGGGCGGCTGTCGAAGACGATCGACGAGGAACTGGCGTCGCATCGCACGCCGGTATTGGTGAACCTGGCGTCGGTCGAATACTTCAAGGCGCTTGCCGGCCTGCGCTCGCGCGTCGTGCAGCCGGTATTCCAGCAGCGGCGCCCCGACGGCTGGAAGGTGGTCGCCTTCGCCGCCAAGCGGGCGCGCGGCGCGATGACGCGCTATGCGATCGAGCGCCGCATCGACGATCCGGTGCAACTGCAGGGCTTCGATGCGGACGGCTACCGCTTCGAGCTTGCAGCCTCCACCGAATCCAGCTGGGTGTTCCGCCGCGGTTGATCAGACGATCGTCGGCTCGGGTTCGAGCACGACGCCGAAACGGTCGCGCACCGATTCGGCGATGCGCGCGGCGAGCGCCGCGATCTGCGCGCCGCTCGCCGAGCCGTGGTTCACCAGCACCAGCGCGTGCCGCTCGTGCACGCCTGCATCGCCTTCGCGATGGCCCTTCCAGCCGCAGCGCTCGATCAGCCAGCCGGCGGACAGCTTGACCGCGGGCCTGCTGTTTTCCGTCGAAGCGCGGACGGAACCGTGCGCGTCCGAAGGCGCAACCGGAAAGCGCGGAAGGCCGGGCTCGCGCGTCGCGAGCGCGTCGGCGACGGCCGCGTCGACGATCGGATTGCGAAAGAAGCTGCCGGCATTGCCGAGCACGTTTGGGTCGGGCAGCTTGCGCCGGCGGATCGCGCACACCGCGCGCGCGACGTCGTGCGCTGCGGGTCGGGCGATGCCCTGCGCGCGCAGTTCTTCGCGGATCTCGCCATAGTCCAGATGCAGCGGCGCTTCGCGCGCGAGGCGGAAGCGCACGGCGACGATTGCCCAGCCGCGCCCTTCGTCGTGGCGGAACACGCTGTCGCGATAGCCGAAACCGCATTCGACGACGTCGAAGCGCCTGCGCGTGCCGTCGCGCAGCGAGACGGCGTCCAGCGAGTCGAAGCGCTCGCGCATCTCCACGCCGTAGGCGCCGATGTTCTGGATCGGACTGGCGCCCACTGTTCCGGGGATCAGCGACAGGTTCTCGAGCCCGGCGAGCCCCTGTTCCAGCGTCCACTGGACGAAGTCGTGCCAGGGCTCGCCGGCGCCGCCCTCGACGAGGACGCCGCGCGCGTCGTCGGCCAGCAGCCGGCGACCGGGCACCGCGATGCGTACCACCGGCATCGGCGGATCGCGCGTGAACAGGATGTTGCTGCCGCCGCCGAGGACGAGCGGCGCGGGGCCGTCGCGCAGGCGTTCGGCGAGCACGGCCAGGTCGCCGGCATCTTCGACTTCGATCAGGCGCGCCGCGCGCGCCTCGACGCCGAAACTGTTCGACGCACGCAGCGAAACGCCGGTGCGCTCGGTGACCGCCATCGCGCGACGATCAGCTCGGCCGGTAGGCGAGCCGCACGTAGATCGGCGCGAAAGCCTCAGCCTGCGTGATCTCTATCAGCGACTCGCGCGCCAGCTCGAGCAGCGCGATGAAGGTGACGACGACGACCGGAACGCCGCGCGCGGTGTCGAACAGCTCGTCGAATTCGGCGAAGCGCCGGTCCTGCAGCCGGCGCAGCACGATCGTCATGTACTCGCGCACCGACAGTTCCTCGCGCGTGATGCGGTGGTGCTGCACCAGGCGCGCGCGGCGCAGGATGTCGGCCCAGGCGCTGCGCAGGTCGTTCGCATCGACGCTGGGCAGCCGGGTGGTCGCCGCCTGCTCGATCCAGACGTTGGCGGCGAGGAAATCGCGGCCGAGCTGCGGCAGCCGGTCGATCTCTTCCGCGCCGAGCTTGATCCGTTCGTACTCGATGAGCCGGCGCGCCAGCTCCGCGCGCGGATCCTCGACCTCCTCGCCGCTGTCGGCCTTCTTCACCGGCAGCAGCATCCGCGACTTGATCGAGATCAGCAGCGCGGCCATCAGCAGGTATTCGGCGGCCAGCTCCAGGTTGCGGCTGCGGATCTCG
>ERZ778017.1642-NODE-1642-length-21042-cov-41.299614_pt1 | contig 21042 bp, 28 predicted proteins | sample MGYA00375747_ERZ778017 | MGnify/ENA primary metagenome ERZ778017 (study PRJEB29350, sample SAMN05509838) | bioreactor metagenome | biome: bioreactor; material: wastewater | place: South Africa: University of Cape Town | collected 2014-03-17 ...
CGAGATATTGGCGTGACTGGAGTTCAGACGTGTGCTCTTCCGATCTCCATGTCGGACCCCACCCGTAGAGTTATCAGTGTCAGATACACAACATAAGGAGGAGACATGGCAACTGTCACCGTCGAGATCGACCGCGAGGTCATCACCGAGGCCGCGCAGATGGTCGGCTACTGGAACTCGGAAGAAGTGCTCAACCGGATCAACATGGGCGAGGGGTTCACCCTGGCCGCGCTGTTCGACGCGCTGCACGAGCACGCCACCGCCGACCACATCATTCGCGAGGTCTGGGAGGGCGAAACCGAGGGCGACCGCGACCCGCTCCCCTGGGCCAACGGGCACGGCTCCCGGCTCAGCGACGAGGAGTACCGAGCCCGCGCCGAGGATCTCGCCCACAACGAAGGCGACGAGCGATTCCGCTTCGCCCCGCGCCGATCGTGGGACGACTAGCGGCCCGCCGCTGAACGGATGCCCCGCCGGAACGGACACCGGCGGGGCGTCCGCACGTTTCGGCAGCTACCTGCGGCGAGCGCCGTTCGGGGTTGCCAATGTCCCCCGCATTGACTAGTGTTGTGTATGTCAGATACACAACACGTCTAGGAGGACGAGATGACCACCATTCACAAGGCAACCGGAGCCGGCGACTTCCTCACGGCAGTCCCGGCGATGCTGGGATACCGCCCGAGCGAGTCGGTCGTCGCGGTGCCGTTTGCGGGCACTCGCACGATCGGTGCGATGCGCTTCGATGTTCCGGCCGCCGAGAACGCCGGATCGTTCGCGGCGGTGGCGATGGGCCTGCTGGTCAAGGTCGAGAACGCGACCGGCTTCGCCCTGATCGTCTACGGCGAGCGCGAGCAGGCCGAGGCGATCGGTTCGGCGATGACCACGCAGGCCGACATGTGCGGGATGCAGGTGATCGACCGGCTGTACGTCGCCGGGGATGCCTGGGGTCGAATCGGCGAGGACGGGACCGAGGCTCTGCCGGAGACTCCCGCGCACCTGGCGGCGATGCTGACCGCTTCGGACCAGCGCGCCGGGGCGGCGCTCCCCGCCGTGGACGAGGCGCTGGCGGCGCAGGTCGCGGAGGCTCTGCCGACCGACCTGCCGGTGGCGCTGGCGATGGCGGGCGGCGATCTGCTGGACGCGATCGAGCAGGCGCTGTCCTGGGATGGGTCGGACCTCGACGCGGGCGCGGTGGCGCTGCTGTCGGCGATGCTGAACCGGCCCGCAACGCGCGATATCGCCCTGGTGCAGTGGTCGCACGGCTTCGCCGCCGGTGAGAGCGCGCTGGACGCGCAGATCGGGTGGGAGCAGGGCGAGGAGTACCCGGCGCACCTGGCGCGGGTCATGTGGGGTGAGGGACCGCGCCCGGACGCGAAGCGCCTGGACGCCGCTCTGACGGCCTGCCGGTACGTCGCGGCCCTCTCGCCTGAGGATGCGCCGGTGGGGCCGCTGGCGGCCGCTGCGTGGCTGTCCTGGGCACTGGGACGCTCCACCCACGCCGACGCCTACGCGCGTCGCGCGCTGGCGATCGACTCCGAGCACGGACTGTCGCAGATCGTGCGGACGTTCGTGGACGCCGGTCACCTGCCCGAGTTCGCGTTCTCGCGCTGACCTGACCGCCGCACCCTCCCCGGGAGGGTGCGGCCCGGACCTCACGGAGGACACCATGACCGACCAGCTGACGCCCGCCGAGGGCATCACCGTGACCCACTACCGAGGCCAGCGCGACGGCGTGCCGGTGGTGCAGATCGACACCGCGCAGGATGCCGGATGGCTGCGCGTGAACCTCAACGACGGGCCGCCCCTGTATGACGGCGACCCCGAGCGGCACGACGCGCCCGGAGCGTTTCGCGGGCCATCCGCGCCCGACTCGATCCTGGTGCAGGGCGCGCCCGAGTCCGCGCAGCAGATCGCGGATGCCGTGATCGCCGCCGGGTACGGCGACGCCGAAACGTTCGCCCTCGCGCTGACCGCGCAGCCGATCGACGCCCACAGTGTGCGCGCCCTCATGGCAAAAGCCGCACGCGCAGCGTTCGGCACCCTCACCATGCAAGTCCGCGACGTCCGCGAGGGCATCACGAGCCTGAACGCGGCAGCCGAGGGAGGCAGCAACGACGCCGAGCTCGAGGCCGCGCACAACATGATGAACGCCGCCGCGTGGCTGGCCGACAGCGTGGATAGCGGCATGCGCTAACACTCGCGCGGGCACCCTGCATCGACAGCGGTGCCCGCGCGAGACCGAGGGTTGCGAATGTCCGACCCCCCTACTAGTGTTGTGTATGTCAGATACACAACACGTTCAAGGGAGGACGATATGACTGACATCATGACCGCCCCGACCAGCGGGATCGCGGAGGGTCCGCTGACCTTCCCCGGCACCCCGCCGGTCACCGACCGCCGCGGCGCTTTCGCGGGCGAGCTCGCTCGAGCTCACGATGAGCTCGAGCTGGCGCGCGCGAAGGTCGCAGAGCGCGAGCGGGAGATTGAGCGGCTGCGCACCGCGCAGATCACCGACGGGTCGGACCCCCGGCTGATCGACTTCTGGGAGAAGGCAGGCCGGATCGCCGATCACGCCGACTTCTGCCAGGAGTACGACCGACTCGCCGAGGCGATGAACGGAACGCCCCGATGCCGCGACTGGGAAGTGGAGGCCGAGGTCACCGTGACCGTCCGGGTCACCTACTCCACCAGTGCGACCACCGAGGACGACGCTGACGAGAACGCCCGCGAGGGCATCGACTTCGATGACGTGCTCGCGGCGTACCGCGCCAACGGGCACGAGAGCTTCGACGTCGAGATCGTCAGCACCGAGCGGGCCTAACCCGCCCCTGGCGGGGCCACAGCGCCCCGCCAGGGCCACCGGAACACACGCGCGAGCGGAACCACCCGGCCACCCGGCAGTACCCCATGTCCGGGAAGGTCGCCGACGCCGGCCTATATGAGCAGCACCCCTATCCCGGTGTCTCGCCAATGTCGGCGACGAGCGCTATTGTTGTGTATGTCAGATACACAACACAGTCACTAGGAGGAACCCATGACCACCACCCAGGTCGCCTACGAAACGATCTCCACCCGGATCTACGACAGCGAAGAGGGCTACTCGGCCAGCAACAACAACATGGCCTACCGGGCACAGGATCTCGAAGACTACGGACGCCGCGGCTTCGCCCTGATCTCGACCGTCACCGCCCCCACCCACGACGGAACCCTGATCATCGACACCCTCGCCCGCACCGCCGAGGCCGAATAGGAAAGATGGGCGCTCGTCGCCACCCCGGCGGGCGCCCGCCCTCTGCGCTCGATTTCGAGCGTGCGCCCTCGAAATCTCCCGCGCTGCGCGCTTCCCATCCCGCATCTGATCTGCTAGTGTTGTGTATGTCAGATACACAACACGTTCGGGAGGACCACATGAACACCACACTCACCACCGCCACCGCCCTCGAGGCCCGCGCCGCCTGGTCGACCATCACGGAGCCCGGCGACACCACCGCCGGCACCCTCACCCGCCACGCCGGCCACACCGCCGCGCTCGAGGCGCTCATCGCGGGCCGCGACGCCCTCCTCGCCGCACTCGCCGCAGCAGACATCGACGTCGACGAGGCCACACAAGCCGCCGCCCGCTGGCTGCCCCGCCACAACGCCCGCCTCATCGACCAGGCGCTCGAGACCGCCGCCCGCCACGGCATCACCCTGATCGACCCGGCCACCATCCCCGGCCTGAGCGACCTCGGCGACGCCGCTCCGCACATCATCTGGGCGCGTGGCACCCTCGCCCCGCTCACCCGCGACCTGCCCGAACGGATCGCTGTGATCGGCGCTCGCGCAGCCACCAGCTACGGAGAGCACGTGACTGCCGAGATCGCCGCCGACCTCGCCCGTCGCGGCATCGTCATCGTCAGCGGAGCCGCCTACGGCATCGACGCCGCCGCACACCGCGCAGCCCTCGCCGCGGGCGGGTCCACCATCGCCTGGCTCGCCGGTGGGGCCGACCGCCCCTACCCCGCGGGGAACAGCGAGCTGATCGCCCGGATCGCCGACCGCGGCGGCGTGGTCGCCAGTGAGGTCGCCCCCGGCTCCGCACCCACCCGCTGGCGCTTCCTCGCTCGCAACCGACTGATCGCCGCGACCACCGCCGCGACGGTCGTCGTCGAGGCCGGCGTGCGATCCGGGTCGCTCACCACCGCCCACCACGCCGCTGCCCTCGGTCGCACGGTCGGCGCCGTCCCCGGCCCGGTCACGTCCGCCACATCCACCGGATGCCACCGCCTCATCCGCGAGGCCGACGCCCACCTGGTCACCAGCGCCGACGAGGCCTACGAACTGCTCGGTCACTGAGGCCCGCGGGGGCCAGCCACCCGCCGGCCCCCGCACCACAGCCCGGAGAGGACACCCAATGGGAACCCCGCACGACGTCGACCCGCTCGCCCTTGCCACACCCGCGCTGCTGCTGCTCTGGATCGCTGCGCTGCTCGCACTGCTGCTGTGGCGACGCCACATCCGCAACGCCCCGATCGCCGCCTACGCTGACATCCTGCGCCGCGCCTCTCGAGCTCGCCGCCACGCAGCCGCGATGATCGCCTGGCACATTCTGGGCGGCCTCGTCCTCCTCGGCGCGTTCGGGCTGCTGTCCTGGCCCGCCGCGGCCGCCGGCCTCCCGCTGCTGCTTATCCCCGCGTTCGGCATCCGCAAGTGGGCGCGCACCGCGCGCACACTCACCCGCATCCTGCACAGCCCCACCCCGCACACCCGCGCCCAGCTGCGCACCTGAACCAGGTCGTATCGGGAACTTGCGGCACACCCCGACATGCACTAGTGTTGTGTATGTCAGATACACAACCCAATAGCAGGGCAACACAGACCATCAGACCCGCGGGGATCGCGCCACCAGGACGATCCCCCCGGCAGGACGGGCACCAACACGCAGCCTGACGAGCGCTCGCCGCTCGCCGCTCGCCCGTCAATAGCAGCCGGCCTTTCGTCCTCCACCCGGCCCGCTGCCGGCGGGGGCGGCGTCCCTGACACCGCCGCCCCCGCCCCTTCCGCCTCGTCTTCGTTCGCGAAGACCTCCCCACATCACGGATGCGCCAGAGCCGCTTCCTCTTGTCCGCTCCATCTGATATTGTTCTGTATGTCAGATACACAACTAGATCAAGGAGGATCAGCATGCGCTGTCTCATTTGTGACCAGCCGAAGGTCATGTACATCCCCGCCGACGACGCCCCTGATGTCGGCCTGTACAGCTGCGAATGCGGGTTCGAGATCGAAGGCCCCGCCGAGAACGCCGCCCGGCCCGCTCAGCCCACCCGCTCACCGCTCGGTCGGCCCACGCCGATCGCAGCTGCCCCGATCGGACTGCTCGCGACCAGCGGCCCGTACCGACGCTGAATAGGCCACGAGAGATCCAGGAGACCGACGTGAGCACCACCACAGAGCCCGGCGACACCCGATCATCCGAAGTCACGTACATGGGCCGCCGGCCGCTGAGCACCGGCAAGATCGGCTACGCCTACGCCGACGACGACGCATCGCCGCGGTACTACAAGGCCGCCCTCGTGACCGGCGCACAGATCGGGCAGCGCATCACGCTCGAAGGCCCCGCCGACGACCCGAACGTGTACTACTCCAAGGGGCCGCGAGCCCCCCGCATCACCGGTTTCGACGAGACGATCGACCGCGACACCCTCACCCGGTGGCAGGTTGCCGATCGAGCGGCCTACCAAGCCAAGGCCGACGCGGGCGCGAGCAACAGAGCGGCGAAGCACGCCGCCCACATGGAGCACCACATCGAGGCGCTGACACAGGCCGCCCGCAACCTCACCGGCCCTCAGCGCGCAGCGTTCGCCCGTTACGTCGAAGACCGCATCCGGGGGTGGTGAACGTGGCGCCTCACCGGCGCCGGTTCGCGAACGGCCACCCTCCGAACTGCTCGGCGAACGCGGCCCGATAGGCGATCTCGACATCCTCGGCGACCTGACCGGGCGTCTCCACCCACGCCACCAAGAGATCGCCGTGATCGGCCAACTGCCAGATCGACCGGCCGCCCTTGTGGCTAGAACCGCGACGGGCGTACTGCCGCAGTCTCGTGCGCAGCCCGCCGCTCTTCGCGTCGGCCTTGCCGATGTACACAACCGGCGTCCCGGTGATCCAGCGCCCCTGCAGGTCGTCGACGGCGTACACCGACCCGGCGCGAGCGACGGAGACCTCGAGAATCGTCGGCGGCGTCGACGCAGCGCGCAGCACGACATAGATCCCAGGCCGCGGAGGAATGTCGACGGTCGGGATCTCGGCGAAGGTCACAAACCCGGTGAAACCGGCAGCTTCCAGCCCTTCGCGCGTCCAAGCGGCCGGCAGCGCGAGCGAGCTCACGCGAGATCCTCATCGGTCGCCGGCGCCGGCGCGGCCGCCGGCACTCCGAACAGAGCAGCCGTGCGGCGCTCGAGCAGGTGATGCTCGACGTCGCCGGCATGCAACGGCGCCTGGCCGACGCCTCGCGCCGGCCGCTGCTGCATGTACCAGTACAGCTGCCGGTTGCCTTTCGCGTTGTGCTGCTGCGCAAGCTCGCGCGCCTCGTCCCGGGTGAACAGCCACACCTGATCGGTGGACAACAGCGCCAGCGCGAGGATCTCCGCGCGCAGATCATCCGGGAAGTAGAACCCGACCGACAACGCCCCCTTGCCACCCGAGGGAGAGGGGGCCGTCTGGGTCTTGACCTGAACGGTGACAGCCTCGGCGCGCAGCGAGGAGTAGACCACCAGGTCGATGCCCGAGTCCGTCGTCATCCTCGCCGAGTCGATGCCGAGCTTGAGAAGCCGGTACTGCACGAGCAGCTCGCCCGCTGCGCCGATGTGCTGAGTGGTGGTCACCGCGGCATCGTCTCACGCCGTCAATCACCCGCCGCAGCGAGCAGACCCTTGCCGATGTCATACCCGCCTGTTAGTGTTGTGCATGTCAGATACACAACATATACGGAGGATGCAATGACCATCACCGCCTGGATTGCCACCCACAGCGACGGCACGACCTGCACTGTCGCCACCACCACAGCGGACTGCCCGCACAACCACGCGTACACGGTGCCGGCCGAAGCGCCGGGCACGAAGGGCCTGCTGATCACGACGACCGGCGAACTCGCGATCGCAGCGTTCGGTGAGCTCGAGGACTACCAGCGCGCGGTCGGCGGCTACATCGAGACCGTCAGCCTCGACGATCGCCACGATCTCATCGCCAACGAGGAGGGGCTGATCCAGCGCCTGCCGATGAACCTCCTCGCCAGCACGATCGCGAAGCGCCCACTCGTCGGGGACGTCGTGATCGTCGGGTTTGACGATGCCTCGGGCGACTTCGTCGACGTCGACGACTCAATCGTCGACAGCATCCGCCGCACCCTCAGCGCGTGATGCCCCAGCCGGCGTCGCCGACGTCCACCGCCTGCCAGCGGTGGACGCTCGGCCGGCACTCCTGGCGCCACGCCTCCGAAGGCGGGTTCGATCGCCGGCGGTTCACCGTCGCGGCGATACCCGAGGCACTCGCGCGCGCGTTCGTGTGCCGCCACCACTACAGCGCTTCCTACCCCGCCGCCCGCCTCGCGTGGGGCCTGTTCACCGACGACGAGGCCCTCGTCGACGACGGCCCTCTGACCGGGGTGGCCGTCCTGTCGGTGCCCATGCGCGCAGCCGTTCTCACCAACGTCTTCCCCGACCTCGAGCCGTTCACCGAATCGCTCGAGCTCGGCCGCTTCGTGCTCACCGACGCCGTGCCCGCGAACGCCGAATCCTGGTTCCTCGCGCAGGTCTGGCGCCAGGCTGCCGCGGCCAGCCTCCGCGGGGTGGTCACCTTCGCCGATCCTCTGCAGCGGCAGCGCGCGATCGCCGACGTCGATGAGGACGGCCAATCGGTCACCCGCGTCGAGACGATCACCCCCGGCCACGTCGGGGTGATCTACCAGGCCACCAACGCCGTCAGCCTCGGCCGCTCCACCGCCCGCACGATCAACTACGTCCCCTCCGCCGGGCTCGTCCTCCCCGAACGCACCCTCTCGAAGATCCGCACCGGCGAGCAGGGCTGCGAAGCCGCAGAGCGCCACCTGGTGACCCTCGGCGCACGAGCCCGCCGAGCACACGAGGACACCCGCAGCTGGCTGCGCACAGCGCTCGAGGAGATCGGGACGCAGAAGATCCGCCACCCCGGCAACCACCGCTACGCCTGGGCGCTCGGCAACGCTCGCCAACGGCGCCGGCAGCTGATCGCGCTCGAGCGGACGCCCTACCCCAAAGCTGCCCGCGATCTCCTGCAGCACATCCCGTCGATCGGGGCTTGACCCCGCGCGCTCATCCGACTAGTGTTGTGCATGTCAGATACACAACTTAGGTCGACGGGGAGTTCTCGTCGACACGGCGAGCACTCTCCCGAGTGACACGCGACCGCGAGCCGGCCGGCACAGGCCCCGGCCCGCGGCCGCTCCACCCTCGCCGTCCGCGAACGGCCGGGGAACCGGCCTATATGCAGTGAGACCCGGGAGGTCACCCAATGAAGCTCACCCGCACCGCAGGCGCAGCCGCCGGCGTCGTCGGCATCGCCGCGGCCGCCGCGCTGCTGCTGTGGCCGGCCCCGCACGCCGGCGACAGCCTCTCCCCCGTCACGCTCCCCACGGCGACTTCGACAACCGCACAGTCCTCCCCAATGTCTGCCGCGGCCGAGGAGTACTCGCGGGAGGAGTTCGGCCCTCGCTGGGCCGACGTCGACCGCAACGGCTGCGACACCCGCAACGACATCCTCGGACGCGATCTCGTCGACGTCGTCCACAAGCCCGGAACCAACGACTGCGTCGTGCTCACCGGCATCCTGCACGACCCATTCACCGGGGAGACGGTCACCTTCACCCGTGTCAACGAGGGCTACCAGCCCGTGCAGATCGACCACATCTTCCCTCTCGCGGTCGCCTGGTCATCCGGCGCCGCCAGCTGGACGACCGAGCAGCGCACGCAGTTCGCGAACGATCCCGCCGACCTGCAGGCCACCACCGCCAACCAGGTGAAGGGAGACAGCACCCCGAGTGAATGGCTGCCCACCGGCGCCGCGGCCTGCACCTACGCAACCCGCTACCTCGAGGTCACCGACACCTACGCCCTCGAGATCTCCGCAGCCGACCTCAGCGCCCTCGACGAGGCGCTGACCCGCTGCCCGAGCACTCGATAACCCAGGAGACCGACATGAGCCTCACCCTCCGGCGCATCAGCGACGAGACCGGCACCAACTACACCGACCTGTTCGCTGATCTCGACCCCGACAGCTTCGACCTGCTGCCCGGCGAGCTCGGCCCCCGCGGTGTCGACGCCATGGTCCCCAACGCGCCCCACTCCCCCCGCGCCAACGCGGACGGCCCACTCGGGGCGGTCATCGTCCGGTGGATTCAGTCGCGGGTCGACACCCCTGCCGACCGATACGGCTGGCAGTACCTCGACGCCGCCGACGTCCACACCATCGCCTACCTCGACGACGCCAGCGGCGAGCTCGAGTTCATCAACATCTTCGGCCACGTCGAGCACGGCCGGCGCGGCTACCGACTGCGGACCATCGCCGACGCCCTCGGCCTGCTCATCGAGCACGACCTGCACTGAGAGGACACCACCGATGTCGACCCTCGATCTCCTCACCGACACCTTTCCGCACGGAACCCCGGACGGCTATCGTCTCGGCTGCCGCACCGCGGCGTGCCCGGCCGTCCTGCCCTGCCGTGAGGTGCACAGCCGCTACTGCGGCGACTTCACCTTCGCCAAGCTCATCGACGCCGGCGTGCCGCTGGCCGAGATCCTCGAGCGCGACGCCGCCGAGAAAGAGAGCATCCGCCACCGCGACCAGATCGCCGCCCGCAAGGCACGACGAGCAGCTGCACAGCCGAAGGCGGCGGCGCGAACGAAGACGGCGACCCGGCCTCGCGCCGCGGGAACCACGACGTCGCCCCGGCCGAAGCCGGCCGCCGCACAGCAGCCCGCTCGCACATCCCGGCCGCAGCGCCCCCACCCCGGGCACAAGTGGCTCGCCGAGGCGACCGAGGCGATCGCGCAGCTGCCGGCAGACATGCAGGCGCAGCGTCGGGAGGATCTCGCCCAGTACCGACGCGACCTCGATCGTCACGTCGCAGAGCTCGCCCAGTGGCAGGAGCGACGGGACGCGGCCCGCGCTCACCTGAAAGCCGCGGCCTCGACACTCAAGACCGCGACGATCGCCTCCGGCACCGGCCTGTCTGTTAGCGGCGCGATCGAGAACGCGCTGCACGCCGCCACCATCCAGCACCAAGCGGCGACCGACACGCTCGCGCAGGTCGACCAGCAGAAGCCTCCGGCACCGGCCAAGCCCCGCGCACCGCGGCCGCCTCGTGCGCCTCGCATCAGCAAACCCCGTCAGCTGCAGCCGCACGGCACGAACGCCTGCCGAGCTCGCGGCTGCGACCGTCCCGAGTGCATCGAAGCGGGCCGCGAGTATCACCGGATCTGGATGCAACAGCGCCGCGCCGAAAGCATCCCCCTCGAGCACCACGGCACCGCCTACGGGTATCAGCTGGGATGCAAAGACCGGGAGACCTGCCCCGCAGAGATCTCCTGCGCCGACGCCTCCCTCGCCGAAGAGCGCCGCCGGCGCCGCGAAGCCGGCATCGGCGAGCAAGCTCCTCGCGTCCCCGCCGAACCCGTCCGCGAGCACGTCCGTCAGCTGATGGCCGGCGGCATGACCGTCCTGGGCATCGCGGAGAAGGCGGGCGTGTCCAAGACCGGGGTGAAGATCCTGCTCTACGGACGCTCGGGCGCACGCAAGGGCGAACTCCCCCGCGAGATCGAAGAGACCAAGGCGCAGCGCATCCTCGCGCTGCAGCCCGCCGACGCCACCCTGGCGATCTCCGCCTGATCCCCTCGACGCCCACCCGGTAGCATCGAGGCCTGGGCACCCGTCCGTAGAGCATCCTCTGTTCGCAGTGGTGCCGCCCTCCCAGTTGTGTATCTGACAATCCGCATCTGAGTTGGCTCCGGACGGGTGCCCTTTCTCTTTGCCTGCAGACGCGGATTACTCGTCGTCGTCGTCGCCGATCGCGATAAACCGGAACTCCGGGTGCCGACGTCGCGCCGACGCCAGCAGGGCATCCATCTCCCCGGTCGCCGAGTGAGTGCGAACGGTCAGCTGCTCGCCGGAGAGCCGGTACGTCGCCAGCGCCATATCGAGCAGTCGCGTCGCTACACCCTTCCCGCGCCAAGCCTCATCGACCTCGACGTGCTCGAGGTAGAGATCCTGGTCGTCGATCCACCGCATCACGAGCGTTCCGTGCGTCACCCCGGCCCTGTCCTCCTCCCAACACGCCACCCGCGAGGGCTCTTTCCTCGCCTGCATCACCACGTACTCGTCCATGTCGCTCTCCCGTTCGATCGTGAGCACCTTCACTAAGAAATATCGGCCGCGCGGCTCCCGAACCGTGAAGCGTCCCTGTCCTCGTCGACGAGGCCCACCCACTGTGCGGCCAGACACTCACGACCCGGAGAACCACCGAGCCGGCGCGGCCGCCGCCCACTGATCCAACGCCGGCGACGAGTACCCGAAGTAACGCAGGATCAGCAGCGCGGCGTTGTAGGCGAAGAGGCACCCCAGCCTCACCTGGAAGTTGATCACCCGCGGGATCGCGGGGTAGTCGGTTGACGTGATCCCGTCTTCATCCCTCGTTGTGGACTGGAAGGCGAGCGAGATCACCGAGGGGTGCGTGTTGTCGGAGAGCACGTCGTACAGCGCTGCGGCCCCGGTCATGTGGAGCTCGAGAAAGAGACCGATCGACTTGCCCAGGGGCAGCATCGGCTCGCCGCCGATCCGCCACTCGTCAATCTGCTGCGGGTTGTCCAGAGGAGTGTCGACGTCGTCGAAGAGCTCACGGATGCGGGCGAGGAGCTCGTCGCGCTTGCCCTTGAACTGCTTCGCCCGGGGCTTGTCCCACTTGCCGGCTGTGAACCGCTGCCGCTGTATCGCCGCCAGGTGATCGAGCATTTCACGTGCGACCCTGCGGGTGCCCGCCTCCGCCTCCGGGAGCGGCTCAAGCAGCCACGCGACTCGACCGGCGTACTCGAGCTCCGATCTCACCAGCGGCCAAACACCCAGAGGAATCATCGGCTCAGCGCGCAGCAACGTCACCACGGACCGCAGCTGCAGCACGATCGCGTTGACCAGGTTGCCCGCCATCTGGCCATGGGCGTACTCGAGGTTCCGCGGCCGGTTCTCCGGGAACGCCTGCACGATCGCACGGGCGTCGAGCGCGGATGCCGAGTCCGGTGCTGCGCCGGCACCGGACTGAGCCGAATCCTCGTGCCATGCGGCGATGAGCGCCTCGCACACCTCCGCGAGCTTTATCGGGCTCAGGTCGCCGTCGTCGCTCGCCGCCGCCCGGTCGTAAGTGGTCATCTACCCAATTCCTTGTCGTCGTTGTCGCTGTAATCCGCTACAAGATGTCCAACCCCGGCCCAGTAGTTCTCAGTCGCAATAAGCCTCGAGGACCACCTCGATCAAGGCCATTTAGAGCCTCCGCTGCACTACCGCCTCGTCTATGTGCGCGGCGGAAAGGGCGGTTCTGTGGAGGACGGTGACGGCGATCGCGCCAAGGATCGCGAGTCCGAGGAGCGCGATGGCGGCGATCGGCAGGCCGATGGCGCCGAGCCATCCGGCGATCGGGTAGCTGATCAGAAAGCAGCCGTGGGACAGGGCGAACTGAGCGGTGTAGACCAGGTTGCGGTTGGCGGGGGTGGATGCGTCGGCGAGAAGCCGCGACGAGGGGGTATTGATCAGTGATGTGCTGGCTCCGAGGAGCGCCCAGGTGGCGAGCAGCGCCCACCACCCCTCCCCCGTCGATACCGCGACGACCGTCATGGCGACAGCGGCGCCCATGGCGGCGACGAGGAGCCAAGCACCGATGCTCATGGTGCGGAGCACTCCGATTCTGTCCACGATCCAGGGGACGTTCAGCGCGACGACGAGGGACCCGACACCGTACGCGCCGAGCGCGAGGGCGAGCGCGGAGTCATCGAGGCCGAACACGCCCTTGGCGTAGACGACGGAGTTGACCAGGACAATCGCGGTGCCGGCTGCGACGACGATGTTAGCGGCCATCAGGAAGCGGAGGCTGGGGGTGCGGGCGAAGACGCGCAGGCCGGTGGGCAGCCGTTCCCAGAAGGTACCGGTGATCGCCTCCGGGACGTGAGCGGGGAGGCGGGCGATGAGGACGAGGGTGGCGGAGGCTGCGAAACCGAGCGCGGTGCCGATGAACAGGTTGTTGTAGCTGATCACGGTGAGCAGGGCTGCAGCGATGACGGGGCTGAGGATCGAGTCCAGGTCGTAGGCGAGGCGGGAGAGCGCGAGCGCACGGGTGTACTGCTGGGGGTCGGGCAGCACGCTCGGGATGAGCGATTGGAACGCGGGGGTGAACGTCGCGGACGCGGATTGCAGCACGAACACGAGCAGGTAGATCTGCCAGGTGTCCTGGACGAAGGGCAGGGTGAGCGCGATCGCGAGTCGGACCGCGTCGGCGCCGACCAGGACGGCCTTTTTGGGGAGCCGGTCCACGAGCGCTGCGACCAGGGGTGCGACGCCGACGTAGGCGACCATCTTGATCGTCAGCGCGGTGCCGAGCACCGATCCGGCGGCGTCGCCGGCGATCTGGAACGCGAGCAGTCCGAGGGCGACGGTGAGCAGCCCGGTGCCGACCAGGGCGATGACCTGGGCGAAGAACAGCGCCCGGTACGTGCCGTTGCGGAGGACGGTGATCATGACGGCCCGGGTCGGGTGGTGTCGGCTTCGGTGTGGTGGTGCGGGACGGTGCCGCCAAGGGAGTGCTCTGCTTGGAAGATCGCGTCCGTGACGAGCTGGCGGGCGTGTTCGTCGGCGAGGGCGTAGAACACGCGGGTGCCGTCTTGCCGGGTCGTGACCATGCGAGCCAGCCGCAGCTTGGCCAGGTGCTGGGAGACGGCAGCCGGCGACTTGTCGACGATGTCGGCGATGTGGTTCACGGACAGCTCCCCCGCCCCCTCCAGCGCAAGGATGATCCGCACGCGGGTGGCGTCGGCGAGCATCGTGAAGACCTCGACAGCGAGCTCGACGTAGAGACTGTCGGGGTCCCGACCGCATGTCTTGTTATCTGCATCCATACGCAGATTATTTCATACGGAGACCGCGGCCGGCAGCTGCCGGTGATGCTCAGTCGAGGTGTCGGGCGCGGTGCAGGAGGGCGTCCATGCCGAATTCGAGATGTGCGGTGACGTTGTCGCCGAGGAAGAGTGCGCGGATGCTGGTGAGGGCGGGGAACGAATGCGAGGCAAGTTCCTGCTCGAAGCGGTGGGCGCCGTCCTCCGGGGTGGTCTGTTCCTCGTGGACGAGGCCGACCACGAGGTAGTTGAGGCTCCAGAAGGTGGTGACGGCGAGGTCGGGGTCGACGCCGGCATCGAGCAGAGCGGCGATCACCGCCTCCCCCAGGCGCAGGGTGTTGGTCTCGGAGACCCGCGTGCCCGAGACGAGGTGCGCGCCGTCGCGGTGATTCAACAGGACCTGACGGTAGCGGCGGAAGATCTCCTTGACCCGGTCGATCGGCGGGTGCGGGAGGTCGTCGAAGGAGAGCTCCCCGAGGATAGCGTCGGCCATCAGGTCGAGCAGGCGCGCCTTGCTCCCCACCTGCAGCGACACCGAGTTGAGGTGGACGTCAAGGTGTCGGGCGATCCCGCGGAGGGTGATGGCGTCCGCTCCGTCGCGATCGAGCAGGAGCAGGGCGGCGTGGATGACGTCGCGGCGGGACAGTCGGTCGGCCACAGGTTTCTCCTCCGGAGTTGGTCACTGACCAACATTGTAGTAGCTTGGTCACCGACCAAGAGTGTTGGTCACTGACCAAGTCGAGGAGTAGGCATGGGTGCGGGTCACAATCACGGTGCGCCAGCGACCGAAGCGGGAGCGCCCGGGGATCACCGGGCACGTCTGTGGGTCGCGTTTGGTCTGACGGCGACGATCGTGGTCGCGCAGGCGATCGGGTCCGTCGTCACCGGCAGCCTGGCGCTGCTGACGGACACCGCCCACGCGATCACCGACGCATCCGGACTGCTGGTTGCGCTGATCGCGGCGACCCTGATGCTGCGGCCGGCCAACCCGAAGCGGACCTGGGGGTTCCGGCGGATCGAGGTGATCGCCGCGCTCGGGCAGGCCGCGCTGCTGCTGGTGGTCGGCACCTACGCCGCCATCGAGGGCGTCCGGCGTCTGTTCGAGCCGCCGGAGGTTGCCGCCGGCGAGATGCTCGTGTTCGGCATCGTGGGCCTTGCCGCGAATGTCGTCGCGATCGTGATCCTGTCGTCGAGCCGCGGCGCGAACTTCAACATGCGCGCCGCGTTCCTGGAGGTGATCAACGATGCACTCGGCTCCCTCGGAGTGATCGTGGCCGCGATCGTGATCGCCACGACCGGTTTCCAGCAGGCCGACGCGGTGGCGGGCCTCTTGATCGCGGCGCTGATCGTGCCGCGCGCGATCATCCTGATGCGCGACACCACCCGGGTGCTGATGGAGTTCACCCCTGCCGGTCTGGACCTGGACGAGGTGCGCCGCCACATCCTCGAGCTCGAGCACGTCACCGATGTCCACGACCTGCACGCGTCGACGGTCGCGACGGGTCTGCCCACCCTGACCGCCCACATCGTGGTCGAGGATGAGTGCTTCACCGATGGGCACGCCGCGGAGGTGTTGCACGAGGTCCGCGAATGCGTGGCCGGGCACTTCCCGGTGTCGATCCAGCACTCGACCTTCCAGGTCGAGACCGCGCACCTCACCGAGGACGAGTCGGCCCTGGTCCGGCACCGCTGAGCGCGGCTAGCAGCTCACGGGAGCAGTGTCTCGAAGGCCCCGCCGTGCTGATGCCGGTCCCAGATGGAGCCGGCGATCTGGGCGGCGTCGATGCTGGGGAAGCTGCCGTCCGCGTTCCATTCGGCGGCGGCGTCCGCGGCGGCGCTGCCCTCGATCATCGCGGCGACGAAGGTTGCCCCGACGAACACATCGCCGGCGAGCTCATCGCGCAGGGTAGCGAGGTAGTTGCGGGCGGCGGCCATCGCCGGGGCGGGACCACTCATCCCGGCGGGTGCGCCCAGGGCGCTGGCGCCGTTGACGTAGAAGATCGCACCGTGCTCGCTACCTCGGAGGTCCGCCAGGGTGAGTTGAACGGTGGTGATCAGCGGGTAGAGGAACAGGTCCGCGAAGGTGCGGGCCTGTTCGCTGGTGAGATCTGCCGCCGGGACGAATCCGTCGTCGGAGGCCGCGGTGAAGGCGATCGCGTCGATCCGCCCGAGCCGCTCGCGCACCTGGTCGATGACCGTGCGCAGCTCGTGCGGGTTTGTGATGTCGGCGGGGAACGCGGCGATCTCGCCGCCGTTGCGGCGGATGCTGTCGGCCAGAGCGGTGAGCGGGTCGGATCGGCGGGCGACGAGGGCGACGTTCCAGCCTTCGGCGGCGTAGGTGTGTGCGAGGGCGCGGCCGGTGCCGGGTCCGGCGCCGAGGATGAGCAGGGTGGCGGTCATGGGTGTCCTTCGGGGTGGGGTGGGTCAGTCGAGGCCGCGCGGGTGCTGCAGCGGGAGGGCAGCGACAGTGGGGTGGTCGAGACCGAGAACACCGGTCTTGGCGGCACCGCCGGGTGAACCGAGCTCGGTGAAGAACTCGACGTTGACGGTGTAGTAGTCGGCCCACTCGTCGGGGAGGTCATCTTCGTAGTAGATCGCTTCGACCGGGCAGACGGGCTCGCAGGCACCGCAGTCGACGCATTCGTCGGGATGGATGTAGAGCATCCGGTCGCCCTCGTAGATGCAGTCCACCGGGCACTCGTCCAGACAGGCGCGGTCGGTGACGTCCACGCAGGGCAGTGCGATCACATAGGTCATCAGTAGGGTCTACTCGGTGACGTTGATGATCATCGTGAGCCCGCCGGCGCCGTCGGTCTCGACGTTGTTGTTGGTCGTGTGGTGGTTGATGTGGCAGTGGATGAGCCACTTGCCGGGCTCCAGCGCCTCCCAGATCACGTCGTAGCGTTGACCGGGCCCGATGTTGATGGTGTCGGCTTTGAATTGTTGGTCTTCGGCGAGGGCTTCGCCGTCGCGGGCGACGACGGTGAACGGGCCGCCGTGGATGTGCATCGGGTGGATGCCGACGGTGTTGGAGCCGATGAAGCGGACCTTGAGGGTCTCGCCGATTTTCATGTCGATGGTTTCGGTGGCCGGGTACGCCTTCCCGTTGATGGTGAAGTAGTTCGGCATTCCTCCTTCCATCGGCATCGCCGGGTAGGTCAGGCCTTCTCTGTTGAGCCATTCCTGCAGCTGGATCGTGTAGTCGTGATCCGCCGCGGGCTGCTGGGACGGGTCGGCCGGGTCGATGATGAGTGCCCCGTACAGGCCGAGCGCCTGCTGCCGGTCGGCGTGGTCGTGGGAGTGGTAGAAGAAGGTGCCCCATTGCTTGACGGTGTACTCGTAGCTGTACGTGGCACCGGGCTGGATCGGGTCCTGGGTGATGCCGGCGGGGCCGTCCATCTCGTTGGGGACGTCCAGGCCGTGCCAGTGCACGGTGGTGGTCTCGTCGAGCTTGTTGGTGACGTCGATGCGGATCCGGTCGCCTTGGGTGAAGTTCAGCCGGGGCCCAGGCACCTGTCCGTTGTACGCATATGCGTCGACGGCGACACCGGGGAGGATCTCCCATCGGATCAGGGAGACGGTGAGCTCGTAGATCTTCACGCCGTCCTCGATCCGGGAAGGCTCGAGGACCTCGTCCCCGCGGGTGTCCACGTCGTAGGAGCTGGTGACGTCCCGCGGGTCGACCGCGGCCATGTCCTCCATTGCCTCGGCGGGAGTGTCGCGGGTCATGACCATGCCCGGCGGCATGATCAGACCGCCGACGTCTTCGGCGCTGAGGGTCATGTTGACCGCGTTGGCGGGGGCGACCATGCCCACGATCAGTGCGATCGTCGCGAACGAGGCGACGACGGTCAGCTGCGGGACGGTGACCTTACTCGTCCCGCGGGGCTGATGCTGCTCATGCTCGGACGGCGGCTGCGCCTCGTCACGCCCCGCCCCGGATCCGGCGGCCATCGCCGCGTGCCCGGCGTGTTCGGTCTGCGGATCGGTGGCCGGCTCCTTGCGTTGGGTCATCAGCCCGTGCTTGATGCCCTTCTTCACCATCCACACGTTGGAGGGGTAGGCCAGCGCGAAGCCGGCGGCGACGCCGACGGACATCACACCCCAGAAGATCAGTTCGGTGGGGACCATGGCCCGCATGTCGCGGCCCATCATCAGCAGCGACATCACCGGCGCCATCCCGGCCATCATGAAGTTCATGCTGATGAATTCCGGCAGGAACGAGCGGCGCACGTTCTGCCAGTAGGTGCCTCCCATCATGTTCTTCATGAACAGGGCCTGGAAGATGAAGAGCCCGAAAGCGAATCCGGCGATGTACTCGATGATCAGATCGAGCCACATCGGCAGGCCCAGGGTAGAGACGATCACCGCGGCGGCGATGATTCCCGTCGCGTCTCCGGCCACGCAGTGAATGGTCGATCCGATGCCCTGCTTCCAGAGGGGCTTTGTGAACTCTTCGTGCTCCCCCGGCCGTGGCTCCTTGTCCGCCAGGACATATAGGAGCGCACCGATGGGTCCGAGGTAGAGGGTGACGAGGATAAAGCCCCACTTCATCACGGTGGGCTCGGGGTTGCTTCGGAACTGGTCGACGCCGACCCAAAGGGTACTGATGGCTACAAGGACGAACCAGCCGACCAGGAAGTAGTCGATGGGTTGGATCAGCATGGCGCTCCTTTTCGCCGAGCCGGTCGGTGCGAAGGAGGCTCAGACCCGTATAGCCTACCCCCGCAGGGTACCCACGATTGGTGGTGTGCCTGCTCGTGCCCCTGGCTCCTCCTGTCCGCGCTGCGTACCCGGCTGCCGCGTTCGACGCGGTGGCTGCTCCTGGTGTGCTTCGCGGCCGCGATCATCGTCGGGCTGATGGGCATGCACACCCTGGCCTCCTCCCACGCGCCGGCGATGTCGTCGACGGCGGAGATGACCGGCGCCACCGTTCCCGAGGGTCATCACGGCGCAGCCACTGCCCCGGTGGACGACGCGGGGCACGGGTGTGTGACGTGCAGCCCGGAGGGCGGTCACGACGCGCTGATGGTGATGTGCGTGCTGGCGCTGCTGGCGACGGTGCTGCTCCTCCTGCTCCCTCGGCTGATCCGCGGGACACCGCAGGAACGGGCCACATGGTGGCCGGTGATGTTCGTAGCGCGGCCGGCTCCGAGCCGCCCGCCTTCACTGCGGGAGTTGTCGATCAGTCGGACGTGAACGCGCCGGACCCCGCCGTCCGGTGGGGTTTGTTGCCGTGCCCGTTCGCGGGCGTTCACGTACACCCAAGAGAAGGACTGATTGATGATGATGAAGAAGAAGCTCCGCACCGCAGCACTCGTCGCCGTTCCGCTGGCGACGGCCCTGTTCCTCGCTGGGTGCGCCGGCAGCGGCGACTCGATGCCGGGCATGGATCACGGCGGCGGGTCCTCGTCGGCGCCATCGGAGTCCGCAGAGGCGGACTTCAACATGGCCGATTCGATGTTCGCGATGATGATGATCCCCCACCACCAGCAGGCGGTGGAGATGAGCGACATGATCCTCGCCAAGAGCGACGTCGACCAGCAGGTGCTGGATCTGGCGCAGCAGATCAAGGATGCGCAGCAGCCGGAGATCGACACGATGCAGGGCTGGCTCGATGACTGGGGCATGTCCGCCGACGATATGGACATGGGCGACGTGGACCACGGCGGCGGGATGATGTCCGAGGAGGACATGGCGCAGCTGGAGGCCGCGACCGGCGCCGACGCTGCCCGGATGTTCCTCGAGCAGATGATCGAGCACCACAAGGGCGCGATCGAGATGGCCGAGACCGAGCTGGCCGACGGGAAGAACCCGGACGCGAAGGAACTGGCCCAGGCGGTGGTGGACACGCAGTCCGCGGAGATCACCACCATGGAAGATCTGCTCGCTCAGCTCTGAGGCACCCCGGTGGGGCGTCACCGATGGTGGCGCCCCACCCTGATCGTGGAGGGTGCATATGCGCGTCCGTTTCAAGGCGGCGGCCGTGATCGCCGCCGTCATGTCCGTGCCTGTCGTGTTGGCGGGGTGCGCGAGCACGCCCGCGTCGACAGGGGAAGAACACACCGCGTTGTCCACGCATGTGCACGCGGTGGTCGTGGACCCGGAGACGGGGCAGCTGCTGCTGGGCACCCACGAGGGCATCTACGAGGTGTCCGAATCGGGTGAGCTCGGCGGCCGGGTCAGTACCGCCGACTTCGACGCGATGGGGTTGACGGCGACGTCGCAGGGCCTGATCGCGTCCGGGCACCCGGGCCCGCAGACCCCCGAAGAGTGGGGAGCACCGAATCTGGGAGTGATCCGCAGTGTCGACGGCGGCGCGAACTGGGAACCCGTCGCGTTCACCGGGGAGAAAGACTTCCATGCGCTCACCGCGGGCGCCGATGACACCGTGTACGGGTTGGCGACCGACGACACCGACCTGTTGCGCAGCGTCGATGCCGGCGCCACCTGGACTCCGACGGGCGCGCAGGTGCCGGCGGTGAGTTTGACCGCGGATGCCAGCGGCCGGGTGGTCGCGGCGACCGCGGACGGGGTGACCGTGAGCACGGACCGGGGGGCGTCGTTCTCGGCGTGGCCGGATGCGCCGCTGCTGTACACGCTGGGAGCGTCCCCGGATCGGAAGCGGCTGGTCGGGGTCGGCACCGATGACCGGATCTGGGTGCTCGGGTCCGGGGAGGACCAGTGGCGGGAGGCCGGCACGGTGCACGAGCAGGCGCAGGCGGTGGGGATCGACGCGGACGGCCGGGTCGTCGTGGTCGACGCCAGCGGCATCACCGTGCTGCCCCAGTAGCGGGGGCCGCACGGCGGCTGCGGTGACGGGTGGAGGTGCCTACGGGAGTCGAACCCGTCTGGGCGGCTTTGCAGGCCGCTGCCTCGC
>ERZ778017.1647-NODE-1647-length-21025-cov-5.949881_pt1 | contig 21025 bp, 19 predicted proteins | sample MGYA00375747_ERZ778017 | MGnify/ENA primary metagenome ERZ778017 (study PRJEB29350, sample SAMN05509838) | bioreactor metagenome | biome: bioreactor; material: wastewater | place: South Africa: University of Cape Town | collected 2014-03-17 ...
TCGGGCGAGACCAGCGACACCGCCTCGCCTTTCGCCCCGGCGCGGCCGGTGCGGCCGATGCGGTGCACGTAGTCCTCGGAGACGTTCGGCAGGTCGAAATTCACCACGTGCGGCAGCTCGACGATGTCGAGGCCGCGCGCGGCGATGTCGGTGGCCACCAGCGCCTGCAGCGTGCCGGCCTTGAACTCGGCCAGCGCGCGCGTGCGCGCGTTCTGGCTCTTGTTGCCGTGGATCGCGAGCGCGGGAATGCCGTCCTTCTGCAGCTGCTCGGCGAGCCGGTTCGCGCCGTGCTTGGTGCGCGTGAAGACGAGCACCTGGAACCAGTTGTGCTCGCGGATCAGGTGCGAGAGCAGCTCGCGCTTTCGCGCGCGGTCCACCGGCAGGACGCGCTGCGCGACGCTCTCGGCCGGCGCATTGCGCCGGGCGACCTCGATCATCGCCGGCCGGTCGAGCAGCGTGTCGGCGAGCGCGCGGATCTCGTCGGAGAAGGTGGCCGAGAACAGCAGGTTCTGCCGCCGCTGCGGCAGCAGCTTCAGCACGCGACGGATGTCGTGGATGAAGCCCATGTCGAGCATGCGATCGGCCTCGTCGAGCACGAGCACCTCGACCTTCGACAGGTCGACGGCGCGCTGGCCGGCGAGGTCGAGCAGACGGCCCGGCGTCGCGACGAGGATGTCGACGCCCCGGCGCAGGCGGTCGGCCTGCGGGTTGATGTTCACGCCGCCGAACACGACGGTGGACGTGAGCGGCGTGTGCTTCGCATAGGCGACCACGCTCTGCTCGACCTGCGCGGCCAGCTCGCGCGTGGGCGTGAGGATCAGCGCGCGGATCGGCCGCGCACCGCGCGCAGCGATCGGGTTCGAGAGGAGACGCTGCAGGATCGGCAGCACGAAGCCGGCGGTCTTGCCGGTGCCGGTCTGCGCACCGGCGAGCAGGTCGCCGCCGGCGAGCACGGCGGGGATCGCCTTCGCCTGGATCGGCGTGGGTGCGTCGTAACCGAGCTCGGAGACGGCGCGAACGAGGGCTTCGGACAAGCCCAATGCGGAAAAGGACATGGAACTCCAGCGACATCGGCCTGTCGGCACGACGCGCGGATTGCGCATCGGCATTGCGACGCCAGTCGCGGGCAGACGAATCGGGGTGGAACTTCGAACCGGCGGATGCCGGGAAGATGCGGCGCAGAGACTGGCGACGGCGCCGGCGAGGCGGTGATTCGCGAATCGCAATCGCCGCAACGGACGCGATGATAGCGCATGCCGGGTGCGAGCACCACGCACCGGCCGGGCACTGTCGCTTTCAGCCGACCTCGAAGAACCTGCGGATCAGCGCGAAGACGACCAGCGCCATGGCGAGAATCAGCCCGAAGAAGATGATCGAGCGCTGCTCGAAGGGATGGCCGGCGCGACGCTCCATCACGACGAGGATGCGGTCGGCGACGAAGTAGAGCGCGATGCCGACCAGGGCGAGCCAGACGATGTCCACGGAGCTTGCTCAGGCGATGAGAAACAGCGCCTGCTGCTCGAACAGCTCGCCGGGCGGGCGTCGAAAGCCGCTCTTCGCGTAGCGCAGCCAGCGGCCGAGCACGTAGGCCAGCGCGATGCCGGCGCGCGCCGCCACGTCGGTGTCCTGCGGCAGGCGCCCCTGGGCGACGCTGACGCGGAAAGCCTGCTTCAGCGACGCTTCGAGGCGATCGATCAGCTGGTTGATGCGGTCCTGCAACCGGCCGTCCTCGGTGACCAGCGCGTCGCCGATCAGCACGCGAGTCATGCCGGGGTTCTTCTCGGCGAAGCTGAGCAGCATCGCGACGATGTCGCGCAACTGGCGCACGCCGTCTTCGGCATGCTGCGTGGTGATCTGGTTGATGAGGCCGAAGATCGTCGATTCGATGAACTCGATCAGGCCCTCGAACATCTGCGCCTTGCTGGCGAAGTGCCGGTACAACGCCGCTTCGGAAACCTGAAGGCGGCCGGCGAGCGCGGCGGTGGTGACGCGATCGCCGCCCGGTTCCTGGAGCATCGCCGCGAGCGTCTGCAGGATCTGCAGACGTCGTTCCCCCCGTTTCGGTCGCGCCTGTTTCGGTGCGACCGTCGTCGAATCGTTCATGTCGTCGATGCGCGACGCCGAGGCGTCAGGCTTCGCCCCGGCGTACCTTGCGCGGCAGATGAGCGACCGATTGTACTTGAAGGCCGATGCGCCGAGACGACCCGACGCGCAGGCGGTTGACGCCGTGGCGCGAGCGGCGGGTCGTGCCGGTGACGAGCACCGTCCGCATGCCGACGGCGCGCGCGGCGGCGAGATTCGCCGGCGTGTCCTCGACCAGAACGCAGCGCGGCGCCGGCACGCCCAGCCGTGCAGCGAGCCGGCGCAGCATCGCGCGCGAGGGCTTGGGCTGGAAGCGCCCGGCGAAGCGCATCGACTCGATCGAGACGATCGCCTCGACGCAGCGGGCGATGCCGAGCGCGCGCACGACGCGCACCGCATAGTCGAGCGGCGCGTTGGTGAGCACGATGCGCCGCCCCGGCAGTCTTCGCAGCGCCTGCTCGAGCCGGCGGTCGCGCCGGACGATGCGCTCGAGATCGGGAAAGGCGTGAGTCTCGCGCAGGAAGCGATGCGCGTCGATGTCGTGGTGACGCACCATGCCGAGCAGGGTCGCGCCGTAGCGCTGCCAGTAGCGAAAGCGCAGCGCGTCGGCATCCGCGTGGCTCAGCGACAGTTCGACGGCGACGAACTCGACCATCGCGCGGTGGATGCGCGGGAACACCTCGGACGAGGCGTCGTGCAGCGTGTTGTCGAGATCGAGCAGCCACACCGTCGAGTCGCGGCGCGCGCGGCCCGGCGCCGTCGCGCCGGGCGGGGGCGGCACCGACGGCGCGCGGCCGGCGCGGGCGACGATCGCGCCGACTTTTCGCGTTCTCAACTGCTGCGGATCATCGTGCCGACGCCGTGATCGGTCATCAGCTCGAGCAGCAGGCAATGATCGACGCGGCCGTCGACGATGTGCACCGAGTGCACGCCGGCGCGCGCGGCGTCGAGCGCCGACGAGATCTTCGGCAGCATGCCGCCGGAGATCGTCCCGTCGTCGAACAGCGCGTCGATCTGCCCGGGCGTCAGGCCGCTCAGCAGCTTTCCGCTCTTGTCGAGCACGCCGGGGGTGTTCGTGAGCAGCACGAGCTTCTCGGCCTCGAGCACCTCGGCCATCTTGCCGGCGACGACGTCGGCGTTGATGTTGTAGGTCTCGCCTTCGTCGCCCGAGCCGATCGGCGCGATCACCGGAATGAAGCCGTTGGCGGTGAGCGTATGGATGATCGCCGGGTCGATCTTCGAGATCTCGCCGACCTGTCCGATGTCGATCGGCTCGTCGGGCTTGTCCTTCGACGGCAGCCGCATGCGCCGCGCGCGGATCAGCCCGCCGTCCTGCCCGGTGAGCCCTACCGCCCGGCCGCCGGCGGTGTTGATCAGCTCGACGATCTCCTTGTTCACCTGGCCGGCCAGCACCATCTCGACGATGTCCATCGTCTCGGCGTCGGTCACACGCATGCCCTGGACGAACTCGCCCTTCTTGCCGACGCGCGTGAGCAGCTGCTCGATCTGCGGGCCGCCGCCGTGGACGACCACCGGATTGATGCCGACCAGCCGCAGCAGGACGACGTCGCGCGCGAAGCTCTGCTTCAGGTGCTGGTCGGTCATCGCGTTGCCGCCGTACTTGACGACGACGATGCGTCCGTGGAAGCGCCGGATGTAGGGCATCGCCTCGACGAGGATCGCCGCCTTCGTCGCCGGCGTGACGTCGCGGGTCGAAGGCAGGCCGGACGAAGCTTCGGGTTTCGGGTCGGCGCTCATGCGGATTCACCTGCCGTTCGCGGCAGGGCTCGGTTCGGACTCGCGTGGCATTCTAATCGGCGCACGCGCTGCGGCCCGGCGGTGGCACTACGCTCGCGTCCGTCCTGTTTCTACGCTCGCGCCGGCGCTCGGATACGATCCGCATCGATGAATCTTCGCCAGCTCGAGTACTTCGTGCAGGTCGCCGAGCTGGGCAGCTTCAGCCGCGCGGCGCGGCTGCTCGGGCTCGCGCAGCCGGCGCTGAGCCGCCAGGTGCGTGCGCTCGAGACCGACCTGCGCGAAACGCTGCTGCTGCGCAACGGCCGCGGCGTCGAGCTGACCGACGCCGGTCGGCGGCTGTTCGAGCACGCGATCGCGATCCTGCAGCACGTCGCGCACGCACGCGACGACATGGGCGCGCAGCGCGACGAGCCGGTCGGCCGCATCGTGGTCGGGCTGCCGCCGAGTCTGGGCCGGCAGCTCACGCGACCGCTGATCGACGCGTTCCGCAGCGAGTTGCCGCGCGCGCGGCTGGCGATCGTCGAGGGGCTCACCGCGCACATCGCCGAATGGATCGCCACCGGCCGCGTCGACCTCGCGCTGCTGCACAACCCCGACGCGACGCCCGAACTCGACATCGTTCCCGTGCTCGAGGAGATGCTGTGCCTGGTGCAGCCGGCGCCGCCGCGCCGGCCGGGCAAGCGCTCGCCGGCACGCGAGCGCACGCCGCTGCCGCTCGCGCAACTGTCGAGCTTTCCGCTGGTCGTGCCCGATCGCATGCATGCGCTGCGCCGCCTGATGGAGACGCAGGCCGCACTGGCCGGGGTGCAGCTGGACATCGCGTGGGAAGTCTCGAGCGTGCCGTCGATCGTCGACCTCGTCGCCGCCGGCTACGGCAATGCGGTCCTGCCGCGCAGCGCCGTCGCCGCGTCGGGCCGCGCGGCGCAACTGACGATGCGTCCGCTGGGCGACCCGCCGCTGCACAGCGTGCTGTGCATGGCGGCGTCGGCGCACCGGCGGGCGACGCCGCTCGCGCGACGCGTGGCGGGTCTGTTGCGCGAGCTGGCCCGCAGGGTCGAGACCTGAACGGGCGGCCGCCGGTCGGCGCGGGCGCGCCGCGGCACAGGGAGGCGTGAAAACGCGGTCACCCTCCTCCCGATGCAAGCCGCAGCCGCACCGATCTGCCGTAGGGAATAGCCGCTGGCCACTGCTCGGCGCGTGGCGGGTTCCCGGGCTCGAGGCTCGCGGCCTGGATCCATCCGGCATGTCCTACGACGAGCACGGCGCCGCGACGCGGCGTTGCGCGGTCGCGCACGAAGTCGCGCACGCGCGCCGCCAGCGCCGTCAGCGACTCGCCGCCGCCCGGAGCAGCATGCGCGAAGTCGGCCTCCCAGCAGGCAACTTCGGCCGGAGAGATCGCGCTCCAGGGCTGGCCGTCCCAGCACCCGAAGTCGAGCTCGGCGAGCCGGGGGTCGAGGCGGTGCACGAAGCGATGACGACGTACGAGCAGGCGACCGACGTCGGCGCAACGCGCCAGCGGCGAGGTCCAGATCTCGCGCGGGAGACGTTCGCGCCGTGCGGTGGCTGCGATGCGGTCGGCGAGCCGGCGCACGCGTCGCGGATCGACGCGCAGGTCGGTGCGGCCGATGCAGCGCCCGGCGGCGTCGATCGGCCTGGGGTGGCGCCAGACGAGCAGCTCGACGTCGCCGCTCACGGCACGCCGGCGCCCGGCAGTGCGCACAGCGCCAGGTACGTTGCCAGCTCGCTGAACTGCTGAACGGCGCCGAGCGTGTCGCCCGTGTAACCGTCCAGCCGGCGGCGCAGCCAGGACGCGCAGCCGAGCATCACCGCTGCCGCACAGCCAAGCGCGAGCGCGATACGCAAAGGGACGAGAGCGTCGGGCATCGCCGACCCGGACGCAACGGCGAACGCAGCGGTCCAGGCCAGGGCTGCCGCGGCCAGCGGCACGCCGCCCCGCCGCGTCATCGGCAGCGCCTTCGCGTGCCCGGTATCGCCGCCATAGGGCAACAGGGTCGTCACTGCGACCGCAGCGGCGCGTGAAACGCCATGCGCGAGCACCAGCGCGACGGCGGCGAGCGCGACGGATTCGGTGGACAGCGTCCACAATGCACACGCCTTCAGGCCGAGCACGAACAGCAGGCCGAGCGCGCCGTAGGTGCCCAGCCGCGAGTCCTTCATGATCGCGAGCGCCTTCTCGCGGTCGACGGCGCCGCCCAGGCCGTCGCAGGTATCGGCCAGGCCGTCCTCGTGAAAGCCGCCGGTGATCCAGGCGGTGGCTGCCATCGACAACGCCACCGCGAGCGGCAGCGGCCACAGCGTTGCCGCGCCCCACAGCGTGGCGCCGCCGAAGGCGCCTACCAGCGCGCCCACCAGCGGAAAATGGCGCGCGCTGTCGGCGAGCCACGACGGCTCGAAGCGGCCGACGCGCACCGGCACGCGCGTGAGGAACTGCAGCGCGATGCCGAGCAGCCGCAGCTCGTGCAGTGCGCGGCCGCCGGGCGGCCTTCGCGTCGATCGCTCGGTTCCCCTCCCGGTTCGCGTCCCGGTTTCCATCTCAGTTTCCATCTCAGTTTCCATCTCAGTTTCCATCTTCAGTTCGCACGATCCGACACGCCCGCCGACTCGAAGCTCGCCATCTCCGCGAGCATGCGCGCCGCCGCGTCGACGAGCGGCCAGGCGAGCGCCGCGCCCGAACCTTCGCCGAGTCGGAGATCGAGCGCGAGCAACGGCTGCGCGCGCATCGCCGCCAGCATCGCCGCGTGCCCGTGTTCGGCGCCGCGGTGCGCGAACACGCAGTAGTCGCCGATTGCCGGAGCGATCCCCCGTGCGACCAGCGCCGCGGCGCCGACGACGAAGCCGTCGAGCACGATCACGCGGCGCTCGTGCGCGGCCTGCAGCAGCGCGCCGACCATCATCGCGATCTCGAAGCCGCCGAAGGCCGCCAGCGCCTGCAGCGGCTGCATCGCCTGGGCGTGGTGCGCCAGCGTTCGCGCGAGCACCGCGCGCTTGCGCGCGAGTCCGGCGTCGTCCAGGCCGGTGCCGCGACCGACTGCGTCGGCCAGCGGCACCTGCGCCAGGCGCGACAGCAGCAGCGCGGCGCTGGACGTGTTGCCGATGCCCATCTCGCCGAAGAGCACGACGTTGCCCGGCGTGTCGCGCACCACGTCGATGCCGGTGCGGATCGCCTGCGTGCACTGCGCGTCGCTCATCGCCGGCTCGACGCTCGCGTCGCGCGTGCCGCGTGCGACGGGGCTCGAAAGCAGGCCGGCGCGCGGCGCGATCCCGGCGGCAACGCCGGCGTCGATCACCGTCAGCGCGAGCCCCATCTGCCGCGCGAACACGCTGATCGCCGCGCCGCCGGCCAGCATGTTCTCGACCATCTGCGCGGTCACGTCCGGGGGGTAGGCCGAGACGCCCTGCGCGGCGATTCCGTGGTCGGCGGCGAACACCAGCATCTGCGGCGCACGCAGCAGCGGCGTTTCGCTGCGCAGGATCAGCCCGAGCTGCAGCGCGAGGCTCTCGATGCGGCCGAGCGCGCCGCGCGGCATCGTCTTGCGCTCGATGCGATGCGCGATGCGCGCCTGCAGCGCGGGATCGGAGATCGGTTCGATCGCGGGAAGCACGGTCGGGGCGTCCTGCACGGTTGCGTTCATCAACGGGTCTCCACCAGCGACAGCAGGAAGCCGGGATCGAAATGCGCGTCGACGTGCCCGGCGAGCGTGTCGAACACCGCGTCGAGCGGGCGCGCGCCGCGGCCGAAGAGGGCGCGCACGACGTCATGGTTCTCGAAGATGCCGTGCAGGTAGACGGCAAGGACCGGGCCGAGCTGCCAGCCGAGCGGCGACGCACCGCCGGCGCCGTTCAGCGCGACGCGCAGTGCGGGCTGACCGGCGCCGGCGGCGCGCAGTGCGCCGTCGAGCGGTGCGCTCTCGCCGTGGTGGATCTCGTAGCCGTCGACCTCGAGACCCGACAGCGCGGCCCACGGGCCGTCGAGGCGGGCGAAGCATGCCCGCGTGCGCGCGAGCGTCTTGGCGGGCGCGAAGCGGGTGGCGATCGGCAGCAGGCCGAGGCCGTCGTCGCTGCCCGGCGACGCGCTCTTCGAGCCGCCCTCCACGCCGAGCGGGTCGTCGATGCGCACGCCGGCGATCTGCAGGCCGCCGCAGATCGCCAGCAGCGGCTTGCCGTGCGCGACGTGCGCGCGCACCGATGCATCGAGGCCGCTCGCGCGCAGCCACGCGAGATCGGCGCGGCTGTGCTTGCTGCCCGGGAGCACCAGCCAGTCGGCCTGCGCGACCGCGGTCGCGTCGCGCGAGAACGCCAGCGCTGCGCCGGCGGTGCGCAGCGGCTCGAACTCGTCGAGGTTGCTCGCGTGCGGGCCGGCGAGCACGACGATGCGCACTCCGGCTCCGGCGGCCGTGTCGGGTACGGCGTCCTCCTCGGGCAGTCCATGATCGCGCAGCATCGGCAGCACCGCCACCGTCGGCACGCCGGTACGCTGCTGCAGCAGCTGCGGCGCCGGCGCGAGCAGCGCGGAATCGCCGCGAAACCGGTTCAGCACGAAGCCGCGCAGGCGTTCGCGCACGGCCGCGTCCATCAGCGCATGGGTGCCGTACAGGTGCGCGAAGGCGCCGCCGCGATCGATGTCGACCACCAGCAGGCACGCGGCATCGGCGGCCAGCGCGGTGCGCGTGTTCACGAAGTCGCTCGCCGCGAGATTGATCTCGGCGGGCGAGCCCGCGCCTTCGACGACGAGCAGGTCGAAGTCCTCGCGCAGGCCGGCGAGCGCATCGGCCGCGTGTCGCCACAGCAGCGCGCTGCGCTCGCGCCACGGCACCCCCGCCAGTCCGTGATCGACGCGGCCCATGACGACGACCTGGCTGCGCGTGTCCGACTCGGGCTTGAGCAGCACCGGGTTCATGCGCACCTGCGGCGTCGTGCGCGCGGCGAGTGCCTGAAAGTACTGCGCGCTGCCGATCTCGCCGGCGTCGCCCGTGCCGCCCGGCAGCGCGACCGCGCGCGCGTGGTTGCTCATGTTCTGCGCCTTGAACGGCGCGACGCGCAGCCCGCGATCGGCGTACCAGCGGCACAGCGCCGTGGCGAGCCAGCTCTTGCCGGCGCCGCTGGTGCAGCCGAGCACCATGATCGCGGCGGCGGTCATCGCGCAGGCTCCCCTGTGCAGCGGCGGCAGGCCTCGCGCAGCGCGCGCAGCGCGGCCGGCGGTTGTGCCGACAGGCGCAACCAGCCCGGCATGCCCATGTCGTCGGTGCTGCGCAGCTTGATGCCGGATGCGCGCAGCGCCGCCGGGTCGACGCCGGCGGGCGCCTGCGCGGCGAAGAACGGCGTCGCGCTGTCCGAGTCGCGCACCTGCCAGCCGGCTCGACGCAGCCACGCCGCCAGCATCCCACGCCACGCGAACAGACGCGGCAGCCGTTGCCGCAGTTCGTCCTGTGCAGCCGACGTGGCGAAGGCGGCGAGCATCGCCACGCCGTCGGCGCCCGCCACCCAGGACGGCGCGTGCGCACGCAGCGCCTGCGCCATCGCCTCGCCGCCGCGCGGCGCGACGGCGTAGGCGGCGCGCACCCCGGTCAGGCCGCAGGCCTTGTTGGGGGACCACAGCTGCCAGGCCGCGTCGGCCTGCGGCGTGAGCGACAGACCGTCCAGGCGCAGCGGCTGGTAGGCGAGATCGAGCGCGACGATCGCCCCGGCGTCGGCCGCGCGCACGATCTCCACCCCCAGCGCTTGGCCCAGCGTGCTTCCGGTCGGGTTCATCGGTTCGGTGATCCAGTACAGGGTGCCGGCCGTCGGCATGGAATCCGGCCGCGCCGCCGACGCACCGCGGTTGCGCGGCTGCCGCCGCTGCCGCGTCGCATCGGCGGATGCACCGCGGACGGCCGTCGCGAGACCGGCCAACTGCGCCGCGGCAGCGTAGTCCCCGTAGCCCGGGCTCGGCAGCAGCACGCGTCGCGCACCGGCGGCGACCGCCGCGACGCGCGTCAGCCGGTGGATCAGTTCGCTGGCGCTGCCGCCGACGACGATGCGCGCGGCATCGACGCCGTGCCATGCCGCGAGCCGCTCGCTCAACACGCGATAGGTCGGGTCGGGATAGCGTCGGCGGTCTGCGCGCGCCACCGCGCGAGCGACCGAATGCAGCGGGCCGCTCGCGTTGCCGTTGGTCGAGAAATCGAAGCGCGCGTTGCCGTGTTCGTCGGGGCCACCATGGTGCACCGGTGCTGCCCACGCGTGCTGCCGGGAAGAGCTCGCCATCAGCTTCCGGTCCGCAGCGCGAACGCCAGCGCCAGGAGCAGGACGATCGCCGGCCACAACGCCCACGCGGCGCGGCGCAGGGCGCCGTCGACGTCGGCGGCGGTTGCCGCGCGTGCGTCGGCGTTCAACAGGTAGACGCCGGGCTTGCCCAGCCGCACGCCGAGGGCCAGCGCCATCGCGCCCATCGGCCAGCCGCCGTTGGGCGACGGTGTTCGCCGCGCCTGCCGGACGAGCGCGGGCCAGCGTTGCGGGAGCGGCAGCAGTGCCAGCGCGGTGAGCCGGGCCGGCAGCCACGACAGCACATCGTCGACGCGCGCGGCCCATTTGCCCGCCCATTCCCAGCGTCCGCGATAGCCCCACATCGCGTCGGCCGTGTTCGCGTAGCGATACAGCACCGCGCCGGGAAGTCCGGCGACGGCGAACCAGAAGAGCGGCGCGACCACCGAGTCGTTCAGGTTCTCGGCCAGCGTCTCGATCGCGGTTTCGCGCACCTGCGTCGCGTCGAGCGCAGCGGTATCGCGGCTGGCCAGCCGGCCGACCCGTTCGCGCGCCGGTTCGAGACCCGCGGTCAGTGCGAGCTGCACGGCTGAGATTTCGTCGTGCAGCATCCTCCAGGCGAGCATCGGATGGAGCACGACGCCGAGCACTGCGCCGAGCCCGAAGATCCCTGCGGCGGCGAGACTGCCGACGGCGGACGCATCCGCATCGAACGCCCCCGCATCGAACGCCCGGTACGCGCCGGCCTGCAGTGCCCCGGCCGCCGCCACGAGCGGCACGGCCCCGAGCAGCCAGGCCAGCACGCCGCCCGCGAAGGCGCGCGCCCGCGGCAGCGACGGCAGCCGTCGGCCCGCCCACTGCAGGTAGCAGCCGATGCCGACCACCGGATGCAGCCGGTGCGGCGGCTGGCCGACGATGCGGTCGAGCGCCATCGCCACCAGCATCGCGGCCGGAATCGCGATCGCGGCCGTCACGGCGACGGATTCCCTGCGTGCGCCGCGGGGGCGTCGAGAACGAACTCCTGGAACACGTGCACCGTCGGCGTGAACGGCGGCGACGACGCCGCTTCGCGTCGCGCACCGTCGCGGATCGACAGCGGCGCGCTCATGCCGGGCGCATCGAACACGAAGGTGTGGAACTCGCCCTCCTCCCCACAGGGACAGACACCGGCGGGCAGGCGCGCGAGCAGCGCGGCATCGTAATGCGCGCCGGCGAACGACGCATCCAGCCAGCGGGTGTCGACGACGACCACGCGCGCGCGAACGCCGCGCGCGATCACCTCTTTCGCCAGCGCGTCGCGCGCCTCGCCCCACAGTGGAAACAGCGGCTGCAGCCCGGCCTTCGCGCAGGCGGCCTCGATCCAGTCGCGATGCGCCTGCAGGTCGACGTCGCCGAAGGCCATGCGCGTGTGCCCGGTCTCGCGCAGCGCCCGCAGCGTCGCGTCGAAGGCCGCGGCATATTCGCCGGGCGGCACGCGCACCGGCAGCCAGCGGCGGCCGAAGGCCGCGACCTGCGCCGCCACCAGTTCGGCGGGCAGCGCGTGCGCCTTGCTGCGGCCGTCGGGCTCGCACATCGTGACGAAGGTCTCGACGTCGATGCCACGCTCGCGAAGGCGCAGCAGCGCAAGGCAGCAATCCTTGCCGGCGCTCCAGGCGATGGCGGTCCTGCCGGCTTCGGGCAGCATGCGGCTCGGCACGTCAATCCTCGATGCCGCGCTGCGCCGGCACGCCGGCGCGAAAGTGATGCTTGATCATCCGCATCTCGGTCACCGTGTCCGCCAAGTCAATCAGCTCCGCGGGCGCGTTGCGACCGGTGAGCACCACGTGCGTATCGGCGGGCCGTTCGCGCAGGCAGTCGAGCACCGGCTGCAGCGGCAGCCAGCCGTAGCGCAGCGGATACATGATCTCGTCGAGCACGACCAGGAAGTGCGCGCCTTCGCGGATCGTCGACTCGGCGCGCATCCAGCCGTCGCGCGCGAGCCGTGCCGAGTGCTCCAGGTCGCGGCTTTTCCAGCTGAAGCCGTCGCCCAGGCCCTCGATCGGCACCTCGAGCTGCTCGAAAGCGCGATGCTCGCCGAAGCGCGCCGACGGTACTTTCATGAACTGGTAGATCTTCACCGCCTTGCCGCGTCCGTGCGCGCGCAGCGCCAGTCCGAAGGCGGCAGTGCTCTTGCCCTTGCCGTCGCCGGTGTGAACGATCACCAATCCGCGGCGCTCGCCGTCGGGGCGCGGCGAGCGGCGTTCGGTGGGAGGGGCTTCGATTTCCATGGTTCCTCGCAATGCGTGTCTTTCACGATGGGCATCAGAGCGCCGGCAACACCACCCAGCGTGGACCAATGCCGCTGCCGACGCGCTCGATGCTGAACGCGCGGCCGAAAGTCTCGATCAGCGTCTCGCGCACGACTGCGTCGTCGGCCGGACCGTCCGCACGCAGGCGGCCGGCCGACATCACCAGCAGGCGATCGGCGGCAAGCGCCAGCGTGAGGTCGTGCATGACCACGGCAACGGCCGCGCCGGCTCGTGCGCGGGCGGCGAGACTGCGCACCAGCGTGCGCTGATGCGGCGCGTCGAGATGCGCGGCCGGCTCGTCCAGCAGCAGCACCGATGACTGCCCCGCGAGCGCGCGCGCGATCAGCGCGCGCTGGCGCTCGCCGCCCGAGATCTCGTTCAGGCGCCGATCGGCGTACTCGATGCATTCGGTCTCGGCCAACGCCGCCTCGACGGCCGCTTCGTCCTGCGCAGTGATCGCGCCGAACAGTCCGTGGCGCGGCAGCCGGCCGATCCGCACCACGTCGCGCACCGAGATCTCGCCTTCGGCCTCACCCTGCTGCGACAGCCATGCCAGGCGCTGCGCGCGCTGCCGCGGGGTCCACTGCTGCATCGGTGCGCCGTGCAGCCACACCGAGCCGGAATGCGGGCGGCACAGTCCGGCCAGCACCGACAGCAGCGTGCTCTTGCCCGCGCCGTTCGGGCCGACGACGGCTGCCCACTCGCCCCTGCGCAGCGAAAGCGATACGCCGTCGACCACACGGCGCATGCCGCGCAGCACGACGAGGTCGGTGGCGCGCAACGGGGGCGCGACCGATGTCGTGCAGGCCGATGTCATGCCGGCGTCCTGCGGCGCAGCAGCACCAGCAGATAGGCACCGCCGAAGACTGCGGTCAGCACGCCCACCGGCAGTTCCTGCGGGGCGACGACGACGCGCGCGGCAACGTCGGCGGCCTGCAGCAGTACGCCGCCGGCCAGCGCCGACAGCACGAGCAGCGCGCCGTGCGTGACCGTTACGCAGCGCCGCACCAGGTGCGGCGCGACCAGGCCGACGAAGGACACCAGGCCGGTCTGCGCCACCGCGGCGCCGGTGCACAGCGCCATCACCGCGACCAGGAGCAGCCGTACCAGCGGCAGGTGCACGCCCAGGCTCGCCGCGCTTTGCTCGCCGAGCACCAGTGCATCGAGCGCACGCGCGAAACCGACCGCCACAGGCAGCGCCAATACCAGTGTCGCGGCCAGTACCCGCGTTTCGCCCCAGCCTAGGAAGCCGGTCGTGCCGAGCAGGAACACCTGCCTGCCGCGCAAGGCCTGCGGCGAGATCAGCATCAGCAGGTCGGAGAGTGCCGCCATCAGTATGCCGACCACCACGCCGGCCAGCAGCAGCACCATCGGCCGCGCGGCGCCGCGCGCGAGGACCAGCGCCAGGCAGACGCCGGCCAGCGCGCCGACGAACGCCGCGCCGACGAGCCCCAGCTGCGCCAGTCCGTCGGCGGCCGCGTGGAATGCCGAGCCGCCCAGGCTGCCGATCGACAGCACGAGCACCACACCCAGCCCGGCGCCGGTCGCCGAACCGAGCAGGTACGGGTCGGCCAGCGGATTGCGGAACAGTCCCTGCGCGACAGCGCCGGCCAGCCCCAGCAGCGCGCCGGCGAGCAATGCGCCGAGCGTGCGCGGCGCCCGGATCGAGCTCACCAGGTCCCACTCCGCGGCCCAGTCGAAGGACCAGCCCTCGCTGCCGGCGGCGAGCCCGCACAGCCCGAGCAGTACGGCCGCGGCGGCGAGCGCACAGCCGAGCCGCCAGGCGGGCCGGCGCGACGTCGCGGCTGGTCGCGAACGCAACGCGGTGGTCGCTCCGCGCGGCGGAATCACCGCGTCGCCGGGCTCGGTGGCCCTGCGGGAGGCCGTTGCGCTCCTCACCGCTGCCTCCTCGGAGCGTAGCGATCCTTCGTCGCGCTCACCGCGTCGCCCTCTCCAGGCCGTTCAGGCAGTCGGTGATCGCCTCGGCCGCTTCGCCCAGCCGCGGGCCGGGATGCAGCAGGACCGGGAAGAACGCGTCGGAGAAGACGCAGTGCCGCCCGCTGCGCAGCGCGTCGAGCTGCGCCCAGCCGGGGCGCCCGGCCATCGTCGCGAAATCGCGCTCGGAGGCCATGATCAGGTCGGGACGCGCGCGTACGACGAACTCGGGATTCATCTTGGGGAACGGGCCGAGCGCGGCCGGCACGATGTTGCCCAGCGCGAGCCGGTGCAGTATCTGGCCCAGGTACGAGACTTCGCCCGTGGCGAACGGGCCGGGCGCCACTTCGAAGTACACGCGCTGTCCGCGCATCCGAGGGGGCACGCGCGCGGCGGCGGCATCGATGCGCTCGTTCAGGCGCTGCCATAGCGCTTCGCCGGCGCCCGGCAAACCGAGCGCGCGTGCCGTCGTTTCGAGCACGCGGAGGACGTCGGACATCTCTTTCGCTTCCAGCACCAGCACGGCGATGCCCAGCGCTTCGAGCCGATCGACCGCGCGGGCGAACCGGCCGGCAAGGACGAGATCCGGTTTCAGCGCGACGATGCGCTCGAGCTGCGCGTCTTCCAGGCCACCGACGCGCGGCAGCGCCTGGATCTGCTGCTGCGGCCAGTCCGAGAAGCGATCGACGCCGACCAGCCGCTCGCAGGCCTGCAGCGCGCACACCGCCTCGGTAGCCGATGGCAGCAACGAGACGATCCGCATCGCAGGTCGCGGCAGGTCGACGACGCGTCCGCGATCGTCGGTGACAGTGATGCCCGCCGCCTGCGCGGCCAGCGATGCGACGAGCAGCAGGGCGCACAGCCATCGGACGCCGGGCAGCCCGGCCAGCAGTCGCCGACCGTCGCGCGGCAGGCCGTTCAGCCGTCGACTGCCGGGCCACCGATGCCTTTGCGGCTTCATCGCGTCTCCTTCACGCGCAGTTCGCAGCCGGCCACCATCAGCGTCACGCGGGCGCACACCTCGGCGAGCGCCTGGTGCAGCAGGCCGAGCGCATCGACGAAGCGGCGCGCCTCGGCCGACGGCGGAGCCACACCGAAGCCGATCTCGTTGGATACCAGCACCACCGGGCCCGGCACTTCGCGCAACACGAGCAGCAGCGGCCCGATGGCGCTCGCCGGCTCGGACTCGCCCACGCCCGCACCGGGCGGCGGCATCGCGAGCTGGGTCAGCCACAGCGTCAGGCAGTCGACGACGACGAGGCGCTGCGCCGCGCAATGCCGTCGCAGCGCCTCCGCCAGCTCGCGCGGCTCCTCGATCGTTACCAGCCCCGGCACGCGCGCCGCCCGCTCCCGCCGGTGGCGGGCGATGCGCTCGCGCATCTCGACGTCGGCGGCGAGCGCGGTGGCGATCAGCAACGCTTCGCGGCCGTCCGCCTGCAGCCACCGCGCGGCGCGCGACTCTGCCGCACGCGACTTGCCGCTCTTCTGTCCGCCGAGGATGAGTTCGTGCATCGCGCTGCCGATCCGGCTCGCTGAAACAGGCTGTGCCATGGGAAACGAGCGCGAAGACGACCCGTGACTCAGGGCGTCGTCCAGCGCAGCGTCAGCTGAACGTAGCGGCCCGGCGTGGCATAGGTGCGCACCAGCTCGTAGTCCTTGTCGCCGATGTTGTCGATGCGGCCTTCCAGGGTCAGGCCGCGCATCAGCGTCGTGGAGGCGAACAGGTTCACCAAGCCGTAGCCGCCGAGGCGCTGCGTGTTGGCGGCATTCTCGAAGCGCTCGCCGGAGAGCTGCACTTCGGCGCCGTAGGTCCAGCCCGCCCGCCGGGTTTCCGCGCCGAAGCTGGCCATCCGCCGGGCGCGGCGCTGCAGCAGCTTGCCGGTGTCGGCGTTGCGCGGGTCATGCCAGTCGAGCGAACCGCGCAGCGTCACGCCCGCCAGCTGCGTGCTGCCGGCGAGCGTCATGCCCTCGAGTTCGGCCCGGCCGGCATTCGCGTAGCAGCCGAAGGGATCGGAGCAGGGGCCGGTGGCCCCGAACACGATCAGGTTGCGGACCTTGTTGCGCCAGGCGCTCAGACTCGCCTCGCTGCCGCCTGCGGCCCAGCGCAGGCCCAGTTCCACGTTGCGGCCTCTCTCGGGGACCAGCGACGGGTTGCCGTACTGGCTGAATCGCTGATACAGCGTGGGCGCGCGAAACGAGGTGGCGGTCGAGGCCGTGACGCGCCACTGCGGCAGGAACGCCCATCCCCAGGCGAGGCTGCCCGTGCTCTCGCCACCGAACTCGCTGTCGTCGTCGTGGCGCAGGTGCGCCTGCAGGCCGTGTGCGCCGAAGTCGCTGCGCCAGCCCAGGCTGACCGCGTTCTGGTGGCGCTCGCCGTCGAGGCGGGGTACGAATGCCGTGGCGGGGTTCAGCAGTTCGTCGTCGCGACATTCGAGCGCGGCCGTCAACACATTGCTGCCGAGACGCTGCTCGTGCTGCAGCAGATAGTTGCGCAGCGTCGTCTCGGTTCGATAGAAGTCGGGCCGGGTCTCGTAGGTGCTCTCGGTCTGCCCGAGTTGCAGCCGGGTAGTCGCGAAATCGTTCCAGTTGCCTTCCCAGGACAGGCTGCCGGTGCGCAGCGTGTGATGGCTGACGTCGTCGAATCCGGGAGTGAAACCGTCGTACTGCGAGCGCAGGCCGGCGCCGAGGATCGAAGCGTCGATCCGGTGACGGGGCGTGATCTGGAAGCCGACCCGAGCCTGCATTGCGTTCCGGCGCCAGCCGTCGTCGTCGGGATTCGCGGTCGGAGTCCTGCGGGAATTGAATCCGTCGCTGCTTCCGTGGCTGGCCGAGAACGAATAGTCGAAGTCCTGTGCCGAGCCGCTGATGCCGGCCCCGACCTGCCTTGTGTTGTACGAGCCGATCGTCGCGAAGGCGGTCGGTCGCGCCTCGCCCCTGCCGCGCCTGGTGAACAACTGCACGACGCCGGCTATCGCGTCGGAACCGTAGACCGCGGCGGCGGGCCCGCGCAGCACTTCGATCCGGTCGATCTGATCGAGCGGGATCTGCTCCCAGACGGCACCGCCGGTGGACTGCGAATCGACGCGCACGCCGTCGATGTACACGGCGGTATGACGACTCTCGCCGCCACGGATGAAGACGCTGGTGGAGGTCCCGGGACCGCCGTTGCGCGCGAACTCGATGCCGGGCAGACGCGAAAGGAGATCCGCGACCCCGCTGGCACCGCTGCGTTCGATGCCGGCGCGATCGACGACCGAAACGTCGGCCAGCACCGAGGACAGCGGCTGCGGCGTGCGGTTGGCCGTGACCACGACCGGCTCGAGTTCGACGGGAGGGGCGAGCTGCGCGAATGCCGCAGCGGGGAGGACGAGGGAGGGAGCGAAGGAAACGAGAACGACGAAACGACGGACGGAAACCGCCGAACCGGCACGGCCGGAAGGAAACGATGTCATGGTGGGAACGGGGAACAGGATGCGCTCTTCCGCTTCCCCGCGGCTTCGCGCTTATCGGCGCGCCACCGATGCGGCACGCCACCTCGTTGGCCGGTATCCGGGCTGGCGGAACGACCCGTGCGGCCTTCCCGGAGAATGGCTTCTCCAGTGACCGGAAGCACAGGCAGAGGCGAAGACGCCTCGTCCGCTTACCGTTGCGGGGGCAGCGCAGGTTGGGAATGATCCCGTAGGGACCGTTCCTCCCTGCTTCCCGTTTACCCCGGTCGTCAACGATGTGCCGACCAGGCACCAACGGGTGAATCCTATCATCGGGCGCCGTCGCTGTCAGCGACGCGAACAGCGCATCGCGCGCCTCATCCGCATTCGCCCTGGTGTCCGCAGGCCGTGCAGAACATGCAGCCGTCGCGCCGGATGTAGGCGTGCGCGCCGCACGACGGGCAGGCCTGGCCGGCGATCAGCGGCGCCTCGGTGCTCGCCTCGGGCTTCTCGTGGTCGGGCAGCGCGAGCGCGCCCGCCCCGCCGATCGCCCGGCCCTCGGAATCGAGCAGCCCCAGCACCTTGAAGCGGTGCAGCAGCAGCGCCGCGATGTAGGCCACCGTGCTGGGCCACACCTGCTGGCGCGATTCGCCCGGCACCTGCGCCCAGAACGAACCGTTCAGCTCGCCGAAGGTGAGCAGCTTCCTCAGCTTCAGGCCGATCCAGTTCACGTCGATCAGGTGCATGTCCACCGACAGCAGCTTGGCCAGGCCGTCCAGCGCCCGCGGATAGTCCCCCGACAGCCAGATCGAGTACGGACGGCGCGTGCCGTCGGGCAGCTGCAGCTCCTTCACGCCGATGACGAAATCGTCGTTGGTGGCCGCGTTGGCCACGTCCGCCGTCCACGACAGCGTACCGAGCGGACCCGACTTCGGCTCCTTGCGGAACATCATCGCGTCGACCATCGGCGAAGGCTGCGTATCGAGCGCCTCGAACATGCCCAGCTCCTCGCAGCGATGCCGCACGATCTCGGCGAAGCCCGCCACCAGGCCCGGCGTCCAGCGCACCTCGCCGTTGGGCGGGAAGGGCATCTGCAGCGGCTGCTCGTCGCGTGTGCGCGCCAGCGCATCGAGCTTCATCTTCAGCCAGGCGCGGTCGTTCGAGCGCATGTCCATCGACAGCGCCTTGGCGATCGCCCCCAGCCCGCGCGGCTGCTCGTTGCCGTTCACCCACGTCTCGAAGGGCACGCTGCGCAGCCCCGTCGTGCCGTCGGCGCGCGCGTACGACTCCTCGGTCTGGCCGATGAAGATGCAGAACGATGCCCGCCCGTCCAGCGGCTCGACCATGTACGAGTACGCCAGGTTCCCTCCGGGCAGCTTCGGGCGGCTGGGCCAGCGCAGCGACGACAGCGCCGGCTGCGGCACCCGCTCGATGCGCAGCCGCCGGTCGGACTCCTCGGGAACGCGAAGGTCCTGCGGCTGCTGCGCGCTGGCCGAAGGGGCGACGCTGAGCACCGAGCCGATCACGCTGTTCGGCCGGTAGGTGGTGATGCCCTTCAGGCCCGAACGCCAGGCCTCGAAATACAGCGTCTTGAATTCCTCGTACGGATAGTCTTCGGCGACGTTCACCGTCTTGCTGATCGCCGAGTCGATGTACGGCTGCACGGCCGCGCTCATGCGCATGTGGTCCAGCGCCGAGATCTGCATCGCCGAGACGAAGTACTCGGGCAGCGCGTTGGTGTCGTGCCCGAGATGGCGCCACATCCGGTAGGCGAAGTCTTCCACCTGGTACTCGAGCCGGCTGCCGTCGGGCATGCGCTTGCGCCGCGTGTAGGTCCACGAGAACGCCGGCTCGATGCCCCCGGAGGCGTTGCCGGCGAAGGCGATCGAGATCGTTCCGGTGGGCGCGATCGACAGCAGGTGCGAGTTGCGGATGCCGTGCTCGCGCACGCGCTTCTTCAGCGCCTCGGGCAGGCGCGAGGCGGCGTGCGGCTCGGCCAGCCACGGCTCGGCGTCGAACAGCGGGAAGGGCCCCCGCTCGATGGCCAGCTCCACCGACGCCTCGTAGGCGACGTCGCGCATCGACTGCGCGATGCGCGCGGCAAACGCGCGCGCCTCGTCGGTGTCGTAGCGCAGCTTGAGCATCGTCAGCGCGTTACCCAGGCCGGTGAAGCCCAGCCCGATGCGCCGCTTGGCCTGCGCCTCGCGCTCCTGCGCCTGCAGCGGCCACAGCGTCAAGTCCAGCACGTTGTCCAGCGCCCGCACCGAGATCGCCACCGTGCGCCGAAAGCGCTCGAAGTCGAAGGCCGGCTTCTCGCCGAAAGGATCGACGATGAAGCGCGTCAGGTTCAGGCTGCCCAGGTCGCAGCAGCCGTACGGCGGCAGGAACTGCTCGCCGCACGGGTTGCTCGCCTCGATGCGCTCGCAGTACGACAGGTTGTTGTCCCGGTTCACCCGGTCGATGAAGATCACGCCCGGCTCGGCGTGGTCGTAGGTGGAGGCCATGATCTGGTCCCACAGCTCGCGCGCGCGCAGCCGGCGGTAGATCCACTTGCCCTCGGCGTTGCGACCCAGCCCGTTCTCGTCGAAGGGCTGCACCTCGTGCACCAGTTCGAACTCGCCGTCGTCGTGCACCGCACGCATGAACGCGTCGGTGACCGCCACCGACATGTTGAAGTTCGACAGCGACCCGTCGTTCTTCGCGCCGATGAACTCCTCGACGTCGGGGTGGTCCACCCGCATCACGCCCATCTGCGCGCCGCGCCGCGAGCCGGCCGACTCCAGCGTCTCGCAGGACTTGTCGAACACGCGCATGTACGACACCGGCCCCGAGGCGCGCGACAGCGTCCCCTTCACCAGCGCCCCGCGCGGACGAATCGAGGAGAAGTCGTACCCCACCCCCCCCGCCCCGGCGCATCGTCTCGGCGGCTTCCTGCAGCGCCGCGTAGATCCCCGGCGTGCCGCTCTCGTCGTAGCCCCACACCGCATCGCCGATCGGCTGCACGAAGCAGTTGATCAGCGTCGCCCGGATGTCGGTGCCGGCGGCCGAGTTGATGCGCCCGGCCGGCACGAAGCCGTGCTCCATCGCCCACAGGAACTCGCCCTCCCAGTGCTCGCGCAGCGCCTGCGGCTCGACCGAGGCCAGCGCGCGCGCCACGCGCTTGCGCACCTCGTGCGCCGTCGACTCGTCTCCCTTGGCGTACTTCTCGCGCAGGACGTCGATCGTGACTTCCTGTTCGGGCAGGGCGGCGAGGATGTCTTCGATTTTCATGCG
>ERZ778017.1651-NODE-1651-length-20975-cov-6.288432_pt1 | contig 20975 bp, 16 predicted proteins | sample MGYA00375747_ERZ778017 | MGnify/ENA primary metagenome ERZ778017 (study PRJEB29350, sample SAMN05509838) | bioreactor metagenome | biome: bioreactor; material: wastewater | place: South Africa: University of Cape Town | collected 2014-03-17 ...
TCTAGTATCTCATTCTAGTATCTCATTCTAGTATCTCATTCTAGTATCTCATTCTAGTATCTCATTCTTTGATTTCATTATTTAATTGCATTCATTAATTTCATTCTGTGACTTCATTCTATTATTCTTTGTGATTCATTCTGTGACTTCATTGTATTACTTTATTCAGTGACTTAATCCTCTGTGACTATTGATACTATGAGATCCATTCCTTTAGTTTTATCCTTTCGATTTTACCATTTTTCATATTTACCACTTTCGTACTTCTTGTATCTTTTCACACGATTAGTTCTACACCATATTCTTTGGTCAACGTATATTACAATCATTCTACTAAACGGTCAGCAACAGCACCTAGTCGTCGTCATCGTTCACCTCGATCTTGTCCAACGAAGACAACAAGTCCGTCAACTTTTTCGCAGCCATGGCATGGTACTCTTTTTGAGCCTTGACCAACACTTTGATTAAATCGATACTTTGCAAAGGTTTCAACAATCTCTTCATTTCCACCACCGCCACTTCAGTAGCAGCAACCAATTCGTCTTCTTTACTGATCAATTCTTCGTTTTCTTCGTCATCAGGCTTGGACTTAGATCTCAACATATCAAACTCTGATCTGGTGTGGTACACTTTCTTACGCAATTCGTGCACTTTGATAAACGAATCGTTCATCACAGCTACTAACTTGTCGTTCAAGTCTCTGATAATGGTGGAATCTTGGTCCAATCTCGCACTAGCGATTTCTACATACGACGACGAAATCTGGAGTAAAGCCAACGCTAACGCGCTGTCTGAAGATTTCAACTCTTCCCCGTGTTTTTCCGCAATCACACTCAATTGTCCGTAAAGAGTCTTTGGAATAGAAATCGTCTGAATACTAACTTCGTCATCTTGGGGCTTGTCTCCCATGAAGATTTTTTCCAATTCTTGTGGTGACGAAACATTTTTCAATTGGTTGAATTTACTGGAAAGCACCCCACCAACGTTGGCGTCCTTGATCTTGGAAATAGCGTAGTTGGCTGGTGGGAAGTCGTACGACACTTTACCGTAAGTTTCGGTGTTGAACTGGATGAGATCAGTGTACAATTTCAACAACAAATCGCAGTTGGCCTCCAATTGCAAGTAATCTTGGGGCAATTCGCTGACTTCTACGTTTCCTTCCAACGCCAATTGCTGGACCTGGCTGATTTGCTGGCTAATCAAGCTTCCTGTTTTGGAAGTGAATGGCTGAATCTGTTCTTTGTTGACCTTGTTGACAGATTCTTTGACCCGCTCAAGCGAAGGTAACGAGTCTTGAATGGACTGGAGATTGAAACTTGGGAACTTGAACGACATGTTTCGCGGTTTTGGGGTGGGTTTGCGTGATTGTAATCAAATTGATTTTAACGAATTTCGAAATCCTTGGTTGGAGGCAGTCACGTGAAAATGTCGAAAACTACGACGGACGGTTAAAGGGCCATTTTTGCAACGAAATTGGAGGAAAGTGGTTGTTTTGATACGCGCAGCGGATTCAGACGGTGTAGGAGCGTTGGGATCTGTTTTTTCTGCGTCGAGTTTGCTGGTAAACTCGGCAAGTTATGATGGCTAAAGTGTAGATGGACAGGAACTTAACCAGAACAAGACGTGACTGTGGGGCTGTAATGGCGTATATGGCACACAGCAGACTACTTAGGCGTGCTGGGAACGGGTTTTGGAGCTTCGGTTAGATTATCTCGATTCTGTGATTTTGGCCCGAATAGGCAAGTACGTCAAAGTAGGCTCTGAGTACCAGTACTCCCAAGCATCGACTGCAGTAACGACACGGTTTCCGCTTCGACTAAGCGTGTCTCTGGTGGCAAACTGGCGACAACGAACTCTACTTCTGGCTCTATATGGACTAACCGAACAAACACAGCACAAGATAGCTTTCTCCCCAGAGAGAACCCAAGGAACATGGTCCAGTGTGTCTCTGCTGCTATATAGTACAATTAGGTCCGTCGTGCCTATATGGAGACTCAATTGACAGTGCCACTATAGAACCCATAGTTCACATTTGTCTAGTACCATTTGTCTAGTACCATTTGTCTAGTCCTATTTGTCTAGTACCATTTGCCTATACCATTGCCTATACCATTGCCTATACCATTGCCTATACCATTTGCCTATACCATTTTCTAATGTCTCTACACAATTGCACCACCATATACTCCCTAACGCCATTGCAACCTTCACATCCAGTCCTTACTATAAAAAAATCGTAATCCCCGCCACATTCACAGTTCTGTGGAGCCAAATCTAATCTCGCGATGAGCTGCAAAATCAATAACATATATTTTACCCATCCGAACGCCACCTCTCCCCATGGACACAAAGCCAAGCAGACAAGCAGCGTACCAGGACAAGCGAAACGTCGTTAACAAGGCGTATTTAATTGAGCCGATCATTCGCCATCGGATACAAGAATCTGTCTTCTACAAACAATATCTCTATCTTACAAATGAGGCAACTATATTGCCCATCATAATTAACCACGTCAAGTATATAGGCGGAACTGACTCGTTTGGTAAGCCGAGCGAGTTCTTGTGCTGCGTGCTTCGGTTGCTTGAACTTGATCCTAGTGCCGATATTATTGATGTCTACCGAGATCAGTTAGGCTACAACGAGTTCAAATACTTGACAGCAGTGGTGCTTTTGTACATCAGGCTCTGCGATACGTCGGCTGACGTGTACAATAAGCTCGACAGGTACTACCAGGACTACCGGAAACTACGTTTTAAGCTTAAAACCCCCGAGTTCGATAGCCATCACATGGCTGTTAACTACAAATTGACGTATATCGATGAGTGGGTGGACGAGTTGTTGCTGAAGGACCGGGTGGTCGACATCAAGTTGCCTCGTTTGGTGCCGAGACAGCAGCTCCTCGAGAAACAATTGGTTCAGCCTCGCCAATTCAATGTTGACGTAGATGAAGAGAGCTCTGGTAGCGGATCTGATTACGAGAGTGATAGTGACTAGCCCGGTGGTGTTCAGTTGTGCTGCAGCGACATTTCTCATCTGGTTTTCCCGTACGTTGTCTCGTTAATTGGTCTCTACAACACCTTGTTTAATTTGAAAAATACAATGGAACCAATTTACAGTACAAGTTCCCTCATAACACGATGAAGTTTCACGCGATCCTAGTACTTCTACCCTGGTTATCGTGGTAAACCGTCTTCAGATTGCGTCTTGTGGTGCAGAGTCGCCACCTACCATCGTCACTTGGCACTGGCGTGGTACCGTTAGTGAGATGCCGTGCGAACAAAGTCGCGAAATTTCATCACCGAATTTCATATCTATAAATACTTCAACAACCATTGACGATATCCCGGCGCTAGCATGTCAGTGACCGATTTACGTACTCAGGAGTCTGAATCGCATGTTTCTACCACCAAGCTTATATTCATTGCCGCAGCATTTGTCCTATCTTTATTGTCATTCGTGACACAAACAGTATTCACTAGCCAGGCATACCAGCTAGGGTTCCAGGAACCAGTAATATTATTGTGGGTCACCCACGGCTCGTGGTGGTTATTGTGGCCATTGCAAGTTCTCGTGGTGGCATTAGGACGGACGTTTTCCAAATGGCGAGCACAACGATCTCCCGTCAAACTAACTCGCCGTGCTTCCACCATCAACACAGAATTGCAGTACCAACGATTAAATCCAAACTTTGTCGACGAAGAAGATACCACTTCTGTGCCGATTCAGCACGTTAATTTGCACACGTACTTCAAAAAGGCCATTGTCAAACAGTTCCACAATGTGTACCACACGGCCATACTTATCTACGAGACCAACGTAAACGGCGAGAAATCTACCGATAACTTAGCGGGACTTATCGCCAGAAACCCCAAGATCTCGGACTCAAGTTCAATATCGCATTGTATCTCTACTTTTTTGCATACCGACGCCATTAAGTACATTATTCACAAGGCCATTTACATCACCGTGGTGTTGACTGTGGCGGGATCGACGTGGTATGGAGCAATGGCCCTCACGTTTGCGTCTGACGTCACCGCCATCTACAACTGCTCGGCGTTCACTGCCTATGCCTTTGCCATTCCCATGTTAAACGAGACGTTTTCCTGGCTCAAAGTCACATCAGTCATCACGGCGATTTTCGGGGTGTTTCTCGTAGCGTACTCCGGAACAGACGAAGCCAGTAGCGACGATTACCCCTACAGATTCTGGGGGAACCTCATCATTCTCGTGGGAGCAGTTTTGTACGGCTACTACGAGTGTCTTTACAAGAGATACACATGTATTCCAGCCCACTTGTCGAAGATCATCACTCCCAGACGGCAGCTGACGTTTGCCAACTTCGTCATGGGGTGGTTTGGGTTGTTTACGTCCATCATTTTGCTCGTTGGTATTGTATTTTGCGAGATCACCAAGCTCCACCAGTTCAACGTTTGGGACTATGGCAGCAAGACAAAGCATATATGGATGTACATCAGCGGGTCGATTGTGTCGAACTTGACGTTTAGTGCGTCGTTTTTGTGTCTCATGGCGTTGACCAATCCTGTTATTTCGTCGGTGAGTTCTTTACTCACGATATTCTTGATTGGTATAGTAGAGTGGGTCCTTTTTGGAAACACATTGGGGTTCCAACAATTGGTGGGAGATGCGTTCATTGTGGCGGGGTTCTTGATGTTGACGTTTGCGTCGTGGAAAGAGATCTCCGAGGGGAAAGAGGACAAGGACGACATCGACGCCGTTTCTACATACTCATTTGCAATCAGCACCGAGGGCTAGTGGCACAAAAACCATAAACCCGTATTTAGATTGAAATTACACCTTTTTCAGCATGTGGGGTGTCTCTTGTAGCTTTCACAGTGTAAAAATCGAGCGAATTTGCCTACTTGTCACAACCATCAAAATGGCTATTTTGTGCATCTAACAAAAATGTGCAACAGAACGAAATATAATTTACAAATTTGTTTTTAGTGAAATAGCGATAGTAGCCGAAGATAACGGAAACAGCGTGTGTATCAGTATAACCGTCGCCACAACCATGACACTGACTGCTAGGGACGACTACGACGAGTCGGAGCCGCAATTCCACGGGTTGATGGCCAGTTTGAACTTGCCTCCGTTTGCGAGCTACAGAAACGATTTTGAAAATTTGAGTTACCACCAGATGGAGGCGATCAAACAGCAGATCGAGGGCCAATTGTCGGTTCTTTTCGAAGTGTTGAAGTCGAAATACAATGTAGAGATGGATACTCCGTTGGTGACCCAAGATGGGTTCCCGAGAAACGATATTGATATAGTTGGTATTCGGTTAATTCGTATTCGGATTCTACGTCTACGCAACGATAATAAGAGATTGTTGCAATTGCTCGAAGAGCGGTTGATTCAGCAATTTTCCGGTGCGACTTCCGCGCCAGGGGAGCAAGCAGGACGGTCTGGCTCTGGCTCGGGGCCGGTTTACACCGTACCTTTTGCTGTGGTTAAACAGGTGGTGGTGGGTGGGCCAGCACACGAAGCCGGATTGCGAGAGGGCGACAGAATTGTGTTGTTTGACAACGATATCCATGCCGGAAACAACGACAAGTTAGCGGCATTGGCACCTCGAGTGCAGGGGAAATTGAACCAGAAGATTCCGGTAGAGGTGTTGCGAGGCACGGGGAAATTGGTGCTCGACTTGGTTCCGGCGAAATGGACGGGGCAGGGGGTGCTTGGGTGTCGACTTGTGCCACAGTAGGAATGGATGTAGTGGACAGGACGAGCAGAAAGATAAGGAGTAGAAGGAGTAGGAGAAAGAGAGAGCAGAAAGAGAAAGATCTGAGATCCATTCAAAGCAGAGCCATTCAGAGCAGAAACCGCGTCATACACCAAGACCATGAACTTAAGAAACAATCCAAGTTGCCACATACGAACAGAATTGTAAGTATGATCCTATACGTCTTCTATAACCGGGCTAAATACGTTTCAGAAAGATTCCAACAACAATTGATGGTTTCGTATCAACTCTAATCTCTGCGCACAATCTAAAGAAGCCATGTCAACAGAAGAAATTACGTGCTTCAATTGAAATATACAAGATCATTAATACATCGTGGTGAATCAGTTGGCATTATTGCGTCTCAATCTATTGGGGAACCATCTACTCAAATGACATTAAACACTTCCATTTTGCTGGACATGGCGCCGCAAATGTTACTTTGGCTATTCGTATGAGAGAATGCATCATTCAGAGCAATAGACAAGCAATGAAACTGACCCAAGATCACCGGCATAAACGACAGTGATTCTGATGAAGAATGAAGGGTTTGGCTCCAATTCATCGAAGAAAAAATCAAAGCTGAACGACTCGGAAATGAAAATAGCAGTTATAACGAGACGATGATGATGAGGACATTGAAGAGGAAGCATCAGAGCATTCTGAGCTGACTGAACTGACTGAGCTGATTGATCATTCGGAGCAGACACAGACAGATCATACAGAGCCAATACATCAGAACTGAGCTCTATTTGTTATACAACGACGTACTCTCGGCACAAACCCACTTCTCGTCACATCGACTATCACACCTCAAGCTACCTACACAGCACATCTGTTTCGTCCTCGGCCCATGTCGATTCATGTTTATTCAACATCTATATACTGCTAAACATCTGTTGTGACTACACTGTTTTTACACCAATTGGGATAATGAAAATGGACATTTCTAGCTATCATATCAACTTTAATTCTACTCTAGCCTCCATGTAATGTACTAGTAAACGTGAACACATCACCTGCCTCTACAACGTAGTCTTCCATTCCTTCCAACTCCCAGTCTGTGTCATTGATCAATACAAGGATCCCTGGCCTCACAGTACCCCCCTCAATAAATACTGGGATATCTTTCTCATCGCAAACGATGGTGGTGGAAATCTGGGCCACTACGTCTCGCATCGTCGCCTTGCCTTCGTCCATCGGTACTACCATCTTGTGCTCCCGCACACCGCCGGAGATCACATCGAGACCCCCAAGAAACTCTACTTTTACTGGAATAGCCATCGTTGGCCCATCCTCATCTCGTGCCTGGCACTGAGGTTTATATTGTATTGGCGCTACCATGCGTGAACCGGGGCCTTCAAACTGACGTTCCCACGGGAAAGGAGAGGAATAGGGAGAGGTCGTAGCAATCAGACGGTTGGGAGTGTTTTTTCGTTGCCCACTAGCTATGGAATGGGTGGTAATTTGTTTTGGTTCCGTTGAGCTAGTACAAAGGGTCATAGTACAAAGGGCCGTAGTACAAAGGGCCGTAGTGCTAGTTGGGCTGCAGTGTAAGCTGAAAGTCACACACACTTCAAAGCCACATCTGACAAAGGATGTCGATGCAAGTGCCACAGCGAGTATAGCACCATTTGCAGCCACAAAGCTACGCTTCTTAACTTGTACTTGGTATAATCCGGCGCTACCAACTTCCCAACAGCAACCTAATCGTTCCAAAACAAGGCTGTCCAGAAAGTAGCCCTGCAGCAGCACTATTCTTCTCTCTTGTCCTCAGCGTGCTCTCCACAGTTTCTCGTCTACAGTCTCTCTTCTATTATTCCTCGTCTGCAACCTCTCCTCTACAATTCCTCGTCCACAATCTGTCGTCTGGTTTAACTGGTGGCGCTACCATATAAATCCTCTCCAGCACTGCAACTTCTTACCAACACTCAACACGTCAGAAGCAATCCCAGTCCTCTACCGTATTTCCTCTGACAAACCCACGCTGCAACTCGCCATTTCTTTGTTCATTCACGCCGTCTTCCTGGCCATCACCTTTCACTATTGCGGCGTGGGTGTGTCCTACCTGCCGGCTGATTTTTCACTATATTTCGACACGTAAAACAAACCATCACCGTAACGAAGCAAACAACGAGATGCAATCATTGTTGGTGGCTATTTGGTTGTATTTGGCGGCAATTGTCGCCGGCATTTCCACGGGAAACACGTTGGTTGTGTCTGATTCCGCAATGTACGACATCAGTGCCAAAAGCGAATTAACTCCAGAACTAGCATCGTTTCTTTCACGATTAGAGTCGACTTTTCAAGTCACGTATGCGACCTACAACGACGCGAATGTCAGTTTGTTCTACGACGATGCTCCTCGGTACGACAATTTGGTGCTTTTGCCCACGACAAAGAAGTCTATCAAGTCCAAGGACGGGTTGAACCAGTACAAGTTATTACAATTTATCAACGAGAAAGGTAACGTTTTAGTAGTTGGCGGGGTGTCGTCGGTTTTACCTGAATCATTCCGTGTATTCCTCAACGAATTGGGTATTTACCCATCTCCTAAGAACTACAAGTTATTTGACCATTTCCACCAAGGTACCAATGGGGTACAATTAGATGCTGCAAATATCGCGAACACAAAATTAGTACAATCGTTAGATTTGGACTATGAAGGAAGTGGTGCGCAGATCACCAATAACGAATTAATTTTCCCTATCATTAGGTCGTCCAGCACCGGATTTACTGCGAGCTACAACGCAAAGTCTGCTGACCAGGACACTACTTGGACGTTTGGGGAACAAGGGTTTGTGGCTGTAGGATTACAGGCGTTGAATAATGCCAGATTGGTGTGGTTGGGGTCTGAGCAGTTGTTGACCCAAGACAAGATCACATCGTGGGTGTTCCAGCAGCAAGGACAATTGAAATTGCAATTTGTTCAGCACGTCAATGACGAGGACCACATTCCAAACCCTACGTTGTACCGGATCAAGAACCAGGTGGTGTACACCGTGGGAGTTTCTGAGAAGGTAGACGGGAAATGGGTTCCTTATGAAGTCAAGGACAAGGAAGACACGTTGCAATTGTCGTTTAGGATGTTGGATCCGTACCAGAGACTAGACTTGGAACCATTGGGCCCAGTGTCGTCCCAAGAAGATTCGGGTGTATTAGATACTTATGCCTACTTTGTCAACTTCACCATTCCTGACCACCACGGTATGTTCACTTTCGAATTGGACTACAAGAGACATGGGTTATCGTACTTGGTAGACAAGCGAGTTGTAGCCGTGAGACACTTGGCCAACGACGAGTTCAGAAGATCGTGGGACATCACCAACTCATGGCTCTACGTCGCCAGTGCAGCAATTGTGGTGGTGGCATGGGTTCTTTTCGTGGTGAACTACGTCTACGTCACCAGAACTGACGAAACTAAGAAAAACATCTGACCTACATAGTAAATTTATAGAAATGGTGGTTCTATAGTTTTGATACATGAAAATTTCTAGAGGGTAGCGAATTCGCACTGAAAAATTATTCAATTTATTCACCATCAACAGTGAAACTCACCATTTGTAAACCACTGGAGACCAATTCTCGAAGTAATCATGTCTACAGTAGCAGATGCTGAAAAGCAACAAGCACAAGATCAGAAATCACAAAAGTTACAGCAGCAATACAACCAGTATCAACAGTTGTTGACGGAGTTACAATCGCAAGTCTCAGCATTGGCATCACAAATCCAAGAACATGTCATTGTAGACAAATCGTTGACGAGCATTCCTCCTGAGAAACGGGAGGGGCGGAAGTGTTTCAAGATGATTGGTGGGGTTTTGGTGGAGAAGACCATCGATGAGGTCATCAAGATTTTGGACCACGACATGAAGGCATTGACTGAGAACAAGAAATCGTTGGAAGACGAGTTTACTAAGAAGAAGAAGGAAATGGAAACGTGGATGTCCTCCAACAATGTCAAGATCATACGGAATTGAGCCTGGGGACAAGGTACTTTGCGACCACCAGCAAAGACAGGACGTAACTTGTTAGCCCCACCATCCCTTATCTGATGTTCTGTGCATATTTTGCATGAACCAAGTTTCCATTTGGGTATTTTGCTACACTTTTGCTAAAAATAGTACTTGTCATAATGTTACTTGTCACAAATGTGTGTGTTAAAAAACTGCCACATTTCCGTGACAATTTCACCAGGTCGTGATATAATCGACATCACGACATTGAGATCAGTGCGAAGGCGCGATTGCCGTATAGAATACGACACGGCAGAGCTACATGTGCAAATAACACATCTTAAATAATTCAGTATACATATCAATAATTCAGTACATATCAGTAATTCAGTATCAAACAGAATCTAATCTACGCAATGGAGTTGACGTACTCAGTACGGGCCGCGGTGTGAACTTTATCGGCCCTGTTGATGGCTTCCCATTTAGGTTCGTCCTTAAAAAGACGAACAGCATGAACGTACTTGGAATTAGTGAGAGTGAATCTGTGGTAAATTCCTGCTGGCAAGATCAAGAGGTCGTATTTGGACAATTTTGCCCGTATCCACCGGTCATTTTTGTCTCTGACGTCAAAGTACCCTTCCCCGTCGACGATGTATCTGATTTCCTCGTCTTCATGGAAGTGTTCTTCGTAAAACTGAGTCAACTTTGCATTGAGGGTCTTTTCGTCATTATTAAATGTAGCCACGCTCAACTTGACTTCGTCTCGGTTCTTATATTGGCGAGCAGCAGCTACTTCGTTGAGGTCTTCAATCGATGTGATGTATTTGTAAAACACACCTAGAGATCTGAGCTCATCAAGACTCACTTCAACACCAGAGTTATGTTCGTCTGTGAAATTGGATGCGTTATCCAAGTTATCGTGCAAATATACCTCCACCATGACAAACGGTTAAGTGAGACAAAATAGAATAACGGTATTAAAAGGGCCCAATATGGCAACTACACCAAAAGACAAAATGAAGTCTCGAATTCGTAGGAGATTGTCAGCATTTAGTGTTCAGGAATTACAATCACAGTGCGAAGATTACATTTGCACGTTTTTGCTGTGGCGTCGTTCCGCCACAACTCGTGCCAGGCAGAAGCACATAGTGTTACTACGGTGGTTCAGCACTTCCTGAACCAGGTATCGTTGTGGTATCATTGTGGTGGTATTGTATTTGTGCACAAAGTAGATAGATGGCATTTTTACTATACTGATTTATGATTTTTACTATATTGATTTATGTGTGGTATAGGAGATTGAAGTAGTGATGTTGGAATGGTGTGGGTCATATATGGCCAGCGTCTAAGACAAATTTCTACACTTGACATACTGTCCAGAGTTTTCATGAAATAGACATTTACTGTTCTATATAGGCTATTTTTATTTGTGTTGGTGGATTTAGTAAATTTTTTAGGTTAACTCGAAACATTGTGGGATGCTGGTGAACGTCGACGACAGAGGACTTTACCGTGAGAGGCAGCAAGCAGCAGTCCCACATAGGTCTGCAGCACAGTTGTGACTTGACAGTAATGCATTAGCGAACTACCGGGTGCAGGTGACAAGACCCATAAATGTGGTAATGTTAGGTATGGAATAGCGGCGATGGCGGTTATTCATCAGAATCGTGGTGGATCATTTACTGGCTATTCATCGGAATCGTGGACCTTGGTTGGCTCGATTGTCCGTGAGATAAACGGCCACATGGAAATATCCTAAACTGGTAACTTAACGAGGCAGTGGGCGTGATACTTTAAAGCACAGCTGGAATCCTAAAAGTGCACGAGACTCCTTTTTGGTGTATACCACCAACTGTCTTGAGTTGTGAACGTGTCCAAGTAGAAGTATAGGGTTTTGTTCTTCCGAGCTGTCGTAGACAACTGTCGGTTTTTGCAGCCATTTCGTGCATCTGCGGCGCTACCATGGTGGTTCACATCTAGCAGGGCTATTCATAAAGCCAAAGATGTCGGCGAGAGCCCTGATTCGGCGAGAGTCCTGATTCGGCGACCGAGCACCCTTGGATTGTCTTAGCTGGGGGACAACTGGACCTATTGCATTTATTGCAACATGAAGATGGTGGGTATTGCAAACAACCACTTTGGTTGACGTTCCAAGTGGATTGACCGATCAAAGAGCGTTGCAATGTACCCAGGTATCTGAAGGAAGAGAACACATTGCAAAGACGAGCGTTTGCCACGTTGCAAGAGTAAGTACCACTGGCCACTGAGCTACGAAATCTGGAAATTACGAGGAACCACGAGGAACCATGACGGGAAACCACAAAATCTGGAAACCTGCGTTCAGTCCAAACCAATTCTACTACGATGCAGCTACTACAATGCTACTACCGGCCAGTGCTGCTACTACAGTGCTGCTACTACAGTGCTGCTGCTATAACAGTGCCGAGTGGAACATGTCACGTGATTCATCACGTGACGCGTACCACCTAAATTTCACCACTCCCAGCCAACTCCATCACCACCCAGCAATGTATGGCACCAGCACCGGGTACAGTAACAGCGGGTACCGTGGTGGAGGACGCACCCAGGAACGAACACAGGCGTACAACCAGAACCTCGAGCAACAGCTTGCGTCTCAGGAAAAGAAAACCGCATTCAGAAGAACCGTCGACCATGGGAACAACATGGGAAGATGGCACATCAGCCGAAGTCTCGGTCTAACCGACATCCAACAGAGCGTGGGGGCAATCCGACCGGAGTCGTCGTATTTGATCGACCTAATGCCCAGCTTGGCCTACGGGTCGTCCAGTAATTTGAACTGCACCACCAACAGAACCAATATGGCCATCATGGACATCCAGACCAAGTTTGTCCATTTATCGTCCAACAAAGCCAAACACTCGATCCAAACCGTGAAATGGACTCCCGAGGGACGTCGATTGGTGGTGGCATCGCATTCGGGAGAGTTTACCATCTGGAACGGAATGACGTTCAACTTCGAGACCATCATGCAAGCACATGATTCGCCGATTTTGGCCCTCCAGTACAGTCACAACGACGAGTGGTTGCTCAGTGGAGACCAGCTGGGGGTGATTAAGTACTGGCAGCCTAACTTCAACAATGTCAACAACATCAATGGCCATACTTCTGGGATTCGAGACATTGCGTTTTCTCCTAACGATTCCAAGTTCTTGACGTGTGGAGACGACTCCAGCATCAAGATCTGGAACTTCAATAACGGGAAGGAGGAACGGACTCTTACGGGGCACCACTGGGACGTGAAGTCGGCCGATTGGCACCGGACGCTTGGGTTGATTGTCAGTGGGTCCAAGGACAATTTGGTGAAGTTGTGGGATCCGAGACAGGCTGGTGCCATATCGACCCTCCATGGGTTCAAGCACACGGTTACACGGTGCAGATTTCAGCCTGGAGGGAATAATCGGTTGCTTGCGTCTGCGTCTCGAGATCGTTCGTGTCGAGTGTTTGACTTGCGGACGATGAAAGATATCTTGGTGTTGCGGGACCACGAAACAGACTTGTCGTGTGTGGCGTGGCACCCGATCCATGCGTCGATGTTGACCACGGCAGCGTATAACGGGTCGATGAACCATTATATCTTGGACTCGTACATCTCGGACGAAGCAAAGGACACTAAACTTGGCCAGTTGAACCCGGGGTCGATTGACGCCGTGCACAAGATCCCGTATGCCCATGAAAAGGCCATTCATGCTCTTGAATACCATCCGCTTGGGCACTTGCTTTGTTCTGCCGGGTCTGATAAAACTGCCCGGTTTTGGTCAAGAGCTAGACCGAACGATCCAGCATCATATAACGATCCGTTGTACACGGACGACAAGCAGGGGGCGTGGTACTATGCAATTAATAACAATATCAATGCAGTCATCGACCCTAGTGCTAATGGAATGGCAGTAGCAAAGGACTCTTCATCCAATGACTACCACGGCAATAATATAAGCTTACCGGGGTTCCAAAACTATGATTCTGGCCAGAACAACTGGGGCTCTGGAACGGGCTCGATTCCTGGTCTACAGGGAGCATAGATGTGGCATGTAATATAGGGAATAATATAAACGAAAATTGACCGTAGATGGAAGTCGAAAGGTTTCGTCCCGTTTAAAGCTATGGAACATACTATGGAAAACTACTTTAAACCTATGGAATACATTAGCTATCAAAAAGGTTCACCTAAGCTATGGAATACACGTAGCTATGGAATACACTTAGCTATGGAATACACGTAGCTATGGAATACACGTAGCTATGGAAATATACTTCAACTTATAGAAAAGATCTACTTGAATCTACAAACCACACTTAAACCTACGGAACACACTTAAACCTACGAAACACAGTTAAACCAACTGTATTACAAAGCCCCTGCTAACTCTATCTCATACTTTCTCGACTGAAAATTAGAACTAATCGTATTATTAAACCAAACCATTCTATAACCTTGGGATTTCTATAACCTTAATCCCAGCAAATTATCTCATAAAATATAACCCCTACTCATCTTAATCCCTGTTGGTATTACCACCAATATCCCATTCTTTGCTAGTGCAATCATACGATAATATGACTCTTGATCACTTGCGAATCCACTTCGTGTGGGTTTGCATCGACAGACAAGCTGCTGAGAAACCGTGTCCAGTGACGGACTCGAGATTCGTAATCCTTGCCAAAGCTGTTGTAGTACTCATGTTTGAAGTTGGACAACAACTTCATCAATGCCGGGTTCACACGGTCAAATCTTGAAAACTCAAACACCTCTCCACCGTTACAGTACTTGATGTACACTTTGATGGGATAGTCAATCAACTCCATGGTGGTGATTGGTTCGTACACTTTGTGATAGTGTTCTGAGCGTTTCTTAAAGTCGTTGATGGCATCAAAGTAGTTTTGTTCCAAGTAGTCGGCATTCTTAGTTTTACATGCGATATTGAAGTTCATCTTCAGCTCGTCGTTACAGGTAACGTCCATAAGCACAATGGTGGGGTTTTCCACGTTCTCGACAAATGTAGAAATCATTCTCTTTCTCCGTTCAACGGTGGTGTTGGTGGCATCTAAAAACCCAATATCGATTTTATTGTGGTTCAAGTCATGAATCAACTCGTTCACCGTCAAATCGGCGTAGGTTTCTCGTAACAACTTGCCTTGTTCGTTTTTGGGATCGAAAAAGTCTGCCCTGTTGTTCTGCTGGATTTTTCTTCTGGTGTCACCAGCATTATATATCTTGGAACTGATACCATACAAGTTGAAATATTGATGCAACTGTTTTCCAACGGTGGATTTCCCACTGGCTGGTAATCCCACCATCAAAAACACAACCTTATCTGGGAAAGACAACGAGTTGGGATAAATTGAGTCATCGTGAGTCGAATGGTACGACTTGACCCGCAACTGGTTGATTTTGGACTGGAGCTGGCTGTGGATGAGTTTTTCACTCACCAACTTGTGGTTCACATCTGACAAATCGAGAGGCACTTGGTCGTGGTCCAACACCGGGGTGACGGACGCAGTGGTTGATGATAACGGACGTTGGCTATCAAAAAGACTATTCATCAGGCAACTAGAATCACAACTATGAAGGGACATACTGATGTTTCACACGGAGACTATACTAACGGCGATCTATTCCAAGACAATAGCCGTTATTGGTAAGAAGAACTGTCAAGTGTATCCTTTGTTGACAACGACACCAAAATCTGTCAAGTGATGAGATGAGATAAGCAAGAAAAAGAAATATTCACCTCGGATGATAATCTCTAGCGATTCGGTGACAAAATAGTAGTTGTAAGCTAATGGTACTTGTAAGAAAGTCCTAATCAAAAGAATAATCGCAAACAAACCAACACAACAAAAATCCCTGCGATCAAACAAATAATATAATCGCCAACGGTAATACCCTCGTCATTACTCATAGAACAATTTTTCCGATTGTCCTGATTAGGAAGAGGGCGAAAAAAATTCTGTTATCGGACTGTCGGATTCCTGTTCGGGTCATAGGAACCCTTGAGGCCCAGGCATCCCCTCTTTGTAGATGGCACCGTGACAGAGGGGTGGTGTCGTGGTGTTGTTGTGCCCCACGGTGACTACTATGTGACTCACTACTATTTAGCGTTGGAGATGGTAAATGGTTGTTTGTTGTTGTGGTGAGGGTGGGTGGTTGACGTTATCAGTGGAAATGACGTGTGTAATTGGCTGTCGTGTACGTTCATGTTCCCCAGGTCATTGTTGCCCCGGCGTTCTAATAGTCCGAGCATCAGTGTTCTTCACATGGAGCCTGGACCGACGGACATGATGTAACTGATGTCAACACCCTCCTGGGCACCAGTTCCGCGTTAGTGCTGCCGTGGTTTGGGGAATTTCACCATGTCCGAGTTCTGGACTGTAATAGTGCATGTGGATGACGTTTTTGCGAAATGACGTTTGGCACTGGAGGTTCGTGGTCCCGAACTGGGACTTGGTGTTGCTCCTTGTCTGGTTCCGGGGAAACTACCATCGACTTGTATCTACCGTGGTGTGCCTAGGGGGTGAGGCAAATAGGCACTGCGGACGTCGTGTTTCAGGATACTCCGGTTAGCATTGTAGCGTAGGTTTTAAACATAGTCAAGGTTGGTTAGTGCTGGAAGCCAGACACAACCTACAGGTTGTAGCTGGGTGGTTGCCGAATCTCATAAGCGTGATTCCAGTTGCAATTCTACACTTGACAACCATTCTGTGGCCACAAACACAGGTCTCTCAGTACTCGCACTGTAGTACACTGTGTATTGACAATACGAGATTTGACCAAGGCAATATCTCTCTACTCCAATATCGCTCTACTTCGATCAACTCATTTCTTACACCAGCATAGCATACCAACTAGTTTGTACTTTCGTGCTAGATTGGGTTGGAAACTATCGGAATTGGACAAAATATAACTCCGATCGATTCTTTTGTCTGTCGTTTGCTTTTTATGGCTATATAGCACCATCTGCTTCATTTTCAGTGCCAGTTGAACCAACAACAGGTGTAAGCTCCTTCAACCTCTAGATTCCTCTGGTCTTCTGCTCTTTTTGTCGTCGAAATGTCTACGATGGGTGCAAATTCCTCTCTTTCAAATTCTATGCTTCATTATCTATTTACATGATTCGTTACTTTGTTTTGGTTCGTAAATCACAGGGTTGCTGTCTTTGGAAAACCACTCTTCGGCTCGTGCTTTACCTATCTTGGAATACACCTTTAATATGTCGTGGAAGTCTCGGTTTTCTTTGTCATTTGACTTTTCATAGCTTCCAGTTAGGGCTTGCATTGGTACTTCTAACAACTCCAAAAGTAGCGATCTAATTGAGTCGATTTGTTCTTTGGTGTTGTTGTTCATTTTCTGGATCTTGTAGCCCAATTTCCAGTCATCTGTCACTCTGTGAGGATACGGTGACAGACTTTGTCCGTGTCTGTAGTTGTCAATAATTTGTTCATTGATATCAACACAATATGCTTGGATCTTCCTTCCAAGAGCACCCCTGATCATGGACTCGTTGAACTTTGTCAACTCGTCTCGGTGTGCCTGGACATTCTCTGACCGCTGTTCAGCTGTAATATCATCTCTGAAACTGGTTTCGAAATTCTTTGGAATACGTTGCAATGTATGTATCTGCTGTTCTGTTATGGGAACTGCAAATACGTACAATCTGGTCTTGGTCTCGTTATGGAACCGTTTAGCTTTCATGAAAAGACGAAACGATTCATCCTGCTTTTCAGATGCCTTGATTACGAGCTTCATTATATTCTCCCAGATCTTGAGCGATTGTTTGAATTGCGTTTCTCCCACAAATGTTGGCACTCTGTCGTTAATCTTCTTCAAATCAACGGCATCTTTTTCAAATGTAGTGTGTCTGAAAATTTCATTATTCTTGTGGTTGTAGAAGATATTATCAAGCTCTTCCAAAGGCAAATATTGGAATCCGAATAAACTATTAATATTATGGTATGCAATGAAAATTCCATCCATTTGCCCTATTCTGGCTTGAAATAAGTACTTCAATAATGCCCCAGTCTTGATTAAATCATCGAATTCTCGCCCAAAAGATTCGTACTTGCCCTTCAACTTCCAGATTTGATACTTGTTGTTTTGTAAATCAGGGTTTGCGCTGTCGTATCTTATTGAGCAAACGGCCCGGGTTTTCAAATCAAAAGTCCCATTTCCAGGAAGCCTTTCGTCGTAACAATCCAATTGTGATCTCATCAAAAACTCCCCGAATGTCGAGTAATTGTAAACGTTTTCCGGTGTCAGAGGTGCTTCTGCTGATTTATTGGCCAAGTTGAATTTTTCAAATTCCTTCTCCTCGGTAGTCAAGAACGTTTCCAAGCATTGTCCCATTGCTGATAATAGGATTTCTTGATCGTATGAGTGGTCAGACTCAACTGCGTATATGGATTTCTGTGTACGTGGGTTGACCCCGCGGCGTCTCATAATCAACGACGCTGGAAGTGAGCTCAGCAACCCCGAGATTGATGGGAAATCAAATCTCCGTTTATTTCTTGGGTTGTAGTTGTTCAATAGAAAATAAAACTGGGTTAATGCTGATGTCATAGATGACGTGGATGAATAAAATTGCTTGTTATTCTTAATGGCCAGTTTCAATAGCAGCTCATCTTTGGAAACGTTTGTGAATCGACTAATCGCACTGAAATCGAAATCCTCATAATAAATGACGTTTTTCAAAAATGGTGGGAAGTTGTATACTCTAGTCCTGGGGTCTTGCAAAAAATGAACTCCTGGTGAAAACAATGTTCTGTCTAATCTGTGAGCTAGTTTGGGAATTTGACTTTTTTCAAGTGGTTTTGCCTGGACGAGCTTTGCATTAGCCACGGAAATTGTCCCCTTCTCAAGAAGCGTAGAGTTACGGTCCAACACTCGCTCCCATTGGCTGGTAGCATCAGTTTTTCTTGCTGATGCGTGCCTCTTACTATCAAATGGAGTGGTTCCTACTTTCGATGCAATTCGCACCGTACCTTTACGATGGATATTCAACATTGATGGCCGTCTCGGTATCTGTGTGCTAGAGTTGAACACACTAGCCACGCCAGTTTTCGGTATGCTATTTGCAGGTTCCGGTGGTGAATTTTTCGGCTCTACGTTTGTTTCACTTTTTGGTTGCGCTTGTGGTGACGATTGTGCCAATTTTGGTGAGTTTCGTTTGGCACTAGATTTATTGGGCCAACTGGGGCCAAAGTTTTTGCCCGTCTTTGTTGGTTTCGTCAGCTTGGACGCCGCAGAGTGCGATTTTAAAGCGTTTATCTCCTTCAATTTCTCATCTATACCACTCATTTTCTCACTCGTTCCGCTCAACTTCTTCTCCCGGTTTGATTTTTGAACTGCCCATCTAATCTCAGATGAGAGCAAATTGTTGTTGATTTCATGAATATACGACTTGTTGTGTTTACGGTACGACGTCACCACTTCTGTTGGATCATCTTCTTTATCGAGTGATTTGAGCTCCTTTTCGTTGATGTTCATGCTGGCACTACGCTTCAATGCCAGTGTCAAGTCAACCGATTTCTTGGTCTTTACACGGGGCTTGGTCGATGGTTCTGGACCCAAATCTTCACCAGACTTGAACCGTCTCGCCACACCCAACATTAATGTGTTGTGAGCACGCCACAGCACCCGCTTCCGTGCCGTCGATAACATGTAGCTGCCCGTTGGTTGTGTTGAAGTTAGATCATGGTCCTCTTCGCTTCAGGCACAAATACTGTGATAATGTGCAGGTTTGACCTATCAATTTATGACGAGTCCGAGACTGGCGGGAAACGGAGGCGACTGTGGAGGTATTTGGAGTGTGAGGTGCTGGGGGGTGGAAACTGGCGGGTTTCTGGGTATAGTGGCTTTTTTCCGAGCTAATTGGTGCAATTGTGCAAATACAATGAACTCTAACGATTGTGTACAGTATTTATAGTGTTGAGAGAGTGAAACTAACCAGGGACGCTTACAGTCACAAGTGAGTGGTCTTCCACGTAGTATGATACAGTACAAAAGGTATGGGACCACTGTGGGCGGATCTGAATAATTCGTGAACGAATGGTTCTGTGATAAACCCGATAAATGAAGGTGCGGCTATAGTTGAGACAGAGCATGTAGTACTAAACAACGGAGTTAGTTTTGAACTCTATGGGCATTCTAGAGTATATTCTCACATGAAGATATACATCTTAGACTAGATTACCGTTTTGAATTGATGACACATGAATGGTATTCTGATTAGGAACTGCTGATAAAGATAATGGCTGCAAATTTTCAAAATGTGCATAAAATCTACCAAACAGGAAAAAACCTGTTCGAAATATAAAGCGAACGTAATTTAGAACTTACTAGATATCAAACGTAACTATATGTAACTAGATGTAACTACACCCCAAACGCAAGACTCAGCACTTGATTTCACTAACGTAGGAGACTGCAATGGCTCGTATGGCTGCAAAAAGGCAAGAGTAATACGCACGAATGCATCAAGATAGGTAAAAATTAACAGTATGGTGAGTTTGTCTCGCACCAAAATCCACAGACAAGCTACTCAAACCAAGACCTTCTCTGTAGCGTAGCCATAGATTACAATGAATCCCACCAGTCGACATTCACTCTGACAACAGCGAGTCAGCTGGTCTAGGGCTCTAGCCCTAGAATCAATTTCGTGCAGCCTCACTTTCCAATTTCGGTCAAGCAAAATGTCGCGAAAATCCCACCATACAATGTCTCTCCTCCCACAATGTCGTCGTCTCACACAATAATACTATAGTGAAAAATATGTATAAAATTTTTCACTCAGTTTAGAGCCAAACCAAACAGTCGAAAATGGGTATGTTGAAACAGATAGCATGACACGAGACCTGCGCAACCACCGTATGGTTGACACTGCTGCAGTTAACGAGCACAATATCGAGCATATTGGAGTGTTACGGGCCCCAGGATAATTTTTCAGATTTTTCAATGGTGGAACCGGGAGATCAAGAACGGACCTAGGAGGTTCCACACCACGAAATGTAGATGAATTAGTGTCGTTGTATGCTACCGTAACGTAGTAGCTACAGTCTCGCTACAAAACCAAGTTCATTTTTACTAACATGTCCAGGTAGAGTTATTAGAAACCAAAGAAAAGGTGCTGGTTCCGTCTTCACTGCTGTCACCAGATTGAGAAAAGGTGCCGCAAAGTTGAGAACCTTAGATTACGCTGAAAGACATGGTTACATCAGAGGTGTCGTCAAACAAATCTTGC
>ERZ778017.1652-NODE-1652-length-20972-cov-8.230674_pt1 | contig 20972 bp, 19 predicted proteins | sample MGYA00375747_ERZ778017 | MGnify/ENA primary metagenome ERZ778017 (study PRJEB29350, sample SAMN05509838) | bioreactor metagenome | biome: bioreactor; material: wastewater | place: South Africa: University of Cape Town | collected 2014-03-17 ...
GTGCCCTGCACGATGCCCTGGCTGCCGATGTAGATCCAGCTGCCGGCGGTCATCTGGCCGTACATCATCAAACCCTTCTTGTCGAGTTCGTTGAAGTGCTCCCAGTTGGCCCAATGCGGCACCAGGTTGGAGTTGGCGATCAGCACGCGCGGCGCGTCGGCATGGGTCGGGAACACGCCGACCGGCTTGCCCGACTGCACCAGCAGGGTTTCGTCGTCGCCCAGCGTCTTCAGGGTTTCCAGGATCCTGTCGTAGCAGTCCCAGTCGCGTGCGGCGCGGCCGATGCCGCCGTACACCACCAGCGAGGCCGGGTCTTCCGCCACCTCCGCGTCCAGGTTGTTCTGCAGCATTCGGAACGGCGCTTCGGTCAGCCAACTCTTGCAGTTGAGCTGGTTGCCGCGCGGGGCGCGGATCGAACGGGACGGATCATGGCGGTTGCTGGCGGTCATGGCGCGCTCCAACGGCAAAATGAAGATGGTGAAAAGTCTGCGCCGCCTGCGTGCGCGTCGCCAGCACGCAGGCCGCGGATTCGCCCGATTCCGGCCCGGGTTTGCGCCATTTCCGCCACTTTGTTTACGCTGTAAACATGGCCCGGCCCGATACCGCCACCCGCATCCTCAACGCCGCGCGCGCATTGTTCGAGCGCGAAGGCGCGGACAGCGTGCGCATGCGCAGGGTGGCGGACGCGGTGGGCATCACCCCGACCGCGATCTACCGGCATTTCCCAAGCCGGGAGGCGCTGCTGGAAAGGATCAGCGACGACAGCTTCGACGAGATCGCCCGCCACTGGGACGCGCACCGCCAAGCCAGGGACCCGGTCGCGCGGCTGCTGGCGACCCAGCAGATCTACCTCGACTACGCGCTGGCCTATCCGCACCTGTTCGACCACGCCTTCCTTGCCCGCCGCCGCAACGCGCGGCGCTTCCCCGAAGACTTCATCGCCGCGCAATCGCCCACTGCCAACGTGATGCACGAGGCGGTGGTGGAGGCACAGGCGCGCGGGCAACTGCGCACGGGCGATGCCTGGGCGCTCACCATGACGGTTTGGGCGCACGCGCACGGCCTGATCGCACTGCAGCGCGCGGGCCGCTTCAGCTTCGACGAGGCCGGCTTCCGCGCCTTTTTCACCACGTCCCTGCATCACCTCCTGGACGGCTTGCGCCCCTGATCGCGCGATCAACCGTCTTCCGCCTTCGCTATCATCCCGCGGATGCGAATCCTCTTCCGAACAGGGCTGCTGGCCTGCGCGCTGCTGGCCTCCGCCTGCGCAACCCGAACCCCTTCCACGACCCCGGCCGCAACGCAGCCGGCCACCCTGCTGCTGATATCCGTGGACGGCCTGCGCCCTGCCGATATCACGCCAGCGCAGATGCCGGTGCTGGACGCCCTGGGCAATGCCAACGTGCGTGCGGAAGGCATGCGGCCGTCCTATCCCAGTCTCACCTTCCCCAACCACTACACGCTGGTCACCGGGCGACGGCCGGATCACCACGGCATCATCCACAACAGCATGGAGGACACCCACCTGGGGGAATTCCGGCTGAGCAATCGAGATGCGGTGGGCAACGGCGGCTGGTGGCAGGGGGGCGCGCCGGTGTGGGCCAGCGTGCAGCGCGCAGGCCTCCGCGCCGCCACCATGTTCTGGCCCGGTAGCGAGGCGGAGATCGATGGCGTGCGGCCGTGGCGCTGGCGCGCCTACGACGGCGCGATCAGCGATGCCGACCGCGTGGCCCAGGTGCTGGAATGGTTACGCCTGCCCGCCACCGAGCGGCCGCGCTTCATCACCCTGTACTTCGACGTCGTCGACCACGTCAGCCACGATCACGGCCCCGGTTCCGACCAGGCCCGCGCCGCGCGCGCCGACGTGGATGCGGCGCTGGGACAGTTGCTGGACGGCCTGCGCGATGCACAGCAGCTCGACACCACCAATCTGGTCATCGTCTCCGACCACGGCTTCGAAACCGTCCCGCCGGGCCACAGCATTGCGGTCGAGGACATGGCCCCGCGCGAGCTCGCGCAGGCGGTCAGCGTGGGCCAGGTGATCGGCTTCACCCCGCGCGCCGGCAAGACCGCCGACGTCGAGCGCCTGCTGCTGGGCCGGCATGCGCAGTACCAGTGCTGGCGCAAGGGCGAGTTGCCCCCGGATTGGCATTACGGCAGCCATCCGCGCATCCCCGCCATCATCTGCCAGATGGCGCCCGGCTGGGATGCCCTGTTCGCGAAGGCACACGCCATGCGCCAGCAGCAGGAACACGCGCGCGGCTCGCATGGCTACGATCCGTCGCTGCCGTCGATGCGCGCGACCTTCATCGCCGCCGGGCCGGCATTCCGCCCCGGCACCCGCCTGCCGGTGTTCGACAACGTCGATGTCTATCCGCTGCTGATGCGCCTGCTGGCGCTGCCGCCGGAGGACAACGACGGCGACATTTCCCCGCTGCTGCCGGCGCTGGAGCCAGCCCGGTGATCCTGTGCCGCCGGATCGACAGCCCGGTGGGGCCGCTGATGCTGGCAGCGGATGGCAGCGGCCTGCGGCACATCGAGTTCCGCCACAACCGCCATCCCGCCAACCGCGCCGATTGGCACGGCGGCGACAACGAGGTGCTGCAGGCGGCGGAAGCGCAGCTTGGCGAATATTTCGCCGGCAGGCGCCAGCGCTTCGAGCTGCCGCTGGCGCCGCAGGGCACCGGGTTCCAACTGCGCGTGTGGTGGGAGCTGGCGCGGATCCCGTATGGCGAAACCATCAGCTACGCGCAGCTCGCGCAGCGGCTGGATAATCCCAACGGCACCCGCGCGGTGGGCGCGGCCAATGGCCGCAACCCGCTGCCGATCGTGCTGCCCTGCCACCGGGTGATCGGTGCCGACGGCGCGCTGACCGGCTTCGGCGGCGGCCTGCCGGTGAAGGAGGCGCTGCTGCGGCTGGAAGGCGCGCTGCCGGCGGCTGCCGATCTGTTCGGCCAGGAGTCGGCCACCGCCAGCCTTTTCTGACGGCATCCGTGCGCTGGCAGCCCGCACAGCAGGCTCCCTATGTCGGGCGTGCAGCCTTCATGGCCGCATGCGTCACCCGATGGATCAGGCGCGCAGCGACGCGCGCGGTGACGCTGTCGCGATCCAGCGGCGGCGACAGTTCGGCCACGTCCATGAGCATCAGCTTGCCGGTGGCGGCGACGGCGTCGAGCAGCGGTTCCACCACCTCCATCGGCACCCCGCGCGCGGCAGGGGCACTGACGCCGGGCGCCATCGCATGCGGCAGGCCATCGATGTCGATGGTCAGGTAGACCGCATCCACGTCGGCCAGCCTGTCTTTCAGCTCCGCCAGGCGCTGCGGCAGTTCGAGCACGCCGAGTTCGTCGTCGCGCACGTAGTGCACGCCCAGCGCGTTGGCGGTGTCGAACAGCACGCGCGTGTTGGCGGCGGCGCTGATGCCGTAGGCCAGGTACTCCAGCGGGAGGCCCGACGCGCGCGCATGCTCGATCGCCTGCAGGAACGGCGTGCCGGAGCTGGCTTGGTCCTGCCGGCGCAGGTCGAAATGGGCGTCGATGTTGACGATGGCCACCCGCGGCCGGCGCGCGCGCAAATGCCCTGCCAGGCCAAGGTAGCTGGCGAAGGCGATCTCGTGGCCGCCGCCCAATCCCACTGCCAGGTGGCCGGCGTCCAGCAGCGCTGCCATCGCCTCGGCATAGCGCGCCTGCGCGGCTTCCAGATCACCGTCGGTGCAGGCCACGGTGCCGGCGTCGTAGAGCGGCGCCTCGTCCAGCACCGGCAGGTTGGACAGCATCCTGCGCAGCGCCGCCGGGCCTTCCACCGCACCCACGCGGCCGTGGTTGCGGCGCACGCCTTCGTCGCAGGCGAAGCCCAGCACCGCGACCCCCGGCGCACAGCCCGGGAGCGGCGCGCGCACCCACTGGTGCCAGCGCCGGGTCGACGCATCCTCGGGCAGGTCGACGCGGCCGCTCCAGCCTTCAATGGCGCTCATGCCGGCAACTCGCAGGCGGTGACGGGGTACATGGCGGACTCCTGAGGATTCGATACGCCATTCTAGGAAACGTCGCGGGGCGGCGCCGGCATCCGCCCCGGTCCCAGCCGGTCGACCGCGTTTGCGATAATCCCCGGCCGCACGCGCATCACGGAGTCGTCGCCATGCCGGCCCATCGCTGGGACCTGCTGCTCACCCACGCCACCCTGGCGACGCTGGACGGCGAAACGCCATTCGGGCTGCTGGAAAACGCCGCCCTGGCGATTGCGGATGGCCGCATCGCCTGGCTGGGGCCGATGGACGCGCTGCCGGCGCGCGCCAGCACCGGCCGCAGCGAAGAGCTCGGCGGCCGCCTGCTCACCCCGGCGCTGGTCGACTGCCATACCCACCTGGTGTTCGCCGGCAACCGCGCCAGCGAGTTCGACATGCGCCTCAACGGGGCCAGCTACGAGCAGATCGCGCGCGCGGGCGGTGGCATCCGCTCCAGCGTGTCGGCGCTACGGCAGGCCGACGAGGACGAGCTGCTGCGGCAGTCGCTGCCGCGTGCCCGCGCGCTGCTGCACGACGGTGTGGCCACGCTGGAGATCAAGTCCGGCTACGGGCTTGACCTCGAGAACGAGCGCAAGATGCTTCGCGTCGCGCGGCGCATCGGCCAGCTGCTGGGCATCAGCGTGCGCACCACCTATCTCGCCGCGCACGCGCTGCCACCGGAGTACCGGGACAACGCCGATGGCTACGTCGATGCACTGATCGACTGGCTGCCGCAGCTGCATGCGGAAGGACTGGTGGACGCGGTCGACGCGTTCTGCGAGAGCATCGGCTTCTCGCCGGCACAGACCCGCCGCCTGTTCGAGGCCGCGCGCGCGCTTGGCATCCCGGTGAAACTGCACGCCGACCAGCTCACCGACCTTGGCGGCGCGGCGCTGGCGGCGGAATTCGGTGGCCTGTCCGCCGACCATGTCGAATACACCGGCGAAGACGGTGTGCGCGCAATGGCGAAGCGGGGCACGGTAGCGGTGCTGCTGCCAGGCGCCTTCCACGTGCTGCGCGAGACGAAGCTGCCGCCGATCGCGCTGCTGCGGGAACACGGCGTGCCGATGGCGGTGGCCACCGACTGCAACCCGGGCACGTCGCCACTGCTGTCGCTGCGGCAGGCGATGCAACTGGCCTGCACGCACTTCCGGCTGACACCGGAAGAAGCGCTGCGCGGCGCCACCGCCAACGCCGCGCGCGCGCTGGGGCTGGCCGATCGCGGCCTCCTGCGCGCGGGACTGCGCGCCGACCTGGTGGCGTGGGAAGTCGCCCATCCCGCCGAACTGTGCTATTGGCTTGGCGGTCCACTGGCCACGCGTATCTACGTGGCCGGCCTGCCACTTTCCTGACCCGGAGATCCAGATGCGCCTCACCCTGCTTGCCGCTGCCTGCCTGTTGTCCGCCCCCATCGTCGCCCATGCCCAGGCCACCGACGCCGCGCGCAGGCTGGCGCAGGATGCGATCATCGTCGACACCCATATCGACGCACCGGGCGTGCTGACCGACAAGTGGGCGGACCTTGCCGGCGAGCACAAGGACCGCGAGTTCGACTACCCGAAGGCGCGCGCCGGCGGGCTGGACGTGGCGTTCATGTCGATCTACACCTCCCCGCGGCAGGACGCCGATGGCAGCGCATGGCAGGCCGCCAACGCGATGATCGACGGCGTCGAGGCGCTGGTGCAGCGGCACCCGGACAAGTTCGCCGTCCTCACCTCGCCCAGCGATGCCGCCCGCCTGCTCGAGGGCGGCCGCGTGCTGCTGCCGCTGGGCATGGAGAACGGCGCGCCGCTGCAGGACAAGCTGGAGAACGTTCGGTTCTTCTTCGACCGCGGCGTGCGCTACATCACCCTCGCCCACAGCGCCGCCAACCGGCTGGCCGATTCCTCCTACGCCGCCGAAAAGAAGTGGAACGGACTGAGCCCGTTCGGCCGCCAGGTGGTGGCGGAGATGAACCGGCTCGGCATCATGGTGGACGTCTCGCACCTGGGCGACGCCTCGGCGCTGGAGGCGATCCGGCTGAGCAAGGTACCGGTGATCGCCAGCCACTCGGCGTTCCGCCATTTCACCCCCGGCTTCGAGCGCAACATCAGCGACGAGATCGCCAAGGCGGTGGCAGCGCGCGGCGGCGTGGTGCAGGTGCCGTTCGGCACCGCCTTCATCAATCCCGACAGCGCCGCCGACCTGCAGGCGCAGTTCCGCGCACGGGTGGCGTTCGACCAGCGCAACATCGAGCTGAAGGCGCAAGGCAAGCCGCAGGAAGATCGCGCGGCGTTCGAGAAGGCCTGGGAGGAAGCGCATCCGGTGCGCAGCAGCACGCTGGCGCAGGTGCTGGACCAGATCGACTACGGGGTGAAGCTGCTCGGCGTCGACCACGTCGGCATCGGTTCCGATTTCGATGGCGTGGGCGGCGAGCTGGCCAACGAACTCAAGACCGTGGCCGACTTCCCCAACCTGGTGGCCGGCCTGCAGGCACGCGGCTATTCCGATGCCGATATCCGCAAGATCCTCGGCGGCAACCTGCTGCGCGCCTGGGCGGCCATCGAGGCCGGCGCCGGCAAGTAACCCGCGGACTCCGAGCGCCCGGCCAACCGGGCGCTCGGCCCTGAAACGCGAAAACCCCGCCGAGGCGGGGTTTTCGTGGTCACGGCAGCGCCGGGATCAGGCAGCGGTCTTCTTGACCGCCTTCTTCGCCACGCTCTTGCTGGCGGCAGCCTTCTTCGTGACCGGCGCAGCGGCGGTGCCGGCGGCCTTGGTCACGGTCTTCAGTCGCGCGTTGCCGTAGCTGGCGTTGTAGCGCTTGCCCTTGGCGGTCTTGCGGTCGCCCTTGCCCATCGTGTTGCTCCTGGATCGATACGTGTCGGTGGATCGCGCCGCGCGCGAGAACCGGGGATTCTAGCACGCGTCCGGGGCGGCACGCGGGAGGCCTGGAATTGCCGGCTCGCTCAGTGCGAATGCGCGCAGGCCGCGTCGTGGACATGGCCGTGGTTCAGCCGCAGGTTGGCCACGTGGGCCAGCCCCACCAAGGTGCCCCCGAAGGTCATCACCACCGCATGCATCACCACCGAGTGATGCAACGGCGGGTACAGCACCGCCACCCACAGCGCACCCAGTCCCGGCAACAGCAGGCCCAGCGCGCGCATCACGCGATGGCGGCGGTAGCTCCACACCAGCACCGACAGGCCGAACAGGCTGGCGAAGGTCACGAACGCCGCCTCGAAGCCATCGTCCAGCCACAGCGCCACGCCCAGCGACGGCAGCAGCGCGACCGCCAGCGGGATCAGGGCGCAATGGATGGCGCAGATCAGCGAACCGGTGGCACCGATCCGGTCCAGCAGCAGGTGCAGGCGTGGGTTCATCGCGACATGACGTCCGGCAGGGGAGACTGTGTTTGTTATGTTATAACATATTTAGCATCCCGACATCTTCACACCTCCTCCCCCTATGTCCCGCAGCATCCCCGCCTTCCAGCCCGCCGCCCTCGCCGCCGCCCTGGCATTGGCCCTGTCCCCGGCCACGAACGCCGCCGACGCGCCCCAGCAGGCCCGGCATGACAGCACGCCCAAGGATCTTGCCGCGGTGGAAGTGCACGCGACGCCGCTGGCCGACACCGCCGAGAACCTGACCGCGCCGGTGGAAGTGCTGGCCGGCAGCAAGCTGGACGAAGCCAAGGCGGGCACCCTCGGCGAAACCGTGGCCGGGCTGCCCGGCGTGCAGACCTCCAACTTCGGCCCCGGCGTGGGCCGTCCGATCATCCGCGGCCTCGACGGCGCGCGCGTGCAGGTGCTGAGCGACGGACTGGGTTCGGGCGACGTGTCCACGGTCAGCGTGGACCACGCGGTGAGCATCGAACCTTTCCTGGCCGACCAGATCGAAGTACTCAAGGGCCCGGCCACCCTGCTCTACGGCAGCGGCGCGATCGGCGGCGCGGTGAACGTGATCGATGGCCGGATCCCGGTCGTCCGTCCCGACGTCCCGCTCTCCGGCCGCGCGGAAGTCCGCCACGACGGGGTGAGCGACGGCAACACCGGCGTGGTCCGCATCGATGGCGGCAGCGGCAGCTTCGCTTTCCACTTCGATGCCCTCCACCGCGAAGCCGGCGATTACCGCATTCCCGGCTTCGCGGAGAGCGCCGAACATCTGGCCGAACTTGGCGAAACCCCGTCGCCGGACCAGGCCGGCATCCTCGAAAACAGCGCGGTGCGCACCGACAGCGCCGCACTCGGCCTTTCATGGATTGGCGAGCGCGGCTTCCTCGGTGCCGCGTACAGCCTCTACAACACCCGTTACGGCATCCCCGGCGGCCACGCACACGCGCCCGGGGAGGACGACCACGCCGACCATGCCCTTGAAGAAGCCGGCCTGGTGCACGTCGAGATGGACCAGCGTCGCACCGAACTGCGCGGCGGGCTGGATGACCTCGGCCCGTTCGCCTCGCTGCGGGTGAAGTACGCCGGCACCGACTACACCCATACCGAATTCGAAGGCGATGCGGTGGGCACCGTGTTCAACAGCCGCAGCCGCGAGGCGCGCGTGGAACTGGTGCACCAACCGCTGGCCGGCTGGAACGGCGCATTCGGCCTGCAGGCCAGCCAGCGCGATTTCACCGCCATCGGCGACGAGGCATTCGTCCCGGGCACGGTCGCCGACGACACCGGCCTGTTCTGGATCGGCAAGCGCGCATTCGGGCCGCTGCAGCTGGACTTGGGCCTGCGCCACGACCGCAACCACGTCGACGTGGACCGCGCTGCATCGGCCGCGCCGGATCGCGACTTCAGCACCTCCAGCCTGTCCGCCGGATTGGGTTGGAAGGCCAGCGAGGCGCTCCACTTCAGCCTCGGCCTGGACCGCGCCCAGCGGGCGCCGACCGCGGAAGAGCTGTATTCGTCCGGCCTGCACGTGGCCACCGGCAGCCATGAACTGGGCGATGCCGGGCTGGGCATCGAAACCGCCAACCGGGTCGAGTTGGGCATGCACCTGCACCACGGCCCGTTCGAACTGCAGCTGTCCGGCTGGCACGCCCGCTACGACGACTTCATCTACCTGGCCAACGCCGACCTGCGCGTGGACGGCGCACCGCTGCGCCTGTGGCGGCAGGACGACGCGCGCCTGACCGGGTTCGAGGCCAAGCTGGACTGGGACATCGCGGACAACGGCAGCGGCCGCTGGTCGCTCGGCCTGTTCGCCGACACCGTGCGCGGCCGGCTGGCAGCGCCGGCCGGTACAACGGTTGCAGTACCGGTGGAGCTGCCGCACGGCGACCACAGCCACAGCGGACAGGCGCAGGTGGCCGCCGGCGGCAACCTGCCGCGGATCGCCCCCTCGCGTACCGGCGCACGCCTGCGCTGGGAACGCGATGCATGGCGTGCCAGCCTCGGCGCGGTACGTCATGCGCGCCAGGACCGGGTGGCGGCGTTCGAGCATCCCACGCCGGGCTACACCCTGGTCGATGCCCACCTGGCCTGGCACAGGGATACGGCCGGCGGCCGCGAGTGGGAGGTGTTCCTCGATGCCGCCAACCTCACCGACCGCGAAGCGCGCCCGCACACCTCGTTCCTCAAGGACGTGGTGCCGCTGCAGGGCCGCAATCTCGCGTTCGGCGTGCGGATGTTCTTCTGATTGCGACGCCTGCGCGCCAACTGCGCGCAGGCACCGGCGTCAGGCGGCGTCAGGCGGCGTCAGCGCCGGCGCAGCGCGCGCACAGGCCGTGCACTTCCAGCGTCTGCGCCTGCGGCGCGAAACCCAGCGCACGCGCCGCCGCATCCAGCGTGGCCACGATGCTGGCGTCTTCCAGCTCGGTGGCCGAATGGCAGCGGTTGCAGATCAGGAACGGCACCGAGTGCTGCGCGGCATTGGGGTGGTGGCAGGCCACGAACGCGTTGATCGACTCCAGCTTGTGGATGAAGCCGTTGGCCAGCAGGAAATCCAGCGCGCGATAGACGGTGGGGGGCGCCACGTTGGCGCCGTCCTCACCGGCGCGGAAACGGTCCAGCAGATCGTAGGCCTTGATCGGTTGCCCGGCCTGCGCGATCAGCGCCAGCACGCGGGCGCGCTGCGGGGTCAGCCGCAGCCCGCGCTCCCCGCAAGCGCGCTCCACCGCGGCCACGAACGCGTCGGCGTCGTCGACATGATGGTGTGGATCGGTGCATGCATGTGGATGGCCCATCCCCGGATGATGCGGGCTGGACTGCCGCAGCTCAAGCCGCCAGGTCCCGCGCCGTCAGCGGCGCGGTGCGAAGCCGTCCGTGTTCAGCCGATCCGGGCGAGGGCCGCGTCGATCCGCACCAGCGCTTCCTCGCGCCCGCACAGGTAGACGGTCCAGCCGATGTCGGGGCTGACCTGGGTGCCGGTGATGGCCACCCGCATCGGCTGCGCGATCTTGCCCATGCCAATGCCCTGCGCCTCGGCGGTCGCCTTGAGCGCCTCGCCGATGGCCTCCGGCGTCCACGCCGGCAGCGCGGCGATGCGGCCGCGCGCGTCTTCCAGCGGACCGCGCGCTTCCGGCTTGAGATGCTTGGCGACGGCGGCTTCGTCGTAGACCGTCAGCGGCAGGAACCATACCGCCGACTTCTCCGCCATCTCCTTCAGCGTCTGCGCTCGCTCGCGCAGGGCGAGGACGAGCTCCGCCGGCTTCGGCCCCTTGTCCAGGTCGAAGCCCGCCTGTTGCAGGTGCCAGGCCAGATACTTCGCCACGGCGTCGGGCTCGTCGGATTTCAGGTACTGCTGGTTGAGCCAGCCGAGCTTGGCCATGTCCAGCCGCGCCGCCTTGGCGTTGACGTCGGCCAGATCGAACAGAGACTGCATTTCCGCGATGCTGAAGACCTCCTGGTCTCCGTGCGACCAGCCCAGCCGCACCAGGTAGTTGAGCAGCGCGTGCGGCAGGTAGCCGGCATCGCGGTACTGCATCACGTCGGCCGCGCCGGTGCGCTTCGACAGCTTGGCGCCCTGCTCGTCGAGGATCATCGGCAGGTGCGCGAAGTGCGGGACCGGCGCGCCCAGCGCCTGGTAGATGTTGATCTGGCGCGGGGTGTTGTTGACGTGGTCATCGCCCCGCACCACGTCGGTGATGCGCATGTCGATGTCATCCACCACCACCGCGAAGTTGTAGGTGGCGTAGCCGTCGCTGCGGAAGATCACCAGGTCGTCGAGTTCGCTGTTGGCGATCTCGATCCGGCCCTTGACCTTGTCGTCCCAGGCGACCACGCCGTCGGTGGGGTTCCTGAAGCGGATGACGCGGTTGGGGTCGTCGCGCCAGCCGGCGTTGGCGTCGCGATAGGCGCCGTTGTAGCGCGGCTTCTCGCCCGCGGCCATGGCCGCCTCGCGCATCGCCTCCAGTTCTTCCTTGGTCTCGTAGGCGTAGTAGGCGTGGCCGGTCGCGACCAGCTGCTCGGCGACGGCCTTGTAGCGGTCGAGGCGATGGGTCTGGTAGATCGGGCCTTCGTCGTAGTCCAGGCCCAGCCAGTCCATCGCCTGCAGGATGGCGTCGATGGCCGCCTGCGTGCTGCGTTCGCGGTCGGTGTCCTCGATCCGCAGGATGAACTGCCCGCCCTTGCTGCGCGCTTCCAGCCAGCAGTACAGCGCGGTGCGGGCGCCGCCGATGTGCAGGTAGCCGGTGGGGGACGGAGCGAAGCGGGTGCGGACGGTCATGGGGCGCAGGGAGTCGAGCGGAATCGCGCATTTTAGCTTGTCCTTCCGCCATTCCCCGAAAGGAGAGGTGCCGGGCACACGCTCGGCACGGGCTGCCCTCACCGCATGATGCCCGGGTCCGCAGCGAGAAGGACGCAAGCGCGCACCCGGTCATGGCGGGGGGACTTACAATTTCCGCATGAGCACCCTGTTCGTCTCCGACCTGCACCTCGACCCGGAACGCCCGGAGATCACCGCGCTGTTCGGCCGCTTCCTCGACGGCGATGCGCGCGGCGCCGACGCGCTGTACATCCTCGGCGACCTGTTCGAGGCCTGGGTGGGCGACGACGACCCGTCCGAGGCCGGCGCGTTCGTGGCTGAACGCCTGCGCGCGCTGGTCGAGGCCGGCGTGCCGACCTACTTCATCCGCGGCAACCGCGATTTCCTGCTGGGCGATGCCTACGCCACGCGCTGCGGCATGACCCTGCTGGACGACCCCACCGTGGTCGACCTGTACGGCACGCCCAGCCTGCTGCTGCACGGCGACCTGCTATGCACCGACGATGCCGCCTACCAGCAGTTCCGTGCGCAGACGCGCGATCCGCAGTGGCAGGCGCAGTTCCTTGCCCAGCCGCTGGCGGCGCGCCTGGCGTTCGCCGCACAGGCGCGCGCAGCCAGCCAGGCGCGCTATGGCGAGCTGGTGGCGAAGGGCATGGCGGAAACCGTCGGCGACGTGGCGCCGGCCACCGTGCAGGCGTGGTTCGAACGCTTCGGCATCCGGCGCATGATCCACGGACACACCCACCGCCCGGCGATCCACGACGAGGGCCACGGCCGCACCCGCATCGTGCTGGGCGACTGGTACGAACAGGGCTCGGTGCTGCGGGTCAGTGCGGACGGATGCGACCTCGCCCGCCTGTAGCCCGTCACTTCGCCGCTTCGCCGCAACCGCCGAAATCGACGTCGCCGAAGCGGAATCTCGCCGCCAGCGGGTAGTTGTTGCCGGACATGCCATCGCTGCACTCGTCCTCGATGACGGTCAGCACGAATGGGCGGCCGTCGTGGCTGCCCGCGATCTCCACGCCACCCGGGATGGCGCGACGCCGCCCCTGCAAGACCACCCCCGCGGGATCGTCCGGGGTGCTGTAGGTCAGCCTGTCGCCCTCGACGGCGGCGTTCCAGAACGGCTCATTGCCGAACACGCGGAACACCTGCAGCGGCAGAGCCACGTCGCCGGGCACCCGCTTCCCCATCGCCACCGACCCCGGGGCAGCCGCAACGGGGGCGGCCGCGCTGGCGCCCGGTGCAGCCGCGGAGCCGGACGGCTGCGGGGCGCTGCATGCGACCAGCAGCAGCGACAGGCTGGCGAGGACAGGCTTCATGGTGGGCCTCCGGAGGTCGGGGGGCCAGTGTGCCGCAACCGCCGCCACGGCGCGGCATCGGGGATCAGCCCGCCTCGGCCAGCAGGCTTTCCAGTTCCTCGGGATCGAAACCCGCCTGCAGACGCGCTTCGGTGTTGAACGGCTTGTGCAGCACGCCGCTGGCGTAGACGCGCAGCAATTCGCGGAAGCGCGCGCGCGGCTCCACGCCGGCGCGTTCGCAGTACCAGCGATACCAGCGGCTGCCGGCGGCGACGTGGCCCACTTCCTCGCGCAGGATGACCTCGAGGATGCCGGCGGTGGCCTCATCGCCCAGCGAGCGCAGCTTCACGATCATCCCGGGCGTGACGTCCAGCCCGCGTGCCTCCAGTACCCGCGGCACCAGTGCCATCCGCGCCAGCCCATCGTGTGCCGTCTTTTCCGCCATTTCCCACAGGCCGTTGTGGGCATCGAAATCGCCGTAGTCGCGACCGAAGTCGCGCAGGCGCGCGCGCAGCAGATTGAAGTGGCGCGCCTCGTCATTCGCCACCGACACCCAGTCGGCATAGAACGCGGGCGGCATGCCGCGGAAGCGATAGACCGCGTCCCACGCCAGGTCCATCGCGTTGAATTCGATATGCGCCACCGCATGGATGAAGGCGGCGCGCCCTTCTTCCGTGCCGAACCCGCGGCGCGGCAGGTCGCGCGGGTGCACCAGCACCGGACGCGCGGGCCGGCCAGGCATGCGGATCGGCTCGGGCGGCGGCGCGTCATCATCGATCGCCAGCTCGCCGCGCGCGAACGCCGCCGCCATTGCCAGCGTCAGCGCCGGCTTGTCGTCCGGCGTGGCGGCATCGAGGCAGGCGCGGGCAGCGGTGAATAAGCTCTTCATCGCAAATACGGCGATCTCCCGGGGCGAGTACGGGTATGCGTTTCAACCAAGCGAGTATCGGGAGCGACTTGCGAGGCCTGCCCCACGCCGCTGCGCACATCATCGCATCGCGTCAGGAAGCCCGCCGCCTGTTCTTCGCCTCGTCCGAACGCTGCTGCTGGATGCGTTCGAAGTAATCGGCATCGATCCCGGTCACGTATTCGCCGTTGAAGCACGAACTGTCGAACTTGCGACCGGGGAACTTGGGTCCGGCCACCGCGGCTTCCAGATCGGCCAGGTCCTGATAGACCAGCCAGTCGCAGCCCAGCAGCGCTTCGATTTCCTTCTCGCTGCGGCCGTGCGCCACCAGCTCCTCGCGCGACGGCATGTCGATGCCGTACACGTTGGGGTGGCGGACCGGCGGCGCCGCCGAGGCCAGGTAGACCTTCTTCGCGCCGGCATCGCGCGCCATCTGCACGATCTGCTGGCTGGTGGTGCCGCGCACGATGGAATCGTCCACCAGCAGCACCACCCGGTTGCGGAATTCCAGCGGGATCGGGTTGAGCTTGCGCTTCACCGACTTCGCCCGCTCGCCCTGCCCCGGCATGATGAAGGTGCGGCCGACGTAGCGGTTCTTGATGAAGCCCTCGCGGTACTTCACGCCCAGCACGTTGGCGATCTCCAGCGCGGAGTCTCGGCTGGTGTCGGGGATCGGGATGACCACGTCGATGTCGTGGTCCGGCCGCTCGCGCAGGATCTTCTCGCCCAGGGTCACGCCCATACGCATGCGCGCCTTGTGGACCGAGATCTCCTCGATCATCGAATCGGGGCGCGCGAAATACACGTACTCGAAAATGCAGGTGGCATGCAGCGCGGCGGGCGCGCATTCGCGTGCGAACAGCTCGCCATTGTTGGTGATGATGATGCCCTCGCCCGGTGCGACGTCGCGCACGCGCTCGAAGCCCAGCACGTCCAGCGCGACCGACTCCGAGGCGACGATGTACTCGTCGCCAGCCGCGCCGCTGCGCTTGCCCAGCACCAACGGGCGGATGCCATGCGGGTCGCGGAACGCCACCAGCCCCAGCCCCAGCACCGTGCAGACCACCGCGTAGCCACCCTTCACCCGCCGGTTCACGCCTTCCAGCGCCGCGAATACCGCGTCCGGCGTCAGCGCGCGCTGGGTGTCCAGCTCGTGCGCGAACACGTTGAGCAGCACTTCCGAATCGGAGCCGGTGTTGACGTTGCGGCGATCCTGCTCGAACACCTCGCGACGCAGCGCCTCGGTGTTGGTCAGGTTGCCGTTGTGCGCCAGCGCGATGCCGAACGGCGAGTTGACGTAGAACGGCTGCGCCTCGTCGCTGCCCTCGCTGCCCGCGGTGGGGTAGCGGCAGTGGGCGATGCCGACCTGGCCTTCCAGCAGCGCCATCGACTTCGCATCGAACACGTCGCGCACCAGCCCGTTGCCCTTGTGCACGCGCAGATGCGAGCCGTGCACGGTGGCGATGCCGGCCGCGTCCTGGCCGCGGTGCTGCAGCATGGTCAGCCCGTCATACAACAACCCGGCCACTTCGCTGTGGCCGACGATACCCACGATGCCGCACATGCTTGGGACTTCCTGTTGGAGTTGGCTCAGGGATGCGGACGGACCATGCCGTCCTTACCCGCAGCCTTGAGTTTGGCTTTCAGCGCATCGGCCTCGGCGCGGTTCATCACCGGGCCCACCCGCACCCGCGTGAGGGTGCCATTCGGGCCGGGCACGGAATCGGTGAACGCATTGAAACCGGCCTTGCGCAGCGCGTCGCGCTGGGCCAGCGCGTCCGGCGCCGAGGAGAACGCACCGATCTGCACCACGAAACCGGTGCCGGCGGCGTTGGCCGGCTTCGCCGGCAGCGGCTCGGGCTTGGCCACCGGCGTAGTGGCGGGCTTGGCTGGCTCGACCTTGACCGGCTCGGCCTTGGGCAGCGGCTTGGCTTCGATCTTCGGTTCCGCCGGTGCCGGCTTGGTCACCGCCGGTGCGGCGGGCACGGCGGGAGTCGCGGTGGCCGTGGCATCCAGCGCCACGACCTTGGCGTCCACGTCGCTGCGCACCTGGCCGGCGCGCAGGCGCGCCGATTCGGCGGTGGCGCGATCGGCGAACGGCCCGATGCGCACGCGCTGGGCCTGGCGATCGCCCAGCGCCACCGCCTCGCGATAGCCCGGCAGGCCGCCCGCAGCCAGCGCCGCAATCACCTTGTCCGCATCGCCCGCACTGGCGTAGCTGCCGAAACTGACGGCGAAGTCGCCGGCCGCAACCGCCGCCAATGGCGCTGCTTCTGCCGCGGGCGCCCCGGGAGCGGCGGGCATCGCGTCCGGCATGCCGGAAACGCTGCCTCCGGGTGCAGCCGCAGGGGCGACCAGCGGCAGGTCCTGGGTCACGGTGCCATCGGGTGCCTTCGGCTCCGGCGGCACGCGCAGCGACACATCGGACACGCCACTGTCGGGCGCGGGCCCTTTGACCAGCAGCGGCAGGAAGATGACGGCCAGCGCGACCAGCACGGCGGCGCCGACCAGGCGCTGTTTCAGCGACGTATCCATCGACATTCCGTGGAGCCAGGCGCGGTGGGAGGACGGATTATACCGGCATGCCGGCGGCGGTCAGTCCGCGGCGTTCAGGGAGCGCAGCGCTTCCGAGGCGGCATGGAACGACCCGAACGCGAGTACACGGCCGTCGGGCGCCGCCTGCGCAAGCGCTGCCGCCAGAGCACCGGTGACGTCGGCGTGGCGGGAGCCCCCGGCCGCCGCCGTGCCCACCAGCCGCTGCGCCAGCGCCCCTGCATCGCTGCCGCGCGGACCGGCGTCCAGCGTGCCGGCCAGCAGCCAGCCGTCCACCGTGTCGCTCAGTGCCGTCACCACGCCGGCGGCGTCCTTGTCAGCGAGCGCCGCGTACACGGCCAGGGTGCGCCGCTTGGGCTGGGCACGCAGCCAGTCGGCCAGCGCGACTGCAGCCTGCGGGTTATGGCCCACGTCAACGATGATTTCCACGCCACCGCGCTCGAACCGCTGCAGCCGCCCCGGCACCGCGGCATCGGCCACGCCGCGCGCCAGCGCTGCGTCCTCCAGCGGCAGGTCCAGCGCACGCAGCGCGGCAATCGCGCAGGCTGCGTTGCGCAGTTGCACCGGCGCACCCTGCGCCTGCATCGGCAGTGGCAGCACGATTTCGTAACCGACTTCGCGCCAGCGCCAGTGGCCGGCATCGACCGGCTCGGCAAAGAAGTCGTTGGCGATCCGCCAGGCCGGCGCACCGATGGCATAGGCGTGGCGCAGCACGCTGGCCGGCGGGTCGTCGTCGCCCAGCACCAGCGGCTTGAACGGGCGCGCGATGCCAGCCTTCTCGAAGCCGATCGCCTCGAGGTCGCCACCCAGCCAGTCCTGATGATCCAGACCTACCGTAGTCAGGATGGCAGCGTCGGCATCGACGATGTTGACCGCGTCCAGTCGCCCGCCCAGCCCCACTTCCAGCACTACCAGGTCCAGCCCGGCGCGCGCGAACAGCCACAGCGCGCACAACGTGCCGTATTCGAAATAGGTCAGCGGCGTCCCGCTGCGCGCGGCTTCGACCGCCTCGAAGCCTTCGATCAGTGCCTCATCGCCGACGTCGTGGCCGTCGATGCGTACGCGCTCGTTGTAACGCAGCAGGTGTGGCGACGTGTAGGCGCCGACGCGCAGCCCCTGCGCGCGCGCGATCGCCTCCACGAACGCCACCGTCGAGCCCTTGCCGTTGGTGCCGGCCACGGTGACGACATGCGGGGCTGGCTTGCCCAGGCCCATTCGCGCGGCGACATCGCGCACGCGTTCCAGCCCCATGGCGATGGCATTCGGATGCTGGCGCTCGATGAAGGCGAGCCAGTCGGGAAGCGTGCGTGACATGCGGATATTGTAGAAGAGCGCCGACCCGCCTTTCCGGCTTCGCCTAAAGCGCGCGGTGCTTCGCCTCGCCGAAGAACGGCGTATGGTGCGCGCAGTCGTTGAGGCGCACCACTTCGAGGGAATCCACGTCCGGGCCTTCGAGCAGGTTGAGCGTGGTCGGCGCCTGGCGGAAGCTCCACAGCTTCGCCAGCGGCAGGCCGAGGATGCGCGCCAGCAGCACCCGGTTGACCGCATCGTGGGCGACCACCAGCATGGTGTCTTCGGCGCCGAGGCCGTCGCAGGCGCGCGCCAGCGCCGGCCAGGCGCGGTCCAGCACGATCTGCAGCGATTCGCCGCCAGCGCCGGGCATGAGCACGGTGTCCGGCGCTTCGCGCCAGGCACGCAGGCGTTCGGGATCACGCTCGGCGATCTCGCTGGCCAGCAGGCCTTCCCACTCGCCGTGGCCGATTTCCAGCAGGCCGTCGTCGAATGCCAGACGCGGCGCCCGCGCCGGCCCCAGCGCCAGCTGCGCCGTGCGGGTGGCACGCGCCAGCGGCGAGGCCACCGCACGGTCGATGCGCAGGTCCTTCAGCCGTTCACCCAGCGCGGTGGCCTGGGCGATGCCGAGGTCCGAGAGGGGGATATCGACCTGGCCCTGGTAGCGGCCTTCGGCGTTCCACGGCGTTTCGCCGTGTCGGGCAAGCAGGATCTTCATGCGCAGCGGGCTCACCGATTGTGCAGCGCACAATCCTAGCAGGTTGCACACGGTTTACACGGCCCGCGGTAGGCTCGGGTTCCCACAGACAGGAGTCCGGACCATGCAGGCCAAGGGCGAGTTCGAAGTCACCCGCATACCGCAGGAAGAGCTGGAGATCGGCGAGGGCGCGACCATCGGCCACTCCCGCTTCGACAAGCGTTTCCGCGGCCCGCTGGATGCCGTCAGCGTGGTGCACATGCTGGCATTGATGACGCCGGTGCAGGGTTCCGGCGCCTACGTGGCGATCGAACGCATCGAAGGCACCCTAGACGGTCGCCGCGGCAGCTTCTTCGTGCAGCACAACGGCATCATGGATCGCGGCAAGCCCTCCCTGGACGTCACCGTGATCCCCGACTCCGGCACCGGCGAACTGGAAGGCCTGCAAGGGCGCATCGGCATCGACATCACCGACGGCAAGCACTACTACACGTTCGATTACGACTTCCGCAGCGCGTGACCCGGCCTGCCCGACACACGGAAACGCCGGCGCAAGGCCGGCGTTTCCTGTTGCGGGCAACGGCGCTTACTTCTTCGGCGCGACGCCCAGTTCCTGCAGCAGCTGCGGCGACGGCATGACCTCCTGCATGATCCAGCGCATGTAGCGCTGGTCCACCGAGATCATGCGGGTCATTACCGGCTCGAACACCCAGTTGCTGGCCACCGCTTCCTGGATGCCGTCGAAGGCCAGGCCCACCAGCTTGCCCTGCGCGTCCAGCACCGGCGAGCCGGAGTTGCCGCCGGTGATGTCGAGGTCGGACAGGAAGTTCACCGGCACCGTGCCCAGGCGCTTGTCGGCCAGCCCGCCATGGCGCTTGGCAGCCACCGCGTCGAGCAGCGCCTTCGGGTTGTCGAACGGCTCGGCGCCGGTTTCCTTGGCCGCCACCTGTTCCAGCAGGGTGAACGGCTGCTGCACGCTGCCGTCCAGCTTGGTGTAACCCTTGACGGTGCCGAAGGTGATCCGCAGCGAGGAGTTGGCGTCCGGATAGACCGCTTCGCCCTTGCTCTTCTTGTAGTCGGCCATCGCCTGCAGATACAGCGGGCGGGCCTGCAGCGCGGTGCCATACACCGCCTTGGCCTTCTTCTCCATGTCCATCAGGGTCGGCATCACCGCCACCGCGTACTGGATGGCGGGGTCGGTGCTGGCCTCGAACGCGGCCTTGTCGGCGTTGAACCACTTCAGCCGCTCCTCCAGGCTGCCCAGCTTGCTGCCGTCCAGGCGCGCCAGCGCCTTGTCGGCGGCGGCCTTGTCGCTGCCGCCCAGCCAGCCGTCGACAGCGGCAACATGCTGCTCCGGCGGCAGCGCCACGTAGCGATCCAGCCAGTACTGCTGCAGCTGGCGGTCCATCGCCGGCACATAGCGACGTTCCATCTGCTTGAGGCTGCCCTCGATCACCGGCAGGTCGCGCTGCTGGTAGCCTGACTCGCGCTCGGCATCAGGCTTCTGCTTCTCGATGGCAAGGCGGTACAGGCTGACCGCGGCGCCCAGCACGCCGCTGCGGTTGAAGCTGCCCAGCACCAGGTCGCGTTCCTGGGTGCGCTTGGCGTCGTCCACCAGCTTCACCAGCGTGGCGTGCGCGTCCAGCGCCGGCTTGCCGGCCTCGCCCTGCCCCTGCAGCCAGCCCAGCACCGCCGCTTCCTCGCGGCGCTTGAAGCCCAGCACGTCGTTGCGGGCGAAGCCCTCGAGCTGGCCATCGAAGTTCTTGCTGGTGTTGTTCCAGCCGGCCATGGTGGCGGCGTACTTCACCGCGATGTCGGGGTTGTCCTTGCCCGCCGCCTCGACCAGCGCGATCTGGTCCTTGTACGCCCTGGAAATGGCCGGATAGCGCCACGCCTGGGTGTTCTCGAACTCCGCCGCCAGCGCGTAGCGGTCGGTGCGGCCCGGATAGCCCGCCACCATCACGAAGTCGCCCGCGCCCAGCGGCTTGTCGGCGATCTTCAGCCAGTGCTTCGGCTGGTAGGGCACGTTGTCCTTGCTGAAGGCCGCCGGCTTTCCGTCCTTGCCCACGTAGGCGCGGTAGAACGAGAAGTCGCCGGTGTGGCGCGGCCACATCCAGTTGTCGATGTCGCCACCGAACTTGCCGACGCTGGCGGGCGGCGCGTAAGCCAGGCGCACGTCCTTGATCTCGAGGTTCTTGAACAGGCGGTAGGTATTGCCACCCATGAAGCTGTAGACGCGGCAGCGATAGCCGGCATCGGCTTCGCAGGCGCTGGTGGTCTTCTTCTCGAAGGCTTCCAGCGCGTCGGCGCGCGCGACCGGGTCGCTGCCCGCCGCCGCCATCGCCGCCTTGGCGTCGGCGGTGACGTCGGTGATGTCCTCCAGCACGTAGATGCGCGCGTTCGGACCGGCCGAGAGTTCATCGGCAGGGGTCGCCGGGTTGAAGCCGTCGCGGATCAGGTTCTTCTCGGCGGTGGAGTTCAGCTGGATGGCGCCGTAGGCGCAGTGGTGGTTGGTCGCCACCAGGCCCTGCGGCG
>ERZ778017.1655-NODE-1655-length-20947-cov-22.023454_pt1 | contig 20947 bp, 18 predicted proteins | sample MGYA00375747_ERZ778017 | MGnify/ENA primary metagenome ERZ778017 (study PRJEB29350, sample SAMN05509838) | bioreactor metagenome | biome: bioreactor; material: wastewater | place: South Africa: University of Cape Town | collected 2014-03-17 ...
CCGGAATACACCGTCACATACACCGGAAATTACACCACGAGCGCGGACGCTAGCAGACCTACGCATCGATCTCGCGCCTCCTCGGGAGAAACACTGCGTACATCCAGCAGTTCATTAAACGAGGTTCTCCAGCCCGCCTTGACCATAGCGATATAGCGCTGCTGGCATTGCATTTTGACGTGCCCGTAGAGGTGCTGGGTGGAAAGGAGGGGCCGACAGTCGGGCAGCGCTCGATAGTCAAAGTCCCCTTGCTGAACGGGACAGGTAACGATTCACGCCCACAATGGCGGCTGGTTGATGCGGCTTGGCTAGGTCGGCTGTGTGATCAGCCATCCAGTGTGGCAATCTTGCCAATTGTTGGTGAGGCGATGGAGCCGACCCTCTGCAATGGCGACGAGGTTATGATTAGCCGGGTTCGCTTCCAGGAAAGCGTGCGCGAAGGCCTTTATGCCATCCGTGGGTCTTCTGAAATCTTCGTAAGGCGGATAGCGATCGACCCAACGAAGAACCGTCTGACCGTTCTTACCGACCACCCCGCATATCCGAGCTGGCAGGGCATCCAGCGCAAGGGTGTCGATATTGTCGGCCGGGTGATCTGGATCGGAGCTCGGGTGGCTTAGCTGTCTTTTTTCCCCGTGATGCTCGAGGCTCTTAACGGCCATCCCAGCCGGTGATGCTGGTGGGGAGCACGATGGGATTAGCAGTCGCGCTGATTGGGTGGTGTATCGACGACTCGCTCAAGCGCAGTCGGACAGATCGCAGGCCATGAATCTTTTACCGTGAACGCTGATGTGTGGAGGCTGAGCAGCCGCAGCGCTGAATTAGCGCGCTGCTACCTAGAGAGCTACCTAGCGAAAGAACGCTCTCGGTCGCCTGTTTCGACGAGGTCGATAACCGACTGGAAAATAAGGAGAATGTGGTGGACGCACTAGGGCTCGAACCTAGGACCCGCTGATTAAGAGTTAGAAGGTGCCGGTAACTTGAGCTAACATGAGCTAACCAGACGGGGAAGATAATCGCTTTTAAACAAGGTTATAGAGCCGTTTTAGCCGCTTGAGCTTCCCGCAACTTCCCGCTATCGTGATTGCCGGGTGATTGCCAGTGGAGGTCGTATGAGTGCGGCGAAGATCACGAAGCGGATTGTTGATAGCGCGACGCCTAAAGAGACGAACACATTCATATGGGATCAGGATGTGCGCGGGTTCGGCCTGAAGATCACGCCGGCCGGCTCTAAGTCGTATGTATTGCAATACCGAATGGGCGGACGCGAAGCGACAACCAAGCGATTCACGATTGGCAAACATGGCAGCCCGTGGATGCCAGATGGGGCGCGTCGCGAGGCGGAACGATTGCTTACCTTGGTTCGACAGGGGATCGATCCTGCCGACGCCGAGCGTGAGCGTCGCCGCAAGGCTGTCACTCTCGCATTCTCTGATTACGCGGATCGCTTTGTCGACCTGTATCTAAAAGAGCATTGGACGGATTCGTGGTCCGAGGGGCGCCGCATCATCGACAGGAACATTAAGCCTGTGTTCGGCAGCAGGCCACTAACGGGCATAACCCGTGCAGATGTGGCGCAGTTGCTAGATTCCTACGCCGATCGTCCTGCAATGAAGAAGAATACGCACTCCGTCCTGCGCAAGTTATTCAAGTGGGCTGCGAACAGGGGCGACATTGCGACTTCGCCGATCGCCGAGATGCAGGGACCAAAAGCTGTGCCTTCCCGCAAGCGCGTCCTGACGCACGAAGAAATAGTATGCGCATGGCTGGCGGCCGGAGAGCTGGGCTACCCTTGGGGGCCAGTAATCCGGCTGTTGATCGCGACGCTTCAACGCCGGGAGGAAGTGGCGGGTCTTATGTGGGGGGAACTCCACCTGCCTTCTGCGATGTGGGAACTGCCCCCCGCGCGCGCGAAGAATGGTGAGGGTCATCGCGTGCCGCTTGCCAGTCTCGCCATGGAAGAGATTCAGGGGCTGCCGCGCAAGGCGAAGGGATTCCTTTTTACGACGACGGGCAGGACAGCAGTATCTGGATTTTCCGATGCCAAGGAGCGGCTGGACGAGCGTATGTTGAGAATAATGCAGACGAGGGCGGCGCGCCGAGGCGGCGATCCGCAGGACGTGGAACTCGTGCCGTGGCGCTTTCATGACCTTCGCCGCACCGGAACTACAAATCTTCAAGCCCTTGGCGTGCCAATTGAAGTGACCGAGGCCGTTATCAATCACATCAGCGGGACGACCGCAGGGGTGGCCGGCGTTTATAATCGATTCAAGTATGACCCGCAGAAGAAGGAGGCATTAGAGGCTTGGGATACCAAGCTACGGGAATTGCTGTCTGCGCAGCCGACATAGGAATAGGCGAATGCTAGAATGGTATCACTGGTGCGACGCTCACAGAAAGCAGTGGGGAGATGCACCGGTCGGATATGTCTATCTTGGCGAAGCAGTGCTGCGGTTCGGCCGCGCGCTCGCTGGCGATCAATGGCGGGACGACGATCTTGTTCATGCTGATGTCGAACCGCCCAAGGTCCCGCGTCTGGGCGAGAACGCGCTTTCCGACATGCTTGAGCACGCCCGACATTCCAGGGAGCAGAAGCTTCACGCGGCAAAGCGGCGCGCGGATGCTGCAATCGCGCATGTCATCGAGGAGGCGCGTCGTGGCTTGCTTGCATTGCACATCCGATCGGTCAAGGGAGGCCCGTTGTCGGCCATGCCTGCAGCGTGTTGGGACAAAGAGAAATCGCGGCATGTATTCAAGCAATGCGTAGTCTCACCGGAACAGCCCTTTCGGGTCGCCCGACCGAGAGAATGGCACGACGTCTATTGCGACGAGGCCAACCTCGCGGCCCGGTTACGAGCAATGCCCGGTGCCAAATTGAGTGAGGTGTCAGTTAAAGACCTTGCGGACGCGATTGCCGGGCATCGCGACGTGACCCAGACCCAGTTGGTCAAGATTGTGTCCAAGCATTTTGCAGACCGCCCGATTCCACCATCGCCGAATAGAATTAAGACGATGGACAGGGAAATGCGTCGTGATGGAGAGCTGCCAAAAAGACGGCGCGGAAGGCCATCGGACACCTGACTGCGCTCTCGGCGGAAGATAATTAGCGGCTAATTCAACCCGCCAATTAAACGATAAATCGACCGCAAATTTCCGCCCCGCCATGCCCGTCGAACCAGCGGCAATTCCGCCGCCTTTGAGGAGGTTCGTATGGATTCGATGCAACACAGCCCGGTTAGCACGACCGTTGCGGCGAAGATGATGGGGGTTGCCGCCAGCACCCTCGAAAACTGGAGGTCGCGCGGAAACACTGGCCCGGCATGGCTGAAGATTGGGCGGCGCGTCCTTTATGACCCGCGTGATATCGAAGCGTGGAAGGCGGCGTGCCGGGTCCAGAGCACGGCAAAGCAGGAGCGCGGATGATGCGCGCGAGCATCGTACCCGAGGATGTCGGCAGAACCATCGTTATCAGTGACGCACCTAGCGAAGGATGGCACGTGTCGTTCATCCCTGCTGATCGACCCCAAGCAAAGGATATGTGGTTCGCGCGCCGAGACTGTGCGTTGGCCTTCGCGGACGGGATGGCCGCCGCCGTCCCAACGTGGCGAGTGATCGACGAATCCACGTCCCGATCGGCCGAGGTCGAGCGCGCGAAGGCCGACGCCTTGGCGCAGTTCGACTTGTTCATGACCGACAGCAGAAGCCCGTAATGCTCGACACACACGAGGCTGTCGCCTCGTGTGTGGAGTCCAGACACACCGCTGCACGCGTGCCCGATACCAACGCCAGCGTTTTCAACGGCTTCAGCGTATGCGCCGCCTCCGATTTTGGCAGGCAAGCTATTGATAACGCGCCTGTATTCGAGACATACACCATGCCCGTCACCACTGTCGTCCAGACCAGGCTCGCCGCCGACCTCGCCAATCGCCTCGACCAGCGCGCCGACGCCATGGGCATCCCCCGCACCGAGCTGATGCGCCGGCTGCTGGAAGTCGCCCTCGACACCCCGCCGCCGGGAAGCAACGCGACCGCCGATCCACTCATCGCGGAGATCGCCGACGCGGTGGGGGCACTGACCGCCAAGATCGATGCCTGTCGAGCCGATGCCCGCAGCGCCCATGCCGCCGCCAGGCTCACCGGCCTGATGCTGCTGCCGGCGGATCGCCAGCAAGCGTTCATCGACAAGCTGACCCAGGTGCGGTCGTGAGTCCCGCGATCGAGCAGGCGGGACGCGGCCACGCGATCGAGGCACGCCGGCTCCAGGCCACACTTATCCTGCTGCGCACCGGGTCCGCGCTCGCGTTGCTCGGGTTCGTGCTCGGCGCGATAGCTGTCTTCATGGTCGCGCGCGACGCCGACCAGCGGCACGCCGTCGCCTATATCCGCGCCGGGACCGCCCAGCATCTCGACCCGGCGGCGATGCTCGGCATCCGACCCAGGCCGGTCCCAGTCACCGGGATCGCAGATTCAGCCAAGTCGATCGCGGCAACCCGGCTGCTGTGGCGCATGGGGGTCGCCGGCACCATGCTTGCGGTGCTGCTGGGGGGCGGCCTCACAGCGCTGCTGCGTCGCCACTGGATCGCGACCGCCGATGCAGCCGCGCTCGACCAGGTGCTGCGCGGCAACCGCATCGCCACCGCCGACGAGCTGGCGAAGCTGGTGATGAAGACGAAGCCACAAGGCTCGCTGCTGACGATCGGCGGCGTGCCGATCCCGCCCGAGGACGAAGCCCGCCACGGCCTCTGGGTCGGCAGCACCGGGACCGGCAAGACCACCGGACTGCACGGCCTCACCCGGCAGATCGATGATCGCGGCCAGTGCGCGCTGATCTTCGATCCGGATGGCAGCTACGTGGAACGGTTCTACCGGCCCGAGCGCGGCGACGTGATCCTGAACGTGTGGGACGCGCGCAGCGCGCGCTGGAACCCGCTTGCCGATATCGCCGGCATTGCCGACGCCCACCGCGTCGCCGCAATCCTGCTGCCCAAGCCCGCCCAGGCCACCGAGTCGAGCATCTGGTATGACCAGGCCCGTATCGTCGTCGCCCACGTCCTCGACCATCTGGCCGGAACCGGCAACGCCCGCCTCGACGATCTCGCCGCCATGCTCGCTGCCGCATCGACCGACACGCTGCGCACGATCACCGCCGGCACGCCGGCAGCGCGCGTGTTCGAACCGGGTGCGGAGCGTGCCAGCGCTTCGGTCCTGTTCATGATGACGCTCGCCGCGCGCACCGTCACCATGCTCGCCGCAGTGCCCGAGAACGCGCCGCCGTTCAGCTTCGATCGGTTCTATGCGAAGCTGGCCGACCAGGACGGTCCTAGGCCGTTCGTGTTCCTCGCGGCCCCGCGCCGCTATCGCGAGTCCGGCGCGCCAATCATCGCGGCCTGGATCGACGCCGCGGCCAGCGCCATCCTCCAGCGCGACCCCGGTGACGCGCCCCCCGCATGGCTGATCCTCGACGAGCTGGCCTCGCTGCCGCCGATCCAGAGCCTGCTCACGCTTTTGCCCGAAGGTCGCAAGCATCGCGCCTGCACAGTCATCGCCTGTCAGTCAATCGCCCAGCTTCGCCAGACGTATGGCGACCGCGGCACCGATATCGTCACCGGCCAGACCGCTACCCAGCTCATCCTGCGCGCCGGCGATCATCCGACCGCCCGCTGGGCCACCGAGCTGATCGGCACCGTCGAGGTCGAGAACCGACGCGCCAACGACACGATCGGCGGCAAGGACGACCAAGCCAGCGGTTCGCTCGCCACCACCCGCGAGCGCAAGTCGCTCATCCTCGACGCCGAGATCACGGGATTGCGGGTTGGCGAGGCGTTCCTGCGCCTGTCGGGACACCCCGTCGCCAAGGTGACCATTGACCCCGGCGCGCCGATGCCCGTCATTGCCGCCGCGTTCGTCCCCGCAGCCGCACCGCCGCGAGTCCTGACCGATAACGCCGCCACCCCGCCGCCGACCCGCATCGAGGACCGCGCCGACTGGCTCAGCATGGGGGGATTGCTCTGATGGTTGCCACCCTCTCCAAGCTCAGCGACGCCGCCGCGGCGCGCAGCTATTACGAGGCCGACGACTATTGGAGCCGCGAGGCAGGTGGCCAGTGGCACGGCGAAGCCGCCCGCGCGCTCCGCCTCGACGGCGACGTGGAGTCCGACCGGTTCGTCACGCTGTTGCGGGGCGAACTAGCCGACGGCACTATGCTCGGCACTACCCGCCACGGCATCCGCGAGCATACGCCGGGTTTCGACCTCACCATGAGCGCCCCCAAGTCGGTCTCGACGCTGGCGCTGGTCGGCGGCGATCGCCGGCTGATCGACGCCCACGCCCGCGCCGTCCAGGTCGCGCTCGGCTACACCGAGCGCCATGCCGGCGTCACCCGCATCCGCAACGGCGAGCGGATCGATCGCGTCGCCACCGGCAAGCTCGCCGTCGCGCAGTTCCTCCACGTCACCGCCCGCGCGACCGAGCAAGGTGGGCCGGCCCCTCAGCTCCATACCCATAACGTCATCTTGAACATGACCCAGGACGATGACGGCATCTGGCGCAGCCTTGACGCCCGCGACCTCTACCGCCTGCAGAAGGATATCGGCGCGATCTATCACCAGCAGCTCGTCGCCGAGGTTCGCCAGCTCGGCTACACCGTCGCCATCGCCTCCGACATGACGTTCGAGATCGACGGCGTGCCCGACGATGTGCTGCGCGCCTTCTCCCCGCGCGCCGCCCAGATCGAGGCCGCGCTCGACGCACGCGGCAAGACCCGCGCCGACGCGTCGGCTGCCGAGAAGGGCATGATCGCACTCCACACCCGCGCTCCCAAGCGGGCGGTCGATCACTCGACGCTCGCCGCCACTTGGCGCGCGCAGGCCGACGCGCTCGGGTTCGACCAGGACGCACGACGCCGCCTGATCAACTACGCCGAGATCCGCGCCGCCAGCAGGGCCGGCCTTCGCTTCGATGAACGCACCCATGCCGCAGACCGCGCGGTCGCGTTCGCCGCCGCCAAGCTCGCCGAGCGGGACGCGACCTTTTCCGCCGCCCAGCTCGAACGCGAGGCCGGCACTGCCACGCGCGGCCACGCCACCCATGCCGATGTCGTCGCCGCCATCGACCGCGCCGCGCAACGCCACGCCCTCGTCGCGCGCGCCGCGCCCAAAGCGGCTAAAGGCATGGTCGGCTATGCCACCGGCGAGGCCGTCGCCACCGAGCAACGCATGCTTGCGCTGGAGGAGGGAGGGCGCAAGCGGTTCGCGGCGCTGCACGACCGGATCGGTGCCGCCCGCGTCGTTGCCGCCGCCGAGCTGGCATCGCCGCTAGGTCATAAGTGGACCCAAGGCCAGAAGGACGCGAGCAAAGGGCTGCTCATGTCTACCGCAAGCGTGATCGGCATCCAGGGCGCCGCCGGCACCGCCAAGACCACCACCGTGCTGCGCCAATATGCTAAGGCGGCGCGGGACAGAGGGTTGAGCGTGCGCGCGCTGGCACCCACCGCGACCGCCGCTGCTGAGCTGGGCCGCGCGATCGGCGCCGAGCCCCGCACCGTCGCCAAGCTCTTGACCGATACCCGCGCCGATATCGAACAGGGCCGCGAGGCGTGGATCGTCGATGAGGCGTCGATGCTTTCCGCGCGAGACGCCGAGCGGCTGCTCTCCCGCGCGCACGAGGCCAAGGCCCGGCTGATCTTGGTCGGCGACGTCAAGCAGCTCGCCTCCGTCGAGGCGGGCCGCGCGTTCGGCCAGCTCCAGGATGCCGGCATGCCGACCCTCATCCTCGAACAGATCGTGCGCCAGTCCAACCCGCTCACCCGCGAGGCGGTCGAGGCCATGCTTGCCGGCGATGCCGAGCGGGCGTTCGCCGCCCTAGATGCCGGCGGCGGCGCCATCGTCGAGCACGCGGAAGACGATATCCGCCACGCCATGATCGCGCGGGACTTCGCCCGCCTCTCGCCCGAGGAGCGCGCCCGCACGCTGGTGCTCGACCCGACGAAGGAAGGCCGGCAGCGGCTGACCGACGCGATCCGCGCCACGCTGGTCCAGGACGGCACGCTGGGCGCGGAGGCGATCACCGCCACCGTGCTGGAGCCACGCGGCCTGACCCGGGTCGAGCGGGGCTGCGCCGCCAGCTACTGCCAAGGCGATATCGTCACGTTCAGGAAGGGGGCGAAAGGTATGCCGTGTCCCGGTGTCGGCTACCGGGTCGAAGGTGTCGATGCCGATGCCGGCACCGTGCAGCTCGCCGATCCCAAGGGCAAGGCGATTGCCTGGGCGCCGGCACGCTGGGGCGCCGACCAGGCCGAGGCATTTACCGAGGTGGAACAGGAGTTCCGCAGCGGCGACAGGGTCCAGTTCAGCCGCAACATCTATCGTTCGGGTCGCTTAAACGGCGGCATGGCGACCGTGGTCGCGGTCGATGCCGTGCGCGGCACCCTCGTCATCGAGAAGCAGAGCGGCGAGCCGCAGACGCTCGATCTCGCCCGCCTCGCCGACCGCCATATCCGGCCCGGGTGGGTGCGAACGATCCACTCCAGCCAGGGCGCTACTTGCGATCACGTGATGGCGCATGTGGAATCGTTCCGCGCCAATACGGTGGACGCCAGCGCAGTCTATGTCGCGATTAGTCGCGCTAGGATCGCCGCCTCGATCTACACCGACAGCCGCGCCCAGCTGCTCGATGCCATTGGATTGCGCGATGGCGCAGCAGTGGGTGCCATTGACGAAGTTCTAACCCAAATGGATCCGATCCGCCGTTCCGCACGCCTAACAGGAATTGAATTCTAACGGTCCGCTTTCCGCCTCAAGTCCACCTTCGTATTCTTCCGCTCACGGGACCAATGAAAAATGAAACACATAGTATATCACCGCACGAGCTTTGTTGCCGCCAATCAGATCGTGCGCGACCGAGCGCTTCGCGCTAAGCGTGGCCTGATGGGAACGTATGACGTGAACTCTGGCCCCTTCTTCTTCGTTGAAGGGATGGCGGAAGGCGAAATTCCAACGGGGCATAAGCATCACGAAATTGCGCTTCGCTTTGAATGCCGCCTTCGGGAGTACCCGCTTAGTCGAAATTCACAACATATTCGCGATATGAACGCGGGGCGTTTCGATCACTTACGTAATAAGCTTATTCTCGAATACCATCCCATCCAATCTGACCAATTGACGCAGGCTCGCATCGTTCCTAGGTGCATGAACTGCTTAACACTCGTGGGTTACGAGGCGGGCGAAACTATGAGCTGGGCTTTAAAGCGGCGTTGGCGCAAATTCATCGCGGAGAGGCCGTGTATGTCGATAGAATATTGGTAGTGCTTCCCGCCGCTCTCAACCGTGCAGCGCTATTTCTACGCCTGGCGCGACAGCGGCGTGTTGGCCATTATGGACCACCTGCTGGTGATGACGGCACGTGAGCAGGTGGGGCGCGTGGCATCTGGGCGGCGGTCCGCACGAGTTCGAACGGAAGGCGAACATGGGTCTTGCCAAACGCGCCCTGAAAGGGCACTGAGCGCACTGAGCCGCAAAGCGCGATCGTGTTGCTTGATAAGGGGGTAATGGGATTATGGCGCGTCAGCAGGCAGCGTCCAGTCAGCGCAGCAACGTCGTTCCGATCAGGCCGACAACGGCGGTCATCGAGTGTCAGGACAACCTCGAGTTCATGCGCACCCTCGACAAGGGCAGCATGCACCTCATCGTCACATCGCCGCCCTATAATATCGGTAAGGAATACGAGAAGCGCACCTCTCTCGATCTCTACGTCGAAAGCCAGGCCGCGACGATCGCGGAGGCGGTGCGCATCTTGCACCCTCAAGGCTCCATCTGTTGGCAGGTCGGCAATCATGTCGATGACGGCGAGGTGTTTCCGCTCGATGTGATCCTCTATCGCCTGTTCAAGGACCATGGCCTGTGCCTGCGCAATAGGATCATCTGGACCTTCGGGCACGGGCTACACTGCCAGAAGCGCTTCTCGGGCCGCCACGAAACCATCCTGTGGTTTACGAAGGACGGCAACTACACCTTCAATCTGGATCCGATCCGCATCCCCTCGAAGTACCCGGAAAAGAAGCATTTCAAGGGTCCGAACAAGGGGCAGTTCTCGGGCAACCCGCTCGGCAAGAACCCGTCTGACGTTTGGGATATTCCGAACGTCAAATCCAACCACGTCGAAAAGACCGATCATCCCTGCCAGTTTCCTGTCGGGCTGGTAGAGCGCCTGGTGCTCGGCCTGACCAATCCCGGCGACAATGTGCTGGACCCCTATCTTGGCGTCGGGTCCAGTGCCGTTGCCGCCCTTAAAAACGGGCGCAACGCCTACGGCTGCGACATCACCCAGGGTTATATCGACGTTGCGCGGGACCGGGTCGCGCAGCTTGACGCTGGCACGCTTCGCACCCGACCGATGAACAAACCGATTTACGAACCGCCGGTACGGGAAGCCTGATGCAGTTCGCCGAGGGCTATTCGCACCACAACGGGCGCGACCAATGGGCGCAGCGCGAACTCGACGACTGGCTGATGGACGTCTTCCAAAAGCCCGATCTGACGGTCGGCCCCGGATCGACCACGGCAATCCGCGACCATGTCAAAGCCGAACTCGCCATGGAAGGCTGGCCTTTCGACGTCAGGATCGACCAGAGCTACGACATCACGGTCTTCGGCGTGAAGGATGATCTGGCCTTTCACCTCCAGACCGGCAACATCAGTCGCGCGCCATACGACCTATTGAAGCTCCAGCATCTGTGGAGCGCGCGCCGCATCGAGGCGGCAGCCCTGGCACTGCCCACGAGGCTCGCTGCCAACCGGATCGGCAGCAACATCGCCTGCTTTGAGCGGATCATGAGCGAGCTGCGGCTGTTCGACCGGACCATCACAGTCCCCATTTTCCTGATCGGCTTTGAATAGAGGGCCTTAGCGCGTGACTTACACCGTCAAAGTTGAACCGACGCACGTCCGGGAAGCGACGATCGCCGATCTCGCGGACAATTCGACCAAAACCGAACCGTTCTACGATTACCAGAATCGCGGGCAGGACCTGCCGGTCATCAATGTCCCGATCGGCCTGCCGATTTACCGCATGGCGAATTTCCGCACGCGCACTGCGCAGCAGGCTTATGCGCGCCGTGAAGGCAAGCCTGCGGATTACTTTTCGGCCGGCGAGGAGAATGAGGCGGCGCAGCAGCGCCAGCATGAATTCCTGGTCAAGTTTGCCGAGGAAGGCCGCCAAGGTTCGATCACGCCGATTGTCGAGGTTCTGAAGACCGAAAAGCAGCGCCAGCCGATCCTGATCACGCGACGCGGCGTGGTGGTCAACGGCAATCGTCGCCTGTCGGCGATGCGCAGCCTCTATGCCGAGGATTCGAGCCAATACCGCGAATTCTCGACGGTGAAGTGCCAACTCCTGCCAGCGACGGCGACGGAGAAAGAGATCGTCGAGGTCGAGGTGCGGCTGCAAATGAAGCAGCGCACGGAGCTGGATTACGACTGGATCAATGAGTGCATCGCCGTTCGGGAGCTGCGCGATAGCGGCCTGACGATGCGGGAACTCATGGCGATGATGAACAAGAAGAAGGTCGAGATCGAGGATTCGATCAACGCCCTGACGGAGGCCGACCTCTACTTGTCCGAATGGCTGAACCAGCCCTTCGATTACGAGGCCATCGACGACGCAAAGCAGCTGTTTTTCGACATCGCGGAGAACGTGAAATCGAAAACCGGCGAAGCGCAGGAGGTCAGTCGCAGGATCGCCTGGCTGCTCGCCGACCGCAGGCGCAACCTCAAGCGGCGCGTCTATGACTTCAAGCCGATGTTCGGCAAGAAAGCCGACGAAGTGGCTGCAAAACTCGCCGAGCGCTTCGCGGTGGAGCTTGAGGATGCCGCGCCTGTTGACGCTGAGGACGAGGACGATTTCGCGGTCGATCTTGACGGCGGATCGGCACCGACCTTCCGTCCGCTGATTTCGCTGCTCGATGATGCCGCCCGGCGCGATGAGGTCGCGGAAGAACTCGTTGATGTCTGCGAGACCATCATCGAGGGCGAGCGCGACCGGCGCAGCGGACAGATGCCGCTCAATCTCATCCAGCAGGCCAACGGCAAGCTGACCGAAGTGGACATGACCCGCGCGGATCCCGGCAGCCTCAACGCGATCGGCAGGCAGCTCGATGCGGTGGAGGCCAACGTCGCACGGCTGCGCGAATATCTGGAGCGGCAGCGCGCCGAATCGCAGGCGGGGGTGGAGTAGCCCATGGCAGACGCCGGAGAGGGTCCGCTCCACATTGCCGTGCGCTACGATGAGGAGAACCGGCGAGGCCTGTTTCAGATCGAGGGACCGACGACTAACACGATTTGGGAGCGGCTTCGCCAGGCAGCCGGAACGATCGGCGGTGACGTACGGATCACCGAAAACACTATCGAACTCGGCTGGCCCGGCGTTTTGGACCTTCTGCGCGATTACGGCACGCGCGATCAGCAGCGCGCTTTCAACTTCCGCTTCCGGCCCGAGCCGGAAGCCCAGGATAAAATCCAGACCTTTGCCACGGCCCGGCGCAAGGTTCAGGAAGCGCGCGGCAGCCTCACCCTCACGGTTTCCGATGATGAGGTGAAAGCGCGCTTACGTGCGCTCGGTTTCAAGCGCGAACTCAAGTGGTTCCAGCTCCGCGACGTCCGCCACCTGCTGGAACTTGAGAACGGGGCGAACTTCTCCGTTCCGGGCGCTGGCAAGACAACCGTGGCCTTTGCCCTGCATCTTCTGACGAGCCAGCCCGGCCAACATGCCCTTGTCGTGTGTCCTAAGGCCGCTTTCCCGGCTTGGAGCGAGATCGTGGCGGACACGATGGACCCCGGCGGTTCCGATACCGAGCCATTCCAGGTACTGAGCGGCAATGCCCACCAGATCGACACGCTGCTGCGCGGTGGTGGGCGCCGCTTTATCATCAATTACGACTTGCTGATTCAGCACCCGGCGCTGATTGCGGCCTACCTCGATCGTCAGCCGGTGCACCTTATCGTTGATGAATCCCACCGTATGAAAGCGGGCGAAGCGTCGATGCGCGGCGCATTGCTCTTGGGCCTTTCGACCATGCCGGTGCGGCGCGACGTGCTGAGCGGAACGCCGATGCCCCAGGCACCTTCCGATCTGATTTCTCAACTCAATTTCCTCTGGCCCGGTCAGGGCCTTGGGCTTGAGATCAGCCGCGGCACGCCGCCGCGCGAGGTGCTTGGCAGCCTCTATGTGCGCACCACCAAGGAAGAGCTAGGCCTGCCGCCGCGCTATACGCACTTCCACCAGATTGGCATGGGGCGCGGCCAGCTCGCGCTATATGGCCTCGTGCGCAGCGAAGCCTTGCGCCAGCTCACGAATGTGCGCTCGGGCGCAATCGACCTTGTCGGTGCGCGAAAATCGGTCATGCGCTTGTTGCAGCTCTCCTCAAACCCGCTGCTGGCGCTGCGCTCGATCACCTCGGACATCACCGGCATCAACTCGGGCCTCGTCGATCAGGTTGTCGAGGATGGCCCATCACCGAAAATGCTGGCGGTGGCCGCCAAGGCGCGCGAGCTAGCCCAGCACGGTCGCAAGTCGGTCATCTGGACGATCTTCACCGACACGATCGAGCAAATGCTCTTGATGCTGGCCGATCTGAACCCTGTCGCGCTCTACGGTGCTGTACCTTCGGGGGATGTGTCCGATCCCGACACGCGCGAAGGTCGCTTGCGGCGCTTCCATGTCGATGAAGGCTGCATGGTGATGATCGCGAACCCGGCCGCAGCCGGCGAAGGCATCAGCCTCCATACGGTCTGCCATGAGGCGCTCTATCTCGACCGTAGCTATGTTAGCACCCATTACCTGCAATCGATCGACCGCATCCATCGCCTCGGGCTATGCCCGGAAGTGATCACAAACGTTCACATTTTCCAGACGCGCGCGCCGCAGGGGCTTGGTTGCATCGATCACTCGGTCAGCCGCCGTCTCGCCACCAAGGTCAGGGCGATGCAGCAACTGCTGGATGACCGCGACCTTCACCAGATCGCGCTCGACGAGGAAAACGCCGAAGAGCCGGTCGAATACGATCTCGATATCCAGGATATCGTCGATCTCGTGGAGGAACTTGAGGGCCGCGCTCATTTCGATGAGGACGAGGGCGGCTAGTGGACGAGGAACGCGTCCTGTCGATGAGCGCATTGGAAGCCGCCTACCTCATTCGATCCTTCCGCGAGAAAAATCCGCACCTCGGCACGCCTGAACTGGTTGAAACGATCCGGGCCATCAGGGCTGATTTCTACTCTCACGACTACGAGGCTGGGGTTGCCTTGGAAGCGGAGATTCCGGCTCCTTCCACGCCGCTCGAACTTTTCTTCACGGCGGCGATCGACACGGTGATCGCCGCGCGTCAGCCTCTCTGGGCGCGCTTGGCACCCGCCGGTCGCAGTCATGTGTTGCAGGCGCTGGGCGTCAATGGCACGCAGTGCCTGCGCGCGGCGGGTCTGTTGGATATGAACCCGCGCGCCACGGATTGGTGGGATGCCTTGGCGACAGCGCATCGCGGAGAGCGCGATGCGCGCCTCCTGGCTCAGGGCCGCGAGGGCGAGCGGCTATCTCTGGATTATGAGAATGCCCGGCTTCAGCGCGAGGGGATCGCGCGGGAGCCGGTATGGGTCGCCATCGATGATAACATGGTGGGCTATGATATCTTGTCTTATGCGCTGCAAGACGGTGCCGAAGTCAGCCGCCTGATTGAGGTCAAGACGACGCAGGCGAACCCGCCGCGCATGATCCTGTCCAGGAATGAATGGGAAACCGCGGAGAGATTTGGACGGGTTTTTCAGTTTCACCTCTGGGCTTTGCCGGCAGGCGACCTCACGATCTTGTCGGTCGAGGAGGTTAGGCCGCATATTCCCGCCGATAATGGCCGGGGAACATGGGAAAGCGTCGAAATCAAGCCGGTATAAAACAGTGTGTACGACCGAAGCTTGATTAGTCGTTCCGCTTTTCGTCAACGATGGATGTGCCGGCGGCGCATCGGAGAAAGACATATCCCCGTAAATATGTCTGGCATCCGGACGTCTGCCGTTTGCGCCCCGATCCACATTGATATCCTGCAACGCCGCTAGCTCTCGTGCATGCGCCGCCGTTCAAATTGCTAAAGAACACGGGAGAGTGCGATGGACCGGCGTTTATTCCTGACTGGGCTGACGATGGACTCCCATAATCGCGGAGTCGGCCCCCATATTAGAAACATGGGCGAACAAACGGCAATCGGCGCCGCCCAGATCATTGACATTTTTCGGGCGTAGAGGGTTTTGCGGCCTCCGCGCGATGCATTTTCAGCATCGAATCCTGATGGGGTAATGCCACGGGTAGGGCGCCGTCGATACGGCAGATCGACTTCGAGCGACGCGAAAATGGTGATTGCCAGGTGATTGCCAGATGGGTGCAGGCGTCGGGGGCGCGACGACTAAGTCACTGAAAATAATGGTGGACGCACTAGGGCTCGAACCTAGGACCCGCTGATTAAGAGTCAGCTGCTCTACCAACTGAGCTATGCGTCCACGTGCCGGTTTTCGGCGGACTTCGCGGCGGCCACAAAGGCTTTGTGCTGCGAAGAGAGCGGCCCGCTATCATGCTCGTTCGGGCATGGCAATGGGCTTCGGCAATATTTTTTCACAAAAGGCAATTTACGTTGCTTGGGCGAGGCGTGCGATCGGGCTTTTGCGTTGAGGGCGTCGGACGGCGGCGCCGCGAAATGTCGGGCATGGGGGAGCGTCGGTGAGCAAAATGGAGGCATCGGGTGGCTCGCGCGGCGCCCGAAAGCTTGCGCATTCCAGCAATTTATGGTCTGCCGTGCCTAAGGCGCGGCGATTTTGCATCCGCGGTGGGACTTTGAGGGGCGCATGCAGACGGGAAGGCGCTGGCTGACAATAGCCCTGATGGCGGGCGGGCTTGGGGGCTGCGTTTCGGCGCCGACCGAATATCCATCCGGTCCGGGCATTCCCGTTCCCGAGCAATGGTCGGTCGAATCGGGAGGTAATCCCGCCGCGACGGCATCCTATTGGACGCGGCTGAACGATCCGCTGGTCGATTCCTATGTCGCGCGGGCGCTGGCGAACAATCGTGACATTGCCCAGTCGGCGGCCCGCCTGGCGCAGGCGCGCGCAGGCGTGCGCGCGGCGCGGGCAGGCTATTTCCCGCAGGTTACGGCATCCGGAGGCGTGCAGCGCGATGTCGGCGATCTGGCCGACGAGCGGCTGCAATATTCGCTCGGCGCCGACGCGCAGTGGGAGATCGATCTTTTCGGACGGATCGGCGGCAATGTTGCCGCATCGCGGGCCGATCTTGCCGCCGCAGGCTATGGCCTTGCCGACCTGCAGCGCCTGATCGTGGGACAGGTGGCGCAGACGACCGTGTCGGCGCGAACGCTCGCGGTACAACTCGCGATCGCGCGCGAAACGCTGACCATTCAGGACGATAATCTCCAGATCGCGCGCTGGCGACGCGAGGCCGGCCTGGTATCGAGCCTCGATGTCGAACAGGCCGCCGCGCAGCGGGCGCAGACCGCGGCGAGCATTCCGGCGCTTGAACGCGATCTCGCGCAGGCGGCGAACAGCATTTCGACCCTGATCGGCGAAGCACCCGGCCCGGTGCGGACAGCGATCGAGGGTGAAGCAAAAGCAATTCCGGTTCCACCGGACGCGGTGGGGTTCGATGCGCCGGCCGCCGTGCTGCGCAGTCGCCCCGACGTCCGCCAGGCAGAAGCGACGTTGCTCGCCGACACGGCACGCATCGGCGTTGCACGCGCGCAGATGCTGCCGCTGGTCAACCTCACCGGCAACCTCGGCACGGCCTCGTTCGGGATCGGCAACCTGTTCGATGTGATAACCGGGCGGCTCTTTGCGGGGATCAGCCAGCTGATCTTTGACGGCGGCCGCGCGCGCGCGGGTGTCGATGCCGCCAATGCAGCCGCGCAGGCTTCGCTTGCGGCATGGCAAAAGGCGATCCTCGGCGCGCTGGAAGATGTCGAGAGCGCTGCCGCGGCCCAGCGCGCGGCGGGCGAACGCGTGAGTCTTTTCGCAGCAGCGCGCGATGCGGCGAGCAATGCGGCGTTGCTGGCGCGGAGCCAGTATCAGGCGGGGCTGATCGACTTTCAGACTTTGCTGACCGCGGAGAACCAGCTGCTGTCGGCCCGCAACGCGCTGGCGGCGAGTGAGGCCGAGCGCGCCAACGCCTTTATCAGCCTCAACCAGGCTCTTGGCGGCGGCTGGGACGGGGCCAATTTCGATCCGGACGCCGGTGTTCGGACACAGGGGATTAGCGAATGACCGATACCGGCACTGCGCCGCAGGGGCTCGACGATTTTCTGGGCGCCAAGCCGCGTCCCAAATGGCGGCGCTGGATGAAATATTGGCTCCCCGCGGCGCTGATACTCGTCATATTGCTGGCGATGGCGACTTGTTCGCGCGGGAAGGGCGAGGCCAAATATATCACCGAGCCGGTGACCGAGAAGTCGCTGACGCTCAGCGTCACGGCGACCGGGAATCTGCGGCCGACCAATCAGGTCGAGGTCGGGTCCGAAGTGTCAGGCAAGATCGATCACATCTATGTCGATGTGAATGATCGCGTCTCCAAGGGGCAGATCCTCGCCCAGATCAACACCGACGTGATCGAGGACCAGATCACCCAGGCCGAGGCCAATCTCAACGCGGCGCGCGCGCAGGTGGCGCAGGCGCAGGCGACGCTTGACGTCGACAAGGCGCAGCTCGCGCGGCTGGAAAATGTGTTCAAGATCTCGGGCGGCAAGGTTCCCTCCGGGGTCGAACTCGATCAGGGCCGCGCGGCGGTGAAGCGCGATACCGCCGCCGTTGCCGCGGCGCAGGCGAATGTCCGCGCGGTTGAGGCGCAATTGTCGTCGGCGGTGACCAACCGCAACCGCGCGGTGATCCGTTCGCCCGTTTCTGGTGTCGTGCTCGCGCGCCAGGTCGAGCCCGGGCAAACTGTCGCGGCAAGCTTCAACACCCCGACCCTCTTCATCATCGCCGAAGATCTGTCCGCGATGCAGCTTCGCGTCGAGATCGATGAAGCCGACGTCGGACAGGTTCAGACCGGACAGAAGGCCGATTTTACGGTCGATGCCTATCCCGGTCGCCGCTTTCCCGCGGTCGTCGAGCGCGTCGATCAGGCGTCGAGCAACACCGCTTCGCAGGCGAGCCAGCAGACGGCCACCGCAACCGCCAATGCGGTCGTCAGCTATGAGGCGAGGCTGGCGGTGGCCAATGGCGACGGGCTGCTGCGTCCGGGGATGACCGCTACGGCGACCATCGCAACGGGCAGCACGGCCAAACAATTGCTGGTTCCGAACGGGGCCTTGCGCTTTCAGCCCGATGCGAAGGAAAAGGAAAAGGCCGGCGTACTCAATCCCGAAATCGGGCTGGAAAAGAATGAACAGCGCGCGACGATCGGCGTGGGCAGCCAGCAGCGCGTCTGGGTGCTTCAGGCTGACGGGACGCTGAAGCCCGTCGATGTTGTGACGGGGCAGAGCGACGGCCGCCTGACCGCGGTGACGGCAAAGGGGCTGCGGCCCGGCATGAAGGTGGTGACGGGCAAGGGGGCGACGGGCCAGTGACGCCCCCCGAGATCCCGCTGATCGAACTCGAAGGGATAACGAAGACCTTCGGCCGGGGCGAGGCGGCCTTTCAGGCGCTCAAGGGCGTCGACATGCGGATCGAGCGCGGCGATTTCGTCGCGGTGATGGGGCCGTCGGGATCGGGCAAATCGACGACGATGAACATCCTCGGCTGCCTGGATGTCCCGACGAGCGGCGTTTTCCGCTTTCGCGGGGTCGAGGTGCAGGCGCTCGATCGCGATCAGCGCAGCCTGCTGCGGCGGCGATATCTCGGCTTCGTCTTTCAGGGCTTCAATCTCCTTGCCCGCACCAGTGCCGTCGAAAATGTCGAATTGCCGCTGCTCTATCGCGGCGAAAAGAAGAGCGAGCGTCACGCCGCAGCCATGCGCGCGCTCGATCAGGTGGGTCTTGCGCCGTGGGCGGATCACACGCCGGCCGAATTGTCGGGCGGGCAGCAGCAGCGGGTGGCGATCGCGCGCGCGCTCGTCACCCAGCCCGACGTGCTGCTCGCCGACGAGCCCACGGGCAATCTCGATACCGAACGCTCGATCGAGATCATGCAGTTGCTCACGCGCCTGAACGGCGAGGGCATCACGATCCTGATGGTCACGCATGAGGAGGAAATGGCGGCCTTTGCCAACACCATCGTGCGCTTTCGCGACGGGCTGGTCGAACGGGTCGAGCGCGGCCGGCGCACCCGCAGGGAGGAACCCGCCTGATGTTCGGCGCGACGCTCCTGCTCGCCTTTCGGGAGATACGGCGCCATCTGCTGCGTTCGTTCCTGACGACGCTCGGCATCATCATCGGGGTCGCGGCGGTGATCACGATGGTGACGCTCGGCAATGGCGTCACGGCATCGATCAAGGACCAGATATCCTCGCTGGGGTCTAACGTGCTGATCGTCTTTCCCGTGCAGGGCGATCGCGGAAGGCCGCGGCCATTCAAGCAAGCCGATGTCGATGCGGTGAGCAGGCAGATCGCCGGCGTCGTCGATGTGTCGGGCAGCGTGTCGTCCAGCGTCACGGCCTTTCATAACGGGCAGAGCTGGCGGACGACGGTGCAGGGCGTCGGCAATGACTTCCTGCGTGCCCGGTCGGTCGAGGTCGAAAGCGGCCGCGCGTTCACGAACGAGGAGGAAAGCGCGGGCAAGAATATGTGCCTGATCGGACCCAAGGTCCAAAAGGCGATATTCGTCGCCGGGAGCAGCCCGCTCGGCGAAAATATCCGGTTGAACAATGTGTCCTGCACCGTGATCGGCGTCCTCAAGGAACGCGGCGAGGGCGGCGGTCCCGATCAGGACAGCGACAATGTCGTGATGGTCCCGCTGAAAATGGCGCAGCGCCGGTTCACCGGCAGCGACGACATCCAATATTTCGTGATCAAATATGACAGCGCCTACGCCAGCACCGCCATTCAGGATTCGCTCGTCGGCCTGCTGCGTGAGCGGCGCCTGTTGCAAGGCGCGGCCACCAACGACTTCAACATCGTCGATACCGCGCAGGTCAATCAGGCGCTCGGTGCGGCGACGGGCGCGCTGACCGCGATGGTTGCGGTGATCGCGGGAATCAGCCTGCTCGTCGGCGGGATCGGGATCATGAATATCATGCTTGTCTCGGTCACCGAGCGGACGCGCGAGATCGGCATACGTCTCGCCATCGGGGCGCTGGCGCGCGAGGTGCAGCTCCAGTTTCTGACCGAGGCCGTCGTGCTGTGCTGTTTCGGCGGTGCGGTCGGCATCGCCCTCGCTTTCATCCTGTCCTGGGGGATGGCGAGCGCGATCGACGTGCCCTTCATCTTCAATCCGGTCGTCAATGTGATGAGCTTTCTGTTCTCCGCCTTGATGGGGATAACATTCGGCTATTATCCGGCGCGCCGGGCGTCGAAGCTCGATCCGATCGACGCGCTGCGGCACGAATAGGCGGTACGCGCGGTCACGGCGCCGCTGCGGTCGTCAGCTCAGCCGGCTGTGCCGCTTCTTGCTGTCATTCTCGATCGCGAGGATGATGCCGATGCAGGTCATGATCGTCAGCATCGACGATCCGCCATAGGAGAAGAGCGGCAACGGGATACCGACGACCGGCGCCAGCCCCATCACCATGCCCAGATTGATGGCGATATAGAAAAAGATCGTCATGGTAAGGCCGGTTGCGGTCAATTGGCCGAAGCGCGTCCGCGCGTTGAGCGCAACGCGCGTGGACCAGCGCAGCAGGAAGAAGAATCCGAGGAGCAGCAACAGCCCGCCGACCAGCCCCCATTCCTCCGACATGGTGGCGAAGATGAAATCGGTGTGCCCTTCGGGCAAATAGTCGAGGTGGCTTTGCGACCCGTTGAGGAAGCCCTTGCCGA